>Ga0222712_10001559_pt1 | contig 27896 bp, 16 predicted proteins | sample C33_657DmetaG_FD_165043 | JGI IMG/M metagenome (GOLD analysis project Ga0222712, IMG submission 165043) | Estuarine water microbial communities from San Francisco Bay, California, United States - C33_657D | ecosystem: Environmental > Aquatic > Marine > Unclassified | place: USA: California... | reverse complement strand
TCGCCGGCGACGCGCGCGCCGAGCGCGCTTCGCGCGCCGCCCCGCCGCTTGCGTAAACTTTTCCATTCGTCCACGATCGCTCGCATGACGAAACCTTCAACGTTCGATGACCGCGACGACGACGCGTGCGATCGCGCGTGCGTTCGCGATGTCGTCTCCGCGTCCGTCGACGCGTGCGTTCGCGCGTCGCGAGCGATCGCACGCGTTCGATCGACGACCGGCGACGTCGAGCACGTGCGAAAAATAGCGAACGACCCGCGGTCGGCGCTCACGCTCGCGGACGTCGAAGCGCAAAAGATCATCGTCCGAGCGTTACGCCGCGCGTTTCCAAAGCTGAGCGTTCGTGGGGAAGAGGATGAGAGCGCGTTGATGATGGATGCGTTTTCGCGGGTCGAGGATGATGATGATGATGAAGATGATGATGAACCGTTGCGAATTGATTTGATCGATGACGCGTTGAAGCGCGCTGGGGCGAATGGCGCAGAGTTGAACGCGATGACGTGCGCGTGGGACGAGCTCGAGGCGTTCGTGGACCCGGTGGATGGCACGCGAGAGTTCGTGGAGGGGAGGTTGGACGCGGTGCAGTGCTTGATCGGGATCGCGCGCGAAGGGCGCGCGATCGCGGGGTGCGTTGGGTTACCGTTTCCAAGCGGTGACGTCGAGAGGGATAAGGAATGCGTTTTATTCGCTTTCGTGGGCGCGAACGAGGGCGATTTCGGCGTCGTCGGCGTCGTCGGCGATCGCGGGACGCCGAATCCGATCGCGTACGACGACGGAGACGCGTCGGCGACGCGCGTGATCACCGGGGATTCCACGAACGCGTCGTTACAGAGCGCGAAAGATGTCGTGCGCGAGGTCGTTGAGGCGCAAGGGAAGGCGTGCGCGTTTGGCGTCGTCGGTGGCGTGGGGAATAAATTGCTCGCCGTCGCCGAAGGACGCGCGGATTTCGCGGTGATGCACTTTGGGACGTCGTTATGGGACACGTGCGCGCCCGAAGCGATCGTTCGCGCGCGCGGAGGGAAAGTGACGGATTTGTTCGGCGCGCCGTTGATGCACGATTCGAACGCTTCGGGCGGAGTGGTGAATCGACTCGGCGTCATTGGCTCTGGGGCGTCGAGCGCTCGCGAACACGACGCCGTGTGCGCGCGAGCGCGAGCGCGAGCGGATTTGCGAGGACTCATCGATGGATTCACCGCGGGCACTTCATCGCTCGCGACAGGCGGAGGCGGGGCGCAAGCGAGCGAACGAACGACGTAGTGGACAGAATGTGCGAATCTCATCGCATAGAGGTGTCATTTGTGTCCTCCGACGCCGCGCGAGCGCGGCGGTCGTCGCTCGGCGGCGTTCCGATGCGCTACGCCGCGGACGCGAGAGCGTGCGTCGATGACCCGCTCGAAAGTACGTTTTCACTCCTCGTCGAAGATTTCCATTACTGGGGAAGTCCATCCGTTCAGCGCGTGCCCGGGGGCGAGCGAGGCGTTGAGATCCGGCGGCGCGCGCCTCGCGGCGATGCGAACGGTTCTTCACGGCGACGTGACGTCGAAGAATATTTTCCTTCGACACCGAAGCGAGTCGATGGACGTCGGGTTTATTTGTTTTCAGTGGACTGGATTTGGATTACCTGGAACTGAAATCGCGCATTTCATGTTGGAATCGGTGGAACTCGACGGTTTGAGCACCGACGGCGTTGATGAACGCGCGTTGTTGGACGCGTTTAGCGCCGCGTCGCCGAAACGTTCGGCGCCGTGTCGAGCGCGGAAGCGACGGCGAAAGAATTACTTTCACGCGAAGAACTTCAGGTACAATATGAAAACGGAGTATTCGATATCATCATAAGAGGTGCGTGCGAAAGAGAATCGCGGTCCGCGTACGACGCGTGGATGAATGAAACGGTGCGTCGCCTCGTGAAAGAGCGCGAAGCGCGGAGTACTATGGACGTCGTACCGTAGAAATTTTGTAACTTGTAACTTTTGACATTCTTGACGAGCGCGCGCGGTCATGCGCACACGCGCTTGCGCTGAAGGTCGACGGTGTACTTTTTTGGAATCGCCGCGAGCTCCATTTCTTTCAACTTGCGCGACTTGATGCGCTCGATTTGGTTTTTGACGCGTTCGGCTTTGGCTCGCTCCTCCGCCGCTTCGACGGCCAATCGAGCGTTCTCCCGCGCTTTCTTCTCCGCGTTCGCATCAATTTGTCGCCGAAGGTCACGCTCGTGCGTCATCGCTCGCATTTTTCGTTCGTCGTCACGTCGTTTTTCCGCCGCGCTTTGCGCGAGCTGTTCCTGGCGCACTCTTTCGGCTTCGATTCGGGACTTTTCTCGCTCCGCGTCGCGAATGCGAACCTTTTCTTCGTGTTGCGCCACGCGCGCCGCCGCGAGCTCCTGCAGCTTTTCTTTGCGCTTTCGTTTTTCTTGCAGTTCTTTCGTTCGCTCGGCGCGCTCGAAATCGTCTTGAATTTTCTTCGCTCGAGCGGCGTCGCGCTCCGCGCGATTGTCGTTGAACCGTTCTTGCCGCGACCGCAATCGCGCGGTTTCAATTTCGCGCAATCGACGCTGATTTTCCTCCTCTTCCGCCTTAGCCGCGTCTTTAGCGTCTTTCAATCGTAAGTATTCCATCGCGCGTTCGTCTTCTTCGCGAATCGCTCGCTCGACCTCGGCTTTGCGAGCGATTTGCGCCGCGTTCTCCGCGTTGACGATTTCGAGCAACGCCTTCGCTCGTTCGTGCTTCGCCTCTCTTTCAGCCACCTCGCGCGCCTTCTCGCGCTCGTACGCTTCCAATCGCTTCTTAGACTCGAGTTCGCGCACTAACGCTTCGTTCGCGCGCTCGGCTTCGCGCTCGGCGATTTGACATCGCAACGTTTCGGCGCCCAGCTTCATCGCTCGAGCTCGCTCGCGTTCCCGCGCCTCGAGTTCCTCCAGCGCCTCCACGCGATCGCGCTCCATCCCTTCATCGAGCGCGCGCTCATACATTTTCGCCTCTTTCGCGAATTTCCGCTTCTCCTCCACCTGTTCGTCGCGAATCTTCATACACTCGCCGTAGAGCGCCATCGAACGCATCTCTCGCGCCTCCGCCGTGGCCTCCTCCATCGCGACCTCCGCCTTGTGTCTCGTCTCCTCATCATTCGTCTCCCTCACCGTCCCTCGTCGTCGTTCGTCGTCGACGAAATCACTCGACGCTTTCTTTCGCGCATTCTCTGCTTTCGCGTCGTCGTGCGCGCGCATTCTCGCTCGTCGTTCGCGCTCCGCGCCTCTTTCGCCCGCCGCTCGCGCGCTCCCGCCGTCCTCCTCCGTCCACGCCCCGCGCGCGCGACGCGCCATCGCCTCGCGCTCGAATGCGCTCACCTCCGCTCGACGTCGCGTCGCATTTATTTCGCGCGCGTGTTCGCTCGTCATCGACGACGCGCTCGTCGTGGAGTGTCGCATCGCATCGCATCGCATCGCGCTGGAATATGAACCGTCACAGGGAGGAGCTATTTTTAGCTCCATCATCCATCGCATCGATGTCCATCAGTCTCGCCCGCGCGCGCTTCGCGAAGTCGAGAGGCGCCGTCGAGAGGCGTCGAGAGGCGTCGTCATGCGTCGCGTCGACCGCCTCTCGCGAGCGCGCTCGAAGACGTCGACGTCGTCGTCGTCGTCGTCGTCGTCGTCGAGCGCGAAAGTCCATCTCATGATGTTCGCCTGGCTCGGGCTCATCCACGTCAACGTCGTCGTCGTCGCGATGTGCGCGTTGTACCGCGCCTACGTCGCGTTCGCGGCGTTCGTGTTCATCGCGTTCGTGCCGCGCGGGAAACCGTACCCAAAGTTCGGGGTGAAGTTGGCGCGAGCGATCGCGCGGGACGCGTGCGCGTACTTTCCCGCCACGCTGACGTTCGAAGACGAAGGCGCGTTTCTGGACGCGCAGCGACGAGGCCAAGCGTTCGTGATAGGTTTGGAGCCGCACGGAGTGTTACCGCTGTCGATAATTTCGTTCTCGGCGTACTACTTACACGGGGACGAAGAGGTGTATGAACGCAAAGGCGGGTTCACGACGGCGATGCGGGACACGCGAGCGCTCGCGTCGGGGGCGATTTTTAAAGTTCCATTCGTCCGGCATCTGTGGACGTGGCTCGGTTTAGACCCGATTTCGAGAACGACGATGATGGAGATGTTACTTGCGAAGAGAAGCGTGGTGATCATCCCGGGAGGCGTGGCGGAGTGCATGGCGATGGAGCGCGGGGTCGAGACGCTGTACTTGAGGAAACGGTTCGGGTTCGTCAAGGTGGCGATTCAGACGGGCGCGCATTTGATGCCCGCGTTTACGTTCGGACAGAGCGAGGCGTATGGGTATTGGCGGTTAGGACCGCCGGTGGTTCCGCGATTCGTCGCGAATTGGTTGAGCGAGACGTTCGCGTTCGCGCCGATTGTATTTTGGGGAAAATTTGGCACGCCGCTGCCGCGAGCGACGCCGCTGCGCACGGTGGTGGGAAAAGCGATCGAGGTGAAGCAAAACGCGAACCCTTCGAAAGAAGAAGTCGCGGCGAAATTGGAAGAGTTTATCGAGGCGATGATCGCGCTGTTCGAGACGCACAAGGAGGCGAACGGGGCTCCGAACGCGCGGCTTTGCGTCCTGTGACGACGAGTACGCGACGAGACGACGATGGTGTACGTAATATGTGAATGCTGACTGCATAATTAATACTACAAAACTACTTAAAACTAAACTACGTTTCGCGGGGAATAGCGCGGCGCGCTATTCGCCGTCATCCGTGAACAAAAATGCCGGAAATTCCTTCGTCAAGCGCGAGAGCATGGGCAACGTCATGTTCGCGATGATTTTTTCATTCTTGTCCACCAACTTTTCAAATTCATCCAACGAGATCGCGCCGTCTTTCTTTAAATCGCAGTCTTCGAACGTCTGATCGACCGCCATGTCCAGCGCTTCGTCGCTTAGCGTCATATCCTTGCTCTGTCTCATGACGGCGTCTAACATTCGTCGCACGTCTTGGCGCTCGATGCGTCCCGTCCCTTGTAAATCATACACCTTGAACGCGAAACGCGTCTTCTCCATCTTGCTCGCTTGAGGATGAAATACCGATAACCCACACACGAATTCCTCGAAAGATAGCGTGCCATCGTTCGTCGTGTCGAAGCACGCAAATATCCGCGCGCTGAACAAGTCGTCGCTCGCGCCGTCGCCGTCGCCCGCCTTACGCTTGCCGAACAGCGCGAGCTGGAACTCCCCGAGAGAGATCATGTTTGCGTTACCCAGAGAATTGGATACGTTTTCGTAGATTTTGTACAGCACGCGCACTTGAGCGGGACGGAAGTTGGTGCGTTGCGCGAGCGCGTTGAAGCGCCGGTCGCCGGTGAGCGCGGCGGGGGCGGAGCTCGCACACCCCATGAACACCGAACGCGAATGACCGCGCGCTCAACGCGCGTGATTCGACCGAGGGATGCGGCGATACACGGTCGAAACGCGCGGGCGCTAGGGAAAATGCGGGGCAAAGTGCGGTCGCGCTTCGGCGGGGGATTGAAAGGTTGTTACAACGGTCGACGTACTGTACGGTAACGACGGTGGGGAACTAGAAGAAATGGAAAAGGTTGAACAGAGCGTCTAAGAAGCCATCCATGGCGCCGATGTCAGCGCGAGTCATGAGCTCGTCGACGACGGTGTCGTCGACGTCTTCCAGGACGCCGGTCTGGGCGACGCGAGAGAACCAAATTTGGGCGGCGACTAACGCGCCGATGGCGGCTGTTTTCGCGTTCACCGCGTTCGGCGAACTCACGATGGCGTCTGGTTTTTGACACGCGTTCATAGTGCTCACGTGCTCGGCCTCGTCATCGCGAATGTTGCTGAAAACGTCGTACATGTTGTTGATTTCTGGTCGCCGCGAGCGCGCTTGACGACTCGTTTGGAACTCGTCGAACAAGAACAAATCAGCGCCTGAATAGTACTCACGCGCGATGCGCGACGGTGGCATGGATTTCAAGATCGCCTCGTTTTGGTCCACAAACTGCGCGTACGTGTCCACGGCGTGCGCCTCGATGAGCTCGGAGAAATTGTACGCCAAAGCGGGCGATATCCCCCACATGAGCACGAGCACGACGTAGTACACCAACGCCGCGTGCTGCCCGAGAAATCGATCCTTCCAAAGCGCGTCGCCCCCGAGGGACTCCATGATGAGCAAGTGATGGTACTCGTTCCACTCCTCGGCGAAGTGCACGCGCCGAAGCTCCGAACCGCGGCGCCACCATCCTAAAATCTCGTAAAGCGTGAGCATCGACGTATAGGAAAAGTACGGCATCCGAGCCACGGTTTCCAAAAACCAAAACCGCTGAATCGGTTTCTTTTCATCGAACAAAACATCGAGCGCGACGCAAAGCGCGAGATAGGGCCATTTAATCACCCAAGGCGCCTGCACTTGCTCGCGAGACTCCTCTCGTCGCCAAATCGCCGAAGCGTCCAAACGCAACGATTCCAACTTCTTCCGCAACTTGCCCGACATTTTCGCCGTCGTCCCACTCGTATCCACGACGGTGTTTTCACCTCGTTGAAAAACGCTGCCGATTTCGGTGACCATCGCTCGCAACTCGCGCGAAAAATTCTCCCCCGCCATGGCGCCCACGCCCCGCGGCGCCCCCCCGGTTTTCTCCACGCTCGCTAAATCGATGTAACACCCCGCCACGTTCGTGATGTACCCATACTCGCACCCGATCTCATCTTCGCTCCCGAAAATTTCGAACTCGCTGTCGCCTTCGTCGCCTTCCTTCGCGCGTTCGCTTCGTCGTCGCTCCCGCTCCGCCCGTCGCGCGCTCATCGCCGCCGTCCCGATCGCGAGCTCCGCCGCCGCCAACGCCTTGCGCGCTTTCTCTCGTCTCTCCATCAATTTGTTCATGTCACTCGCATTCGCTATCGCTCGCGCGTCCTCGCTCGTCACCGCGGCGTCGAACGCGCGTTCGACGCGGTCCGCCTCGAGGCGGTTTCGCGCGACGCGCGCTCGCGCGCCCCCGACGCGAACGCGCGCCTTCCATTCATTCCTCGCTTCGAAACGCGCGCGATGAACCGTCGATCGCGTCTGCATCACCCGCGATGTCGTCTTCAACGTCGATGACGTTGAGCTGGGCGTCACAATGGCGCTGACCCGCGTCGCGTTCGCGCCTCCGGCTCGCCCGCGTCGCTCGCATGCGCGGCGCGTCGACGTCTCGCGCGCGAGCGCAAAGACGCCGTTTCGTTGTCCATGGTGTCACGAACGCGCGTTCGTCGAGGCGTCGATGACGAAAGAGGTCGGGACGAACGTGTGGAGATGCGCGTTCGCGCACCGCGTGGACGCGAGCGCGCGCGGCGTCGCCGCGTTGATGACTTCGTCGTCGAAGACGCGCGGGGACGATGAAAACATGGTGAGAGCTCGCGAACGGTTTTTACGTCGCGCGTTGTACGATGACTTGAGCGCGACGATTGGGAAGATGATGGTGCGAGGAGCGGGAGAGGCGAGCGAACGCGCGAGCGGCGAGGACGACGACGACGACGAGGACGAGGACGAGGACGAGGACGACGTGACGGAAAACGACTTGGAAAGAAAAGAGGCAAAGGAAAACGAAGTCGAGCGAGATGAACGCGCGCACGCGCGCGATTCGCTGAAGACGACGTCACCGCGACAGCGCAAGTTGGCGGCGAAACGCGAGCGACGAAAATGTCAGCGGGCGACGACGCCGGCGATACGACCGATACGAAAACGAAGTTTTCGCGCGCTCGATCTCGGGTGCGGCGATGGGCATCACGCGCAATTCCTGAGCGCGTGCGCGCGCGAAAGTGGTCTCGCGTTCGAGCTCGTGTGCGTGGACGCGTCGCGAGCGGCGTGCGAGCGGTGCGCCAAGACGAATCCGGAGGCGTTCGTCGCCCAAGTCGACGCGATGGCGACGCTGCCGTTTTACGACGGCTCGATCGATGCGATCATGTCCGTGTTCGCGCCGCGCGTGCCGAGAGAGTTGGCGAGGGTTTTACGCGGGAACGGTCGGGTGGTGATCGCGAGCGCGGAGCCGGAGCACATGGGCGAGTTGCGAGAAAACGGCGAGTTGGGGGCGCGCGTGGTGGCTATCGAGGAAGGGAAGAAGGAACGCGTGGAGGAACAGATGCAACGGGCGGGGTTCGAACTCGTCGATCGAGAAATCATCCGTGGAGTGATGCGCCTGGACGGCGACGCGATGGCGGATTTAATCGCCATGGGACCGTCGGGGTACCATAACGACGCCGAAGCGATCGAACGGGTGCGTTCGGCGCCGCCGCGGGACGTCACGAAGGCGTTCTCGGTGTCTGTTTTTCAAAAGATTCGGCGATAGGTGAGGGGAAAGAGTATGACGTAGTATTACGTGTGGTAGGCGTAGGAGTAGTGGGTAACTATGAATTCTGTATATGAGGCTAATACGTTTATTTGCGAACTTTGGTGCCCAAAACCGAGGCGTCGGCGCGCACCACGATGTGGCCAGAGGAGGGATATTCTTCATACGCGACGCCGAACTGGTCGAGCCAAGATTTCAAAACCTTGTGAATCACGGGTCCGCCCGCGCTGTGAATCCCGCGCCCAGTGATGAGCTTCATCGACCACGTCGATGTCACGAGCGGTCCGGTTCGAATGAGTTCGGCTTCCAACGCGCGAACGGCCTCGGCGCGCGTATAGCCATGAAAATCGAGAACGACGTTGAACTCGGCTTCGTCGTCTAAAGTCGGCGTCGTTTTCGCGATCGACAACCGCTCGAGCGCCACGCGTTGGTTGTACTTGTCGCGAATGCGCTTTTCTAACTCCTCGTTGTCCTTCCCTTTCTTGCGTCGCAATCGCAACTTTTCCAAATCCTCGCTCAGTTCGGCGACCCAAGCCTCCTTCACGACCGCGTTTGCCGCGCGCTGAGCGGCTAAAACCGAGCGCGCGCGCTCGCCCTGGAGTGTTTTCCACTTCCCCACCGCGCACTCCACGTCCAAACGTCCGCGAATCGCGGGACCGTCGGATTTGAAGTACGCTCCGACGCCCGCGCCGTCGCCAAAATTACGCCGCGAATTCGTGAGCGACGATCCCATGCGAATCGTCTCTTTCACCACCTCGCGCTTGTTCATCGCCATCGAATCGCGTTTCGCTCTCGACGACGACGACGCGTGCGGGACGTCACTCAGTTCTCGAGCGATGAGAGCGACTTCGATTCGCTCCGCCGCGACGTCCTTCGCGCGCCCGCTTTCCACGTACGCGTCGTGAATCCACTCCACACATTCCCCTTCAAACATCTCGCACAGTTCCATGTACTCGCGCTCTTCTCTCGCCACGTCGTCAATGTCCTCCCACGCCTTGACGTCGAAGTCACACGCGCTTCGTTCGACTCCGTCGCTCGCGCGCGCCTCGCCGTCCAACGCCTCGCGCGTCGTCCTCGCCACCCAGCGCTCGCCGTCGTCCCTCACCATCATCACCCCGATCGTGCCTTCGATCGTCAACTCCAACCAGTCGATCGCGCGTAAATCCATCGCCTCTCCGCGAGCGAGCGCTCGAGTGATGACGTCATGACACTCCCCCCAGCTCGCGCGCGCGTCGACGAACACCGAGACGTGCGGCGTCGCGACGTCAAACGGTACGACCCAATCATCGACGTCGATCGCGATCACCAACGCGTTTATTGCATCACAACACGCGATGTGCGTCATGCGCATGACGTAGACGTCATCGCGACGGCGATCGAGGTCGTACGCCTCGATCGACGCGCGAGTCGGCGCGTACGCGCACGTCGCGTGGTCGGCGGATGATTTACATCCCTCCGGCGCGTGTGATGACCCACGAACGACGTTTAGGACGTTCGCGACCGCGCGTTTGGCGTCATCGGTGAGAAACAAACCGACGTAGTGCGCGCGCGATCGCGTCGCTGGAGTCATCATCGATCGAGCTTTCGCTCGTTGAGCTCGAGCTTTGAGCTCATCGTCGAGCGAGCGTCACAGTGAAGCTCAAGACGTGAAAGTGTGATGAAAACCCACGAGCGATGACGCTGAGACGAGGACAACTCGCGTTCGTAGCGCTCGTGTTCGTCGGGGCGTACGGGATCGATCGCGGAATCACCGCGCTGGTGTGGTTCGTGTTGGCGTATTACGCCGCGCGGTGAGGACGCGCGCGAGCGCGCGAGACGACGAGCGACGCGAATGATTTCGCGTGAGGGCGATCGTGAGGAGTGACTGACGACGACGAGGGCGCGATGACGTTGGTTTAGGTTTTTCGTGCTGAAACGCGCGATTCGCGCGATTCGCAGGTTGAAGGAACTCCGCGCGGCGGCGGCGAAGCGCTCGAACGAGCTCCGGGACATGCTTTTGGAGGAATATAAAGTCAAGGCGTTTCAGAGCGTGTCGTTGAAGTTGTTTGACTTACCCCACCAGCCGCGACGGATGCGACAGGCGGTGAGGATATGGCGAACGTGGCGCGAGCAGACGAAATTGAAGGCGAAGCTGGATGACTCGCGAGGCGACGGGTTGAGCGCGTTGCACCAAGCGGAGGAAGAATGGCGAGACGCCATGACCGCGCACGGGCTCACGAGCGAGAAAACGAGTTTTAAAGGGAATGGCGTCGACGTGGACGACGCGATGGAGGCGTTGAAAGCGGCGTCGGTGTGCCGAGGATTGACTTTAGCGCAGTTGACCGCGCTGCGAGCGAAATCGAGAACGGTGACGGTGCGCGCGAGAGAACGCGTGGGGGCGACGGTAAAACGGAATGAGTTGGCAATTTTAGTCGGTGGTGAGATTGAACTTCGCGGATTCGTGGAGTTGGACGTCAGCAAGCGCGGCGGCGGCGAGGCGCGAGCGATGACGACGACGTGTTCGCGGCCCGGGCTGATTTTGAATTCGTTGATGGACATTTTAGAATACATTCCCGAACGCGCAGGAACTTGGGACGAAAACTCGCAACCGGAGAGTGCGGTGTCGACGCCGGTCGCAAAATCGCCCTCATCCCCGCGGCTATCGTCCGACTGCGTGCGCGTGAGCCTGACGTTTGGTGAATCTTCGGCAAAATCGCGCGAACCGACGCGCGTATCCGCTTGCGCGGGCTACCACGGGTGCGAGCTCGTCGTCGTGAGTTTGGCTGATTTTCACGAGTGTGCGGGTTTCGTCGTCGGCACTCAAGGCGTGGCGTTGAAGCTCGCCTCGGGTTTCACTGCAGTTTGCAAGTACTTGTGTATGGCGAGCGATATCAATGCGCTTTGGGTGGACCCACGCGTTGACGATGAGCATCAAGAAACGTCACTTGCCGGAGACGACGCACCGTTGGCGTGCATTTCTGCGTTGGTACGATTTTTAGGCAGCGAAGCGGCGCGCGTGATCGATACTTCCAAAGTTCACGAGACGTTGCAGCGCGCTGGCTACCGCCAACACGCTGAGCCGGCGAAGAGTGGTGGGATCTTTAGTGGGAAAAAATCGAGTTCTTCAACAGCGGTGGCGGCACAATCTGTGGTACAGGTGGGAACTTTTGGTACTGATGCATCTCTCGCGCTCGAGGCGAAAATTTATCCACCCGGGGCGATAGTTCTCGAGCAAGGCGCTTCGGCTGCGGCGCTAATCATCGAGCAAGGCTCTTTGGATGCGTACTACGGGGCCGTTCGACACGGTCTGGACAAACCTCCGCGTCCGAAAACGCCTCCGACGGGCGCTTCTCATCGCCATTCAGGCGGCAATGCCATTTTTACCGCTCACTCGGGCGACATTGTTGGAGGGCATCTCTTGCTCACTGGCCAGAGAAGTGGATTGACGATTCGCGCCGGGAGAAACGGCGCTGTCGTCGTCTTTTTGCCGCTCAGTACGTCCGCGCGTCTGGCTCGAACTCATCCCGATATCCATCGTGTGTCCGCCGTGTCTCTCGCGCGTCGCGTTCGCGCCGCGCCGAGTTCGCTGGTTTGGGATCGATGCGGCGCCGAAATTGAGATGCTCGAAGCGGGTGAGAGCTTACAACGACAGAACGGCGGCGTGCACATCGTCGTCACCGGTTGCTTGCGCGAACAAGTGGAAGATCGCGCTGCGCTTTCGCGCGTCAACTCGACCATCAACCTCTTAAAGCGCCGAAATTCCGTCGGCGAAGTAAAATCAAACATCTCGATGGGCCCTGGCTACATGGTGATCCCTGGCGAAGCTACGGGAGAAGACTCGGTGCTTACCGAATCGTACGCGACGGATTTAACGTCGGCCAAACTCCGACGAGCGTCTAATTGGGCGCCATCTCACGTCGTCGCTCGCGCCGTGCGCGACTCGCAAGTGCTGTGGATTTCATCCGCGGGTCTGGATACGCTCGCGTTAGCTGCGCCGGTGGCGTTTGTTCGCTTAGCGCGAGGCTTGGGCGTGCGCGAAGCGAACCGAAGCGTGGCCTTGCGCTCGAGCGCGCACGTCGCGCAAACCATTCCTGGGATCAGTCAGCCTCAAACCGCATCGACGCGATCGACGGCACCGAAAACGGTATCAGTCATTCCCGTCACCGAAGGCGCGGCGCTCAATTTGGATGAATTCTGCCACTCGCTGACGTACGCGTTGAGCAAAATTTGCCGCGTGCGCACCGTGGACTCGGCCTCTCGTCTCACCGAGCTCGGGCCAACCGCGATTGGTGCCCTCGCAGAGGAAGCCACGGCGAACTGGTTATCACAACTCGAGTCCACGTACGACGTCGTGATCCTCAAGGGTGACCCGTTCCCATCACCGTGGTGCACGCAATGCGCGCGACACAGCGATACCGTGCTCCTCGTCGCAAGCGCGGAAGACGCCGCCCCTCTCCCGAATGAGGGACGAACGCTTCAAGAACGTCTTCTTCATGGCCAGGGTGCGACGAAACTCCAGCGTACGCTCCTCGCCCAGCGCGAGCTTGTGATTCTGCATCAAGACAGCGAGAACACGCCCAAGGACACCAAGGCGTGGCTCGAGGCATTTAGCGTCCGTCGGCACCATCACATGGCGATGCACGCACAATCGGGATTAGTTCCATCGCACGCTGCGCGCCTCGCCCGTTCACTTCGTCAGATCTCCGTGGGTGTCGTCCTCGGTGGCGGCGGCGCGCGTGGCTTAGCGCACGTTGGCGTGCTCGCGGCGCTCGAGGAGGAAGGCGTGCCCATCGACGCCATCGGCGGCACGTCCATCGGCGCCATGGTCGGCGGCATGTACGCGCGTGACCCGAGCGCGCTCCTTGTACGCATCGGCGCGGGTAAATTTGCCAAGAAAATGTCCAGCACCTGGGGGCGATTCATGGACATCACCATCCCCGTCGTGAGCTATTTCACCGGGTGGGGCATGAACGTCGGATTACGCATGAATTTTGGCGGTACAAAGATTGAAGATTGCTGGCTACCATTTTTCTGCTGCACGCTCGATTTGATCTCGTGCGTACCGATTGTTCATCGCAACGGCACGTTATGGCGCTACGTTCGCGCGAGCATGGCGCTCGTGGGGTTCTTACCGCCAGTGTGCGACACCGAGCCCGGGGATAATAAAAAGATGCACGTCTTGGTCGACGGCGGGTACGTGAACAACTTGCCCACGGACGTGATGCGAGCGTTCGGCGCGCACTACGTCATCGCTGTTGACGTCGCGGGCGAAGGTTTGCCCGGACAAAAGCTCAAGCCCTGGGGTGATGGCCTCAGCGGCACCGCGCTCCTCTTGCGTTCGCTTCTCCCGCGCCGGCTCGGCGGTGGGCACTCGATTCCAACCATGGTGGACATGCAAGGCCATCTCCCGTTCGTCTCTGACACGTTCAAGCACCAAACGCGGCTCGAAGACATCGACGTATACATTCGCCCCGCCGTAGCTTCATACGGCATTCTCGAATTCAACAAGTACTCGCACATCGTCGCCGCCGGGTACGCCGCAGGATTGAAGCTCGCCCGCGAATGGAAATCACAAAATCCCGAAGTCGCGCTGCTCCTCGAGCAAGGGTCGCAAATTCGTAAAGGACTGCTCGGTGCGAGCGCGCACCGCTCGAGGAAAATAGGGATTCCGAGCGCGACGAATTCTTACGAGTCCCTCGCGGACGAATCGGGTGCGGAATCAGGAGATTCCGAGCTCGCCTTGGCGTCGCTCGGCGAAAACGCCCTCTTGTGCGATTTTGAAGACGACGACGCGGTGCACAAAAAAAAGATGCACCGCAGCAACTCTGACGTGGCGAGCGCGATGGTTTTACATTGGACCCCCGAACCAGCGACGCGCAGGCGTTCGCGGACGATACGTTTGCACAGCGACGACGAATGGTGACTGAGCTCCGTTTTAGACTAGACTAGACTAGATGTTTTCGACGTCCCGCGCGCTCGCGCGTTCTGTTCCTTTTCCCGCCCCACGCACGTCGCGGCGACATCGCACTCCACTTCGCACGATGTTCTCACGCGTAAGGCTTATTCGACGGCGCGAGTTTCCCTTCGACGCGCTGTCGATGCCATTTCCCGCCCTCGTGCTCCGCCTTTTGCGCGTCGCTCGTGAATATCTTTCGACACAGCGCGCAGTGCGCCCCAAGCGGCGCTTTCACCGCTCGCGCGCGCGACGAACGCCGATCGGCACTCCCGCCAACACTCGTTCTCACCGCATTCGCGTGCTTCTTCCCCTTACAGTGTTCGGCGTACTGCGCGTCGCTCGTGAAATCCAACCCGCACCGCTCGCACCGCGGCCGCGCCGCGCGCTTCGCCAATCGCTCCTTCAACTCCCCCGATGCCGCATTCGCCAAAACCTCGTCGGTGACGTCCTGCGCACTATTCCCTTTCGCGCGCTTCCCCGTAAATCGCACGTTTCGCCCGCGATAGCCATTCGTTTCCGGCAACAACCGAAGCGCGAGCGGCGCCACGCGTTCGAGCTCGACGTTCCCCACGATGACCCCGCCGTCGCGTTCGTCTACATCGTCCGCATCCGAGTCCTCTAAATCGTCATCAATCGCCTCGAGCGCGCGTCGCGCGCGTTCGAGTTCGCGTTCGATGGCGTTGAGCGACATCGACGCCGAAGCGACGCGAGGCGCGCGGTGCGGTCGCGCGCGAACGCTCACGACGACGAGCTCAGCACGCGATGGGCTCAGCACGCGATGAGCTCAGAAATCGATGAGCTCGGAAATCGATGAGCTCAGAATTATTATCAAAACATTTGTTTATTATCAAAACACGCTAGAGCGAGAGTAAAACAGAAATTGATGAGCTCAGAAATTGATGAGCTCAGAATGCGATGAGCTCAGAATGCGATGGGCTCAGAATGCGATGAGCTCAGCGAGGACGTCCGAGGAAGCGACGCTTATGACGATCGAACGACGCGAACGGTCGCCTTGGGCGTTGGATGTCGTGCGCGACGCATCGTCGTAGGCGTCGTCGTAGGCGTCGTCGTCGTAGGCGTCGTCGTGTATGTCTGTTATTTTTAAAAGTGACGGTTCATCTTCCACGACGACCGATGCTGGATGCCAGACATCGACGCGCGAAGGTCGACTGTGAGCGTGAAATCTGCCGACGGAGGGATGACGACGACGTCGGAGTCGGAAGACGACGTAGGGCGGTACGTCGTGGCGCGCGGCGCGCGCTACGTCGCGCCGTACGTGAAGACGTTCAACGTGCGCGTGACGCGTCGGCGCGCGGGCGCGCTCGCGGACGTGCTGGCGAACCAAGTGGGAACCTGGCGCGGGTTCGCGTCGCCCGGGGACGAGCATTGGCGTCGCGAGCTCGCGCAAGGGCGCGTGCGCGTTTTGTTCGACGCGTTGAGAAAGTACCCCAACGGAGGCGCGGTGAAGGAGGAGGATTGGGCGAGCGGGACCGGGGTGGATTTGCGCGCGTCGTGCGCCGCCGGGGACGTCATCGAGGTCACGCGACACGTGCACGAACCCGCGATCGCGGGACACGACGTCGGCGTCACGTATGAGTGTTCGAGTTCGGGAATAGTCGTCATCGAGAAGCCCGCGGGCGTGCCCGCGCTCGCGGGCGTCGGCGCCGGGTGGGAAGGGTATAACAACGCTCGGCGGTTGGCGAGCCGCGCGTTGCTTCGCGCGCGCGCGGGGAAGAAACGCGCGTCGAGCGAAGGTGAGTGTGATGAACGCGACAGCGGGGAAGCGTGGGCGAGCGCGAACGGCGCGGACGCGGATGACCGCGTGTGGGCGGCGCACCGCGTGGACGCTCCGGTGAGCGGTATTTGGCTGTGCGCGCGGAGCGCGAAACAAGCGGGTAAGGCCACTCGAGCGATGATGAAAGGGAGTCGAGAGAAAATATACCTCGCTCGCGTCACCGGGGCGCTGGAAACCCCCGCGGAAGGGATGTTGATCGACGCGCCGTTGAAGGTGAACGCGAAGACGTCTCTCGCCGAGGTCGTCCCGGAGAGCGAAGGCGGGAAATCGTGCGCCACGAGAGTGTTCGCGCTGAAAATCATCCCAGGCACGAACGACGAACCGACGACGACGCTCGTCGTCGTGCGTCTCGAGCGTCAGGGTCGCTACCACCAGATACGCGCTCATTTGAGCCACAGCGGGTTTCCAATATCTCACGACCGCGCGTACGACCCAAGAGCTCGACCGCGCTACGCCGGGCTCGCGTACGACGACGACGAACACGGGTCTCTCATCCGTGTCCTCCGCGCCGCCGCCGTGGACTGGTGTCCGGAATGCGCCGAAGCGTTGCGGCTCACCGCGGACGTTCGCCGCGAAGACAAACTCGTCGCTCTCGACCGCTACGGCGTCGGCGCCTCCATAGATTTGCACGCCGCGAAATACGCGTTCGCCTCTGGTGACGTCAACGTCGACGTCATTTCTTCCGCTCTCCCATCGTGGTTCCCGAGCGACGCGTTCCCGGGCGCTCGCGACGTCGCCGACGTCCTCGCGCGCGTCCGCGACGCGGAACGCGAACCGTCCTTCTCCTCAAAACCCTGATATTTTCACAACCCTGACTGACATTTCTAGTACTGTAACTCCGAGACCTCTAGTTGCGATATTTTACTCGTGTTCGCCCACCGCTCGCGCGCGCGCGACGCGATCATTGTCTCATAATAACATCCCCGAACCCTCTATATATTTATACATAAAAACATCACCGTCCGCCGCCGATCGATCGAGGGCACGCGTCGGCGCTGACCGCGCATTGCGTGCCTCTCACCAGCGATGAATGACGATTTCTCGAACGCGCACGCATCGCAGACGCGTGCGACGACGTCCACGGTGCTGTGCTGCTTGTGCGCGATCCCAATGGCGCCAAACCCAGCGGGGATGTGCGTGGATTGCATTCGCACGCAGGTGGACATCACGGAAGGGATCAGCAAGGAGGCGAACGTGCAGTACTGCTCGCAGTGCGAGCGATACTTGCAGCCCCCGAAGCATTGGATCAGGGCGGATTTAGAGTCCAAAGAGTTGCTGACGTTTTGCATTAAAAGAATCAAAGGGTTGCAAAAAGTGAAGCTCGTGGATGCGGGGTTCGTGTGGACGGAGCCGCACTCAAAGAGGTTAAAGACGAAGCTGACGATTCAGAAGGAAGTGCTGAACGGGGCGATACTGCAGCAGACGTTTGTGACGGAGTTTGTGGTGACGTGGGCGATGTGTGATGCGTGCGCGCGGACGGCGGCGAATAGCGATCAATGGAATTCGTGCGTGCAGGTTCGACAAAAGGTGGAACATAAGCGAACGTTTTTATTCTTGGAGCAGTTGATTTTGAAGCATGGGATGGAGCAGAATACGATTGGGATTAAGAGTCAGCCGGATGGGTTGGATTTTTATTACGGCCATCGATCGCACGGTTTGAGATTTGTGGATTTTTTGAACAACGTGGTGGCGATTCGGTCGAGACACGACAAGCAATTGATTTCGCACGATGCGAATAGTAACACGTATAATTACCGGTTTACGTTCGCCGTGGACATCGTGCCGGTGTGCAAGGATGACGTCGCGGTGATTCCTTTTAGGTTATCGAAAGATGAATTCGGTTTGGTCGGGCCAGTGATGCTTTGCACGCGCGTATCGAGCTCGTTGCAGTTCACGGACCCTCTGACGATGCGACAAATTTGGATCGATGCCGACAAGTATTGGCGCCAACCTTTTCGGGCGGTGATGTCGTCGAAAGGTATGATTGAGTATACCGTGCTCGATATCGAAGTCGATCGAAGCACGCAGCAAGGCAAGCTGTGTATGGCGGATGTTGAAGTCGCGCGGACGAGCGACTTTGGCATCAACGACACAACATTCTTCACCAAGACTCACTTGGGTTTCGTGTTGCAACCGGGCGATACCGTTCTCGGGTACGACATGACGAACATTCAAATCGTCGACCCCGAGATTGAAAAATATTCGGGCAAGTTCCAAGGGACGGTACCAGACGTTATTCTTGTCAAAAAGTCATATGCCGAAAAGCGTCGACGCCGACGTGAAAAGGGCGTGGAGCGCACGTGGAAGCTCCAACGCATGCAAATCGAAGAGGAGGATGAAACCGCGAAGAAAGTTAGAGATGGGGGCGAACGCATGGCGCAGGATGAAGAGGCGTTCTATCAAGAGCTGGAAGAAGATGAGGATGTTCGCGCGCAAGTGCAAATCTTCAGAGACGACGCAGCGGCGGCGCGAGCGGCGGCGGCAGCGCGCGGCGGTCACGACGACGACGACGACGACGACGTTCCAGAAGTTCCTATTGAGGATCTACTCGATGAACTGACGCTGGCTAATAGAACGGCGCCGGAAGATTTGGACGAGTACGACGACGACGAATACGACGACGACGACGACGACGACGACGACGAGATGGATTCCACTTTCGAAAAGTGAAATACTGTAGAATTTTGTTACAGAAGTAGAGAAATCGTAGGGCGCGTAAATTGTTTTGCGCTTAATTCACACCGTCCTCATCGTCATTTCTGTCTTCGTCGGTGTTCCCATCGTCAGAGACGTCTTTATCGCCTTCTCACGTGTCCATACCGTCAAGTTCGTCGTCTTCGTCGGTGTCCCCGTCCTCGTCGAACTCATCGAACTCATCGAACTCGTCAATCACATCTGCACCTTCGTCGTCGCCGACGGCGTCCTCAAAATCGGGGTCGTCCAAATCATCGTCATCGTCGGTCTCGCCGTCCTCAGCATCATCGTCGGAATCCTCAAAGTCTCCCGGCTGAACATTTCTATGATTCATCAAAAATATTTGTCGAAGCGACATGAAGTTCGACGTTTTGAGGAAATCGACCAGCGCCTTGGCGTGTTCCTCATCCGAACACGGCTCGAGTTCGCCAGTGCTATTCGTCGGGCGTTCCAAATGACGCCAATTCTGGCGGTGCGCGATGAAGGTGCAGATACGATCGGTGATACTTTGAATTGTGGGCATATCCCGCGCAAATTTCAGTGCGTTGACGTTTTTGTCGAAGCGACAGTGCTCGAAGATGTTCTTCGTCATGTGCACTAGTGCAAGCATGCGAATTTGCGGCGCGGCGAGTTCGAGGCATTCTCTCAAATCCGGGCTCAGACTCACAACGGTTGACGTAATGTTCATCACTCGTTCTATTTGCGCCATGTATTTTACGTCGTCATTGGTATATCTTGCTCTGCCGATGGAGCTCTGCTGATGGAAATCTTTGAAAACGCGAATCGCGGCGTCGACACAGGTGGAACCGCTCGACTCCTCCAGCGCGGGCAACACTGGCTCATCGAGCTCTGCGCCAAACCAGTCCCACCCGACGAATCGATTGATCATGTACATCACCACATCGTAATCTAACGCACTCAGCAGACTACCCCGATCCTTCATACCAAGCAAAATCGTTCGCACGACGTCCCGATACGGCTTTGGAAACGAAGCGTTCGTCTCTCGATTCGGCTCCCACAACTTCCATCGCACGCCGTACGCCACCTTACCTACGAACCGCCGATCTCGGCGCAAACTTGTGATCACTCGCTCATCATCGCCGTACCACGGTGCGCTCGTCCCAAACGGCACTGAGCTCAAATGCGCGTACCCCGGCCAAATTTGTACCATCCCGTCGTCCTCTGGCCGTCCGCACAAATCCGGAGCGTCGTCGTACACCAACCCGCGATCGCTCTCATCCGCGCTGTGCACGTACAGCTCCAACTTCTCCCCTGGTTTAAACCTCACGGGCTCGTCGAAGACTAATGAAACTAGAGTTTTAAAATCTCCCAACCCGCAGTCGGCGTCGTAGCACTTGGTCCACGTCGACGCGTCCAACAACACGCGTACGCGCTGATCGTCCGCGCGGTAATGCCCAAATCTCTCCGTCGTGTCCGCGTCCTGCGCCTCTAAACCTCTCTTCGCGTCGCTGATGCGATAGAAAACCTTCATCGCGCCGAGATCGCCGCGGACGGCGACGGAGTTGACCTCGCACGCCGCGACGGGGGCGACGGCGTCGCACGTGAGGGCAAAGAATATCCCATTAAACGAGTGATCGCCGCGATCTTCGGTGGTGGTTTCGAAAGATGCGTAGTGCAGGTCTTCTGACGCGCGCTCGAGGGCGAGAAGGGACATGCGCGCGCGTGGAAAGTTGTGACGCTCGACGACGCACGCTCGGCGACGTACGCTTCGCGAGGGTGCGGCGGCGTGGGCGGCGGTCTCGCGCGCGGTCCGGCTCTGATCAGAGCACACATCGCGACGTGCGAGCTCGGTGCGTGCTTCGGCTGTATTACATGTCTCGTGCCGATAGTTCGGCGTCTTTGGGTTTTGATGGCGTGAAAAACGCGCTCGCGTCGTCGGCGTCGCCGTGGTGTCGAGCGTCGGCTTTCGTTTTGGGCGACCCGTTCGCGGGGGACCCGTTCGCAGAGACGTCTGCGGATTTTGCGCCGTTCTTGCGCTTCAACGTCGCCTGTCGCAGCGAAGCTTGGCGTTTTTCCTCGATTCGCTTCGCCAGCACGGCTTCGACGCGGGGAATGTCGGCGGGAGTTTGTATGTTTGGCGCCGCGTAATCCACCTTGACGACTTTAATCTTGTATCCATTCTCCAACGTATTCAGCACCTCCAATCGCTCTTGTCGCTGCAACGGCGTCGGATCCGAGGCGCACAGCATCCTTAAATAATCCGCGTCGTACGCCGCGACGCCGAGCTGGTGCCAATAATTCGCCGCGCTCTCGCTCTTCGTCGGCGTTCCGACGCTCGCGTCCCCGTTCGCGTTCGCCGCGCGAAACCTCCGCGCCGGGATCGTCGTTCGACTGAAATACATCGCAAATCCGTGTGCGTCGAAAACGCACTTTGGCCTCGCGTCGCTCGCGATCTCATCCTCCTCGCACGCCCCGACGGCGACGCACGCCACGCACCACTCATCCGCACTTCTCTCCAGCTCCATCGCGCACGCATCGATCACATCGCTTTCTACTAAAGGCTCATCCGCACCGATCACGCACACGTAATCCCACCCCCCCCCGGTGGCTCGCGCCGCTTCGTTCGCCATGCTCGCCCGCGACCGTTCTCGTCCGCCTCGCCCCGTCGCCCCTTCGCCCGCCGCCACCATCACCACCTCCGCGTTATACCCTCGCGCTATTTCACTCACGCGATAATCATCCGTCACCACGACCACGCGATCGAGCGCTTTCGCTTGTTTCGCCGAATCGAACGCGCGCGCGAACGCGTGCTTCCCGTGGACGAGCGCCAACGCTTTCCCGTCGAACGCGCGCGCGTTCTCGTCGTCCCCATACGGGGCGATGATCACCCCTAACGCATACCCCGCCCGACGTCGAGCGCCTTTGCGTTCGTCATCTGTTTCCATATCTCCCGTCGTGTCCTTCGACGCGACGTCGTCGTCGTCGCGTCCTCGCGCGCGCGCCCGCGCCCGCGCGCGCCAGCGCCTCGCTTGCCTATTCGTCGTTCGTCGTCGCCCGGCGCTTGACGTCCTGGACGACGACGACGATACACGGGCGTGGACGTCGGTGAGCGCGAACGCCAGAGCGCCGAACGCCAGAGCGACGAACGCGCGCGCGCCCGGGGTGATCGATGCGATCGATGCGATCATGAATGAGGAATGATTTCAACGAATGTTCGGGCGTCACGTCGATCGATCGATCGATCGATCGATCGATGACGACGACGACGACGACGACGAAAACGAACGCGCGTTCGTTTAGGGAAGAATGACGACGCGTCGCGCAGGACGTCGCGCGCGCGTCACCGACGCACGCGGTCGGGGTGATCGATCGGGTCGATCGACATGACCGACCGACCGATCGATCGACATGACCGACCGACCGATCGATCGACCGATCGATCGACATGATCGAGTGGAATCGATCATTGCAGAGGACGAATGCGATCGATCGAATCGAGTGCATTTTTCACGGACGTCGGGAGAGAGACTCCTTGAGTCACTGACTCGACGATACCCCACCTCTCCGTCGCGATCGGGTCGATGGACGTGAATGACCTCCCTGACGAAGTGACCGACCGACCGACCGACCGACCGACCGACGGCCTCGACCGAGCCCTGGACGCGTGTGTGTTGTTGTTGAGTCACGACTCGTCATGTGTCCCCCCAGGCGTGCGCTCGCGCGCGACCATCGGATGGAATGAACGACGAACGCGCGCCTATCGCGCTCGCGAATGCGCATCACACGTCGACGGGCGCGATGCACGTTGGGATTCGCGCCAAACGCGCGCGCACTGTGCGCGCGCGGGCGAGCGCGCTGGCGCTCGCGGTGATCCTGTGCTTGCTCGCGCGCGAACGCGGCGACGCGAGCGAACGCGGCGACCGAGGCGACGACGGAAGCGCGAAGGCTTCGTCCAAAGCGACTTCGGAAGCGATGGCGACGGCGACGAAAGGATTGAAGGAAATATTAACTCAAGGCGAACGCGACGGCGGAGGATGTGTGCGAGGGGCGTTTGGGAGGTTTTACGCGCCGTCGATCGAGACGCTGCGGGAGACGCAACGACGGATCGAACGCAGGATCGGCTTCGCGTGGGTTCGCTGGGGTGATGCCGAGATGAGCAAATCGAGAATTGTTGGGACGGATATGTACGACGCCGTGCGAGGGATGGCGTCGATGGCGCGAACGCCGGAGACGATTTTGAACGTCGGAGCGCATTGGTTGTGCCAGGATGGGTTGAAAGCGGCGTGGAACGCCGCGATGGAGGGCGCGAACGCGAGCGACACGGCGTTGCATTCGTTTTTTTATTATCCCATGGGCGATGTCGCGGACGATGGCATGCCGGGATGGCGCGAGAAGGGCGTGCTCGGGTGGACGGAGGTCGCTCGAGCGAGCGAGCGAAAAGTCATCTTGGTCGGGCCGCCGCACGTTTCGCGCATACCGTTCGTGAAGCACGACGTGTTCATTGATGCATCGAATGCGGCGTCGGATGAAAAGCGCACGAGAGAAGTTATCGAGCAGACGATAGAGGCGGGGGAGGCGATGGATGAGCCTCCGCTCGTCGTCGCGTGCGCCGGGTTCGTGGCGAAAACCATGGTGATGGAGATGCAGACGCAAGTCGCCCTCGGGTGGGGATTCCTCGACGTCGGCACCGCGCTCGATGGCTACGCCGGGATCAAGTCCAGGGATTATAACGATCCCGCGGTGTATTGCCGAAAAGCGCGCGAGCGGCAAAAAGGAGCCGACGACGGCGTCGATTTCTGGTTCGCCCCGGGCGTGTGCGACAAGCATCCCGCGTGAAGCCGTCACTTTGCTTCACCACGAACGCCCCGCGAGAACTCTCGTGCGTTCGTTCGCGCGATTTCCCTTTCATCATCCTTTAGCGTTGTATCATCATCGTAGCTTCGCCCGCACTTTGCGCCGCGCTTCGCGCGCTCTCCATGCCACCACCCATTCGTCGCGCGCGCGCTCGACTTCGTCGCGCCCTACGCTTCGCTCTCGTCATCGCATTCGCTCTCGCGTCTTCGGTCGCTCTGGCGCGTCGACGCGAGCGATCGTCGACGACGACGGCGGGCGACGCGAACGCCTCGCCGCGCGACGGTCGCGCCGACGGTCGCGTCAACGCCTCCGCCTCCACCGACGCCATCGCGCGCGATGAAAGCGACGCGGTGATGACGGACAAGGACAAGGGCGAGAATCAAACGTTCTGGGCGCGCACGACCGCGGATCACGCGCGCGCGAATCAAGTCAAAGACGCGATGCGCGAAGCGTACGGGGCGTACGCGACGCACGCGTTCGGCGCCGACGAACTCGCGCCGAATTCGAGAGAACGACGGAATGATTTCGGTGGCATCGGCGCGACGTTGATCGATAGCTTGGACACGCTGAAGTTGATGGGGTTGGAGGAAGAGTTCGCGCGCGCGTTGACGTATTTGAAAGATGGGAACTCAAAGTTCCGAGCGCTGGTGACCGGGACGACGGACCGCGATGTGAGCGTGTTCGAGACGAACATTCGCGTTCTCGGGGGATTGCTGTCGACGTACGACATGACCGGGGATGGAGACGTTTTAGAGCTCGCGGAGACGCTCGCGACGCGGCTTTCGGCGGCGTTTCAAACGCCGAGCGGGGTGCCGCGATCGTTTGTAAACGTGAAAACGGGGCGATCGTTCGGGCTCGCGTGGACAGGGACGGCGTCGATTTTAGCCGACTTTGGATCGATGCACTTGGAGTGGGCGACACTGAGCGCGCGGTCGAAAAATCCAATTTATGAGGCGCACACCGCGGCGGTGTTTGACGCCATCGCGCGAGCGCCCGTGGGCGCGCAAGCCCCCAAAGGACTGTTCCCAGTGCTGTTCGATCCCGAACGCGGAGCATGGGTGGGGAATAAAGTGTCGTTTGGCGCGCTCGGCGACAGTTTCTACGAGTATTTAATAAAGTGCTGGCGTTCGTTGGATGGACTACACAACGCAGATGCGTGGCGCCTCATGTTCGATGCTGCCATCGCTGGGATGAACACTTCGCTGCTGCGCACGTGGAAAACGTCCGAGAATGGCGAAACGTTCTCGTACATTACACCTATCGGGGACGTCGTGAATTCCATGGAACACTTGGCGTGCTTCGCGCCCGGTATTCTGATTCTCGGCGCAGCGGAAGCGCCGACGCAGGCGCTGGGAGAGGAATATGTGCGAATGGCAAAAGACATCGCGCGCACGTGCGTGGCGATGTACACGTCCACCGCAACGGGTCTCGCCGCCGATCGCGTGCAGTTCGCCGCGAATGCGGCGGCACCGTTGATCCTCGATCCGAAGAACATTCAGCGACCAGAAACTGTTGAATCACTCTTTTATCTTTATCGCAAAACTGGCGAGGAGATGTACCGCGACCAGGCGTGGATGATTTTCCAATCGATGAAGAAGCATTACCGCACTGCGTACGGCGGCTGGCAAGGTTTAGTCAACGTAAACGCGCCGACGCCGCAAGGCGATGACAAAATGCAGTCCTTCTTTCTCGCCGAGACGCTGAAATATTTATACTTGACGTTTTGCGACAGCAGCGTCGTGCATCTCGACGAATGGGTGTTCAATACCGAGGCGCATCCGCTAAAGATTACAAAACAGAAGAGGAGTGAAGTGATAAAGCGATGAAGCGATGATCAGTTCTTCTGAGAATTTGATTATTTTATATTAATTGTATAAAGAACGTGTTTCGTTTGTGCTTGCGATTCTTGCGTCGCGGCATATAGCTGATTAATTTGACATGTAGTGTAGCAGTAGCAGTAGCAGTAGCAGTAGCAGCGGCAGCGTGCATTAGAATTATAGTAGGAATTGATAGAGTACGAATAGAGTGAATCTTCGCGCGCGTCGTGCCCAACGCAATGATCGACGCGACAACAGACTTCTGAAAACAAATTTTAAAGCAATGCAAAAATACTGGTGTATATGTCAGAGAGATATTATGTTTTTGTGTCGGTCTCACAGAGAGACGATTTTACGGACTTGAATACCACGGGATGAAATCATCGGCGGGAGCGCTTGATCGCGGATGACGCAAACGCGCCGGTGTCGTCGGACTCGTCTGAATCCTCCGATCGCGACCTCATCGTCGTCGGCGCCGGCATCTTAGCCGTTCGTTGATTGATTTTGCCGACGACTAATTGCTCGGTTTCGCCGGTTTCATCGTCGCTGCCACTCAAAGCCAAAGAATAAAGAGAGTTATGATGAATGAATGAGCGCACATCGGCGCACGAATACGACCCCAAGTTTAACTCTTCGTCGAAGATGAGTTCACGCGCCGTGGCGCGGCGGCCCGGTTTCTTTTCCAGACAGCGCCTGAGTGCAAGGCGAAGGGCCTTCGAAGCTTCATCGGTGCCCGTGAGCGCACCGTCAACGTCAACCAAGTCTTCGCAAATTTGCACCACCAAACCGAGCGGACCGCCGTCGTCGATGTCGTACACGCCGCGGCCAAGCACGGATTCGAGGACGGTGATGCCCATACCCCAAACGTCAGCAACATCGCCGCATACGCCGCGCGCGACGCGTTCGGGCGACATATACGCGATCGTGCCTACCATGGCATCGTCTTTGACTCGACGAATGATCGAGTCATCCTTGTCCATCGCGCACGCATCGACGTAGCCGACATCATAGATCAAAGGCGAACACAAGCCAAAATCACTCAACTTGCACGCACCGTCTTCATCAACTAATACATTTGATGGTTTCACGTCACGGTGCGCCACACCGACGATTTCGTGCAAATACGCCAGCCCGTTTGTCACGCAACGAAGTACCGCCATCGCGGCGCGCGGCGCCGTCGCCATTGGTCCGTGCGTACTCCAAATGCGCTCGAGTGACCCGAGGGCCATGATCTCCAATCCTAAAGTCATAGAATTGGCGCGTACATCGAATCCCGCGCCGATGCATCGAACAATCCCCGAATGCGGGTCAGACATCCCATCATCCTCCATCGAAACCGTATCGACGTCGGACGCCGCGCTTTCTGACTTCTCGCTTGACTTTTGCTTTCCCAACTTCCGCTCCACGCTCGCGCGATCCGTGCGCTTCAACCGTCGCAAAATGCGTATCTCATTCAGCGCCTGCGCCGCATTCTCGCGATCGTAGCACTTCATCGTCTTCAGCGCCACGACTTGTCCCGACATCGCGTGCACGCCCGCTCGCACGGTACCGCACGCGCCGACGCCCAGATACTCTCCAGATTTCATCCGCGCTTCCGCGAACGCCCCGTCTTCGATCGCGCGCTCGTCGCGTAAATTCACCAGCGATGTTGACGATCCATTTTCACACGAGCTCGCGTAGAGCGACGGACGTCCCGGTCGTCCCGCGCGCGCGCCTCCGTCCCCCGTCCCGAACGCGTCCCCATTAATCATCATCGCCATCACCCTTTCGTCGTCACCATCGTCGACGTCGCGATCGCTCAGGACGACGCCCATCGCTCGCATATCGCGTCCAAGCGCGCGTTCGCCCTTCGCGGTCTCGCTCGACATCTCTCGCCCGCCGCAAAGTAAAGTCAAAGTCATCGTCATCATCGGCGACGACGACCACGCGCGCACGGTGCTTTTCGGTCAAACGCGCGCGTCGACGCACTTTTCGCTCACGCCGACGGTTCGTTCGCGCGCGCGCGCGCGTTGAGTCGCGACCGCTCGATGGTGACACCGACGTCACCACTCGTTCGATCGCGACGCGGATGACGAAACGAACAACGCGCGCGCGAAGCGCCGACGGTTCGTTCGCGCGCGGAAGCGCCGACGGTTCGTTCGTGGCGAACGGACGGGATGATGCGTTTTCGTAGTCGAGACGAAACGGACCGTATATACTGTGTTCGTCCACGCATCGACGATCGCGATTTCGGACGACCCGACGGTTCGTTCGTGGCGAACGGACGGGATGATGCGTTTTCGTAGTCGAGACGAAACGGACCCTATATACTGTGTTCGTCCACGCATCGACGATCGCGACTTCGCACCGATCGACGTCGAGGAGATTCGGAACGTATTATTCGGGTCAATGTTCGTCGTTTCACGGGGCTCCGACGACGGGCTCGACGACGGTTCGCCGACGTCGGCCGTCGACGGACGGTCGATCGGTCGGTCGGTCGATCGGTCGGTCGGTCGGTCGGTCGATCGGTCGGTCGGTCACTCGGTC
>Ga0222712_10001558_pt1 | contig 27905 bp, 21 predicted proteins | sample C33_657DmetaG_FD_165043 | JGI IMG/M metagenome (GOLD analysis project Ga0222712, IMG submission 165043) | Estuarine water microbial communities from San Francisco Bay, California, United States - C33_657D | ecosystem: Environmental > Aquatic > Marine > Unclassified | place: USA: California... | reverse complement strand
CCTCGACCGTCTCGCGGATGTCGCGCTTCTCGGCGCGGGCCTCGGAGACGGGACCCGTGGGGCGGAGCGTCGACTTCTTGGCCGGCCAGAAGATGAAGGCGAGTCCGCCGACGAGGGCGACGACGAGCAAGGGCTTGAGGAATTTCATGGCGAGGCGGTCAAGGGCGGAAGGGGGTCTTCGGCGCCGAGGCCGGCGCCGGCTTTCTGCTCCACGGCGTCCATCGTAAAACCATGCCGTCCCAAGATGGAACCATCAAGCCGGGCGACCTTGGCGGACGCCGCACGGGCGTCGAGGCTGGCTTGCACCCAGGCGAGCTGCGCCGCGTCGAGCGAGGCCTGGGCCTGGAGCACGCGGGGCAGGTCCGACTGCCCGGCGGAATAGCGGGCGCGTTCGCCTTCGTAAGACTGCCGCTGGAGTTCGAGCGCCGAAGTCGCGGCGACGACGCGGGCCCGGGCGGCGTCGAGTTCGCGCCAGACGGCCCGTGCCGAGAACACGAGCCCCTGGCGGACGTCGGCGAGCCGGAGCTCGGCCTGACGGCGCGAACGGCTCGCGGCGCGGAGATTCGCCTCGGCTTCCCGGAAGCCCAGCGGGAACGAGAAACGGAGCTCCGCGAAATTCGTCCAACCGGAGCGGCGACGGTAGTTTTCGAGACCGTCCGAGACGCCTGAACCCGCCTCGCCATAACGTCCGGAGCCCACCGAGAGATCCAGGCTGGGATGATTGTTCTGCTCCGCCTGCGCCACGAGCGCGTCGGCCTGGACGATGGCCGCCAGCTGGATGGCCGTGCCGAAATCGAAGTCGGCCACCGTGCGGATCCACGGCGCGAAAGGCTCGGCCGACGGGACGGCCCCGGCCGGCAGCGGCTCGACGCCCAGCGGCTGCTCGACGTCTTCCGCCGTGCCTTGTCCGAGCAGCCGGCGCAGGCTCATCTCGGCGTTGTCCAGGGCCTGACGGGCGTTGAGCACCGCCACCCGCTGCGCGGCGACCTCGGCCTCGGCCTGCAGTTCTTCCAGGATGGTGGCGTCACCGAGCGCCCGACGGGCGCGGATCTGTTCGAGCAACGAGGACGCCGAGCGGAGGCTCGTCTCGCGGAAAGCGATGAGCGCCCGGGCCGAGGAGAGCGTCCAGTAGGCGACCTCGGTGTCACGGATCAGGTCCAGCACGCCGGCGCGCAGGGCCAGCCGGCTCCGGAGCGCCGACTGCCGGGCGGAGATCAGGCCGCTGAGGTTCACCGCCCGCCAACCGCCGGCGAGCAGGGGCTGCGTGTAGGCGATGTTGGTGCCGATGCCGTAGGAAGAAGGCAGGCCGAGGGAACCGGAGTCGGCCCACGTGCGCGTGAGGCTCGTCCCGACCGAAAGCTTGCCGCCCCACGAGAAGCGCTGGCTCAGGCTCAGGTCGGAATCATGGAGCCGGTCCGCCGGATCGCCCGCGAGGATCTCGGCCGGGGTGCGCTGGCCGCTCAGGCGGTTGTTCCACGCGAAGGTCGGGTCGAACGTGGCCAGGGAGACCTCGACCGCATCGAGGGAACGGAGGGCGTCGAGTCGCGTGACCGCCAGGCCGAGGTTGTACAGGAGAGTGCGGTCGACCGCCTGACGAAGCGTGAGGGCGGGCGCCGGAGAAACCGCGGCGGACGGAGGCGCGCCCGGCACCGGCACGACCGCGTCTGCGGCGAGCAAGGTCGCCGAAGACAGGAAAGCCATGGTGAGCGCGAGCCGCATCAGGTCAGGGGTAAGTACCTATTATGGAGGCGTTTGTTCCCGGCGTAAAGCAAAGCGGCGCGCCTTTCGGCGCGCCGCGGTGAGAGAACCTGCGGAGGGATTACTTGGCCTTGGCGATCTCGACGAGTTCGACCTCGAATTCGAGGACGGACTTGCCGGGGATCGGGCCCTGGCCTTGGTCGCCGTAGGCGATGGAGGACGGGCAATAGAGGACGATCTTGCCGCCGACGCCGATGAGCTGGACGCCTTCGGTCCAAGCCGGGATGACGCCGCTGAGGGGGAACTCGGTCGGCTCGTTGTTGCGGGACTTGGTCGAGTCAAAGACCTTGCCGTCGACGAGCTTGCCTTCGTAGCGGCACTTCACGGTGGAAGCCGCGGTCGGCTTCACGTCGGAACCCGGGGCGAGGATCTTGTAACGCAGGCCGGAGGCCGTCTTGGTCACCGACTTGTCGGCGTCGATCTTGGCGAGGAAGTCGTCGTTCTGCTTGCCCCACCTGCCGGCCTTGGCGTTCATGCGGGCCTGGAAGAGCGCGTCGGCGCCTTCGCCGAGTTCTTCGGGGTTGAACTGGGGACGTTCCCCGTTGAGCACCTGGCGGACGCCGGCGAGGAAGAGTTCGATCTCTTCCGGGGTGAGCTCGAGCTGCGAGTTCACCTGCGGCATCGGCGATTGGCTGGCGATGGAGTAGCCAAGCATGGTCCAGGCCTGTTTGACCTGTTCGGGGGTGAGGGATTTCACGGTTTTTGCGGGGGGAGGAGTGACGGCGGGCGCGGCGGCCTTGGGCTCGTCGGCGGCTTGGAGGGAAGCGACGGCGACGGCCAGCGCGGCGAGGACGGGGTATTTCATGAGGAGATGGTCTTGTATCCCATTCAGGCCTGCGGGGGAAGCACCTTCGCGTGTTCCTGCAGGGAGCAGACCGTGAGCGGGTGCGCGCGCATGGAGCGGATGCCCAGGATCGCCGCGTGCGCCGCGTTGAGCGTGGAGGCCATGTAGACGCCCCGGAGGACGGCTTCGGCGCGCATCGCGTTCTCATCCTTGCGGGGCAGCATGCCGGCCGCGGTGTTCACGATCATCTGGAGCTGGCCGTTCTTGAGGAGGTCGAGCGCGTTGGGGCGGGCGCCCTCCGAGATCTTGCCCAGCTTGGTGACCTTGATGCCGGCGGCCTCGATGGCCGCCGCAGTGCCGCTGGTGGAGTAAAGGTTGAAACCGAGGGCGGCCAGCTCGCGGGCGGCGGCCACGGCGCCTTCCTTGTCACGGTCCTTGACGGACAGGAACGCGTTGCCGGCGGACGGCAGCGCGGGCTGCGCGGCCATCTGGGCCTTCGCGTAGGCCATGCCGAGGTCGTCGTCGCAGCCCATCACTTCGCCCGTCGAACGCATCTCCGGCGAGAGCGCCACCGGCGCTCCCGGGAAGCGGCTGAACGGGAAGACGGATTCCTTGACGGACCAGTAAGGCGGCCGGATCTCGCGCGTGAAGCCGAGGTCCTTGAGCTTGGCGCCGAGCATGCAGAGCGAGGCGAGCTTCGCCAGCGGCACGCCGATGGCCTTCGAGACGAAGGGGATGGTGCGCGAGGCGCGCGGGTTGACCTCGAGCATGAACACGATGCCGTCCTTGATCGCGAACTGGATGTTCATCAGGCCGACGACCTTCAGGCGCTTGGCGAGCGAGTGGGTGATGCGGCGGACTTCTTCGACCAGGGCGGGCGGGAGCGAGTGCGGCGGCAGGACCATGCCCGCGTCGCCGGAGTGCACGCCGGCGTGTTCGATGTGTTCCAACATCCCGCCGATGACGGTGGTCTCGCCGTCGGAGATGGCGTCGACGTCGAGCTCGATGGCGTCCTCGAGGAACTTGTCGAGCAACACGGGCTTGCCCGGGGCGACGTCGAAAGCTTCGCGGACGACGGACTTCAGTTCGTCCATGCCGTAGACGATGAACATCCCGCGGCCGCCCAGGACGAAGGAGGGGCGCAGCAGGACGGGGAAGCCGATTTCTTCGGCCGCGCGGCAGGCCTCCTCGGCGGAGAGCGCGGTCTTGTTCACCGGCTGGCGGATGCCCAGTTCGATGAGGATGTCCTTGAACTGCTGACGGTCCTCCGCGAGCGCGATGCTCGCGGGCGAGGTGCCGACCACCTTCACGCCGGCGGCCTCGAGGTCGGCGGCGAGGTTCAGCGGGGTCTGGCCGCCGAACTGCACGATGGCGCCGACGCACTGCTCGGTGCGGTAGATCTCAAGGATGTCCTCGAGGGTGAGCGGTTCGAAATAAAGACGGTCGGAGGTGTCGTAGTCCGTCGAGACGGTCTCCGGATTGGAATTCACCATCACGGTCTCGTAACCGGCGGCGCGCAGGGCGTAGGAAGCGTGCACGCAGCAGTAGTCGAATTCGATGCCCTGGCCGATGCGGTTCGGACCGCCGCCGAGGATCATCACCTTCTTCTTGGCCGAAGGCTTGACCTCGGATTCGTCGCCGTAGGTGGAGTAGAAGTACGGGGTGAAGGACTCGAATTCCGCGGCGCAGGTGTCGACGAGACGGAAGACCGTCCTGATGCCGGCGGCGTTGCGCTTGGCGTAGACGTCGGCGGGGGCCAGGCCGGTCGCGTGGGCGATCTGACGGTCGGCGAAGCCGGCTTCCTTGGCCTGGCGCAGGAGGTCGGGGCCGACGGACTTGCCGGCGGCCTTCAGCGCGAGCTCAAGGTCGACCAGGCCGCGGAGCTGGCGGAGGAACCACGGGTCGATCTTGGAGAGGTCGAAGATCTCCTGCTCGGTCAGGCCGGCGAGCATCGCGTAGCGCACGAAGAACGGGCGCTCCGGATTCGGGCGGGCGAGGCGGGCGCGGATCTCGGTGAGGTCCGCGAACGCGGCGTCGCCGAACTTGCCGCCGCAGCCGAAGCCCCAGGCGCCGATCTCGAGGGAACGGAGCGCCTTCTGGAAGGATTCCTTGAACGTGCGGCCGATGGCCATCGCCTCGCCGACGGACTTCATGGCCGAGGTCAGCGTGGTGTCGGCGCCGACGAACTTCTCGAACGTGAAGCGCGGGATCTTGGTGACGACGTAGTCGATGGTCGGCTCGAAGCAGGCCGGGGTCGACTTGGTGATGTCGTTCTGCAGCTCGTCGAGCGAGTAGCCCACCGCGAGCTTGGCCGCGATCTTGGCGATCGGGAAGCCGGTGGCCTTCGAGGCGAGGGCCGACGAACGCGAGACGCGCGGGTTCATCTCGATGACGATCATGCGTCCGTTCTTCGGATTGACGGAGAACTGGATGTTGGAGCCGCCGGTCTCGACGCCGACGGCGCGGATGACGGCGAACGAGGCGTCGCGCATCAGCTGGTACTCCTTGTCGGTGAGCGTCAGCGCGGGGGCCACGGTGATGGAGTCGCCGGTGTGGACGCCCATCGGGTCGAAGTTCTCGATGGAGCAGATGATGACGCACTGGTCCTTGTGGTCGCGCATCACTTCCATCTCGTATTCCTTCCAGCCGAGGAGGCACTCTTCGATGAGGACCTCATGGACGGGCGAGGCGTCGAGGCCGGCCTGCGCCATGCGCTCGAACTCTTCGCGGTTGTAGGCGATGCCGCCGCCGGTGCCGCCGAGGGTGTAGGAGGGGCGGATGATGACGGGGAAATCGCCGCCGATGAGGGCGATGGTCTCGCGCGCCGCCTCGAGCGTCTTGACGACGCGCGAGCGCGGGACGTCGAGGCCGATGTCGAGCATCAGCTTCTTGAAGATCTCGCGGTCTTCGCCGCGTTCGATCGCCGCTTCCTTGGCGCCGATCAGCTCGACGCCGTGCTTGGCGAGCACGCCGGTGCGGGCGAGCTTGAGCGAAAGGTTGAGCGCGGTCTGGCCGCCGAGGGTCGGAAGGAGGGCGTCGGGCTTCTCCTTCGCGATGATGCGCTCGACGGATTCGACCGTGAGGGGCTCGACGTAGGTGACGTCCGCCGTCTCGGGATCCGTCATGATCGTGGCCGGATTGGAATTCACCAGGATGACCCGGTAGCCCTCCTCGCGCAGGGCCTTGCAGGCCTGGGTGCCGGAATAATCGAACTCGCAGGCTTGGCCGATGATGATCGGTCCCGAGCCGATGATGAGGATTGAGCGGATATCGGTCCTCTTAGGCATAGTATTCCGCGGACTGTCAGCGACCCTCGGAAGGTTGGTCAAGTGGGGACTTCTAACAAATGCCGGCTCAGGTCGGGAAGGCGCTTGCAGGGTCGTCTCCGGCAGGCATTCATCGGGGCGTGGACATCATCAGGATCGCCGGAATCAAGTCGTTCGGACACCACGGGGCCCTGCCCGAGGAAAAACGCCTCGGTCAACGCTTCACGGTCTCGGTCGACCTCGAGGTCGACACCCGCCCCGCGGCGGCCACCGACGACCTGAAACTGACCGTGAACTACGCCGATGTCATCCGCACGGTCGAAGGCCAGCTCACGGGGCAGCCGGTCTACCTGATCGAGACCCTCGCCCAGCAGATCGCGGCGCGGATCCTGGGCACTTTCAGTTGCGTCCAAGCAGTGACGGTCGAGGTCAACAAGCCGTTCGCGCCCGTGGCCGCGGAATTTGATGCGATTTCGGTGAAAATCCGCCGGGTCCGGGCGTGAAAGAGACCTCCCGGCAGTATCTTCTGGGGCTGGGGAGCAATATCGGCGACCGCGCGGCCATCCTGGCTCAGGCCATCCAAGCCATCGGAAACCTTCCAGGCTGCCGAATCTTGGCCGTCTCTACTGCGGTTGACTCTGACCCCGTAGGATACGCCGACCAGCCAAACTTCTTAAACCTTTGTCTGGCAATTGATTGTGGTTTTAATCCGGATGAACTCATCGTCCGGACCTTAGCCATCGAGCAGGCCCTAGGTCGGCGACGGACCGGCGAGCGCAACGGCCCCCGCACCTTGGACATCGATCTTTTGTTCTATGAAGGAGGGGCCTGGGCCAGTCCGTCGGTCACCCTCCCCCACCCTAGGTGGTCTTCCCGAGGTTTTGTCGTAAAACCCTTGGGTAATCTGCTTCAAGACCCGGCACTCGCCAAGCACCCGACCTGGGTTTCGCTGGCCGCGGAGGTCGCCACCCTGCCCACCGGCGGCGAAGGCCTCCGCGCATGGACCGGCCCGACCCCCTGGAGCAAGACTCCCTGACCCCTGACCGATTCGGGCATTGCCCGGCCCTCTGGCTCGCCTTGCCGCTACTGGTCGGAGCCTCGCTTGACGCGGCTCTCGCCATCAACCCCGGACCATGGATGGCCGGCGGGTTCATGGCCCTGGCGCTCGCCTGGGCGGGTCACCGCACCGCCGGCTTCGCCATGTGCGCCCTCGCCTGCGCCGGCATCGCCCTCGGGGCGGCCTGGCATCACCTGCGGGCGCCGCCGCGCGAACCTCCCACTTTACGGCGAACCTTCGTCGAACTCCCCTTGCGCATCGAACGCGCCACCCCGCGCCCGAACGACGAAGGCTGGAGCGGGCTGGGCTGGGTGACCGACCGCGACGACGCCCTTTTCCGACGTCGGGTCGCGATATCGGCCCGCGGCCCGTGCCCGGCCGAAGGCGGTGAACTGATGGTCGCCGGCGGCCTGGCGCCGCTCGACGCCGGAGCTGAGGGCTATGATGCCTGGCTGCGCTCGCAAGGGGCGACCTTGAAGCTGCGCGGCGGCCGGGTGCTGGGCGAACTCGCGCCGGCGCCGCGCTTCGCGCGCTGGAGGCAGGCCCAGCAAGCGCGGCTCGAGGCTTGGCTGCGCGCATTGCCATGGGAGGATCCGGGCGGCGGAGCGATGCTCGCCGCGACGATGCTCGGACGCACGGCGCTCCTGCCGGCCGACGCCAAGGCGGCGTTCGCCGCGACGGGCACCTTGCACCTCTTCGCCATCAGCGGCCTGCATATCGCAGGCATGGCGGCCATCCTGCTCTGGTGCGCGCGACGCGCCCGCCTGCCGGACGTGCCCGCGGGCCTCGCGATCCTCGCGCTGCTCTGGCTTTACGTGCAGGTCACGGGCGCGTCGCCGTCGTCGGTCCGCGCCTGGATCATGGCCGCCTTCCTGTGGGGCGGACGGCTCGGCGGACGCGCGACGCCCGCCTTGCAGTCGCTCGCGCTGGCTTGCGCGGTCACGCTCTTGCTGACGCCCGAGGCTTGCGCGGACGCGGGCTTCCAGCTGAGCTACGCGACGGTGCTCGCGATCATCGTCGCCGGCGGACCGGCGGCGCGCCTGCTGTCAGAGCCCGGAAGGGAAGAACGCCTCACGCCGGCCGCGGCGCGGAGCCCGGGACGACGCCTGCGCGCCCGCGTCCGCGCCTTCGTGCTGGGCGGCCTCGCCATCTCGACGGCGGCGACGCTCGCCGGCGCGCCGCTCGCGCTCGGGCTCTTCGGCGCCACCAGCTCGGGCGGCGTCTTCATGAACCTCGTGCTCGTGCCGCTTTCGGAGATCCCGCTGCTGCTCGGCATGGCGTCGGTCGCGCTCAGCGTCTCCGACCGGCTGGCCGGACCCGCCGCCTGGCTCAACGGCGCGGCCTCGCTGGTCCTGCGCGCGATGGGCTGGTTGGCCGAAGTCGGCGCCGGCCTGCCGGGCATGCAGCTCGAGCTCACCCTTCCGCACCACTGGCTGGGGCCGGCGGGCGCCGCGCTGCTCGCGACGGTCTTCCTCGCGCAGGCGCAGGCTCGACGCGTGCGGCTGCTCCTCGGCGTGCCCGCCGCGGCGTTCATGGCCTGGTTGCTCCTGGTCCTGCTCTGGCGGGCGGCATCTTAGCCTTGCCTGCCCCCGACGGCGGTGAGAATTAACCCCCATGTCCCCGTTTCTCCGCTCCCTTCTCGCGCTCGCCTTAGGCGTGCTCACCACCCAGGCCGCGCCCCAGGCCTGGTCCGGCATCTACCCGGAACTCGCCTACTTCAACGACGAGGGCGAGTGCGGTACCGGCGCCGTCGTCCCCTGGGCCGACCGTCTCTGGGTCATCACCTACGGCCCCCACATGCCTTACGGCTCGAGCGACAAGCTCTACGAGATCACCCCGGACCTGCGGCAGATCGTCCGGCCCGAAAGCGTCGGCGGCACGCCCGCTAACCGCATGATCCATCAGGAATCCAACCAGCTGATCATCGGTCCGTACTTCATCGGGGCCGACCGCGCGGTGCGCGTCATCCCGCCCAAGTTCATGCCCGGTCGCCTGACCGGCAACGCCCGCCACCTGACGGACCCCGCGAACAAGGTCTACTTCGCGACCATGGAGGACGGACTCTACGAAGTCGACGTTCGCACGCTCGCGGTGAAGGGACTCATCAAGGAGATCAAGAACAAGCCGAAGCCCGGACAGACCGCGGAGGTCAGCCCGGCGACGATCACCTCGACCCTCGCCGGCTACCACGGCAAGGGCCTGTACTCCGGCCAGGGCCAGGTCATCATCAGCAACAACGGCGAAGACACCGCCGCCGCCCGCCTGGTCCCGACGACGACCAGCGGGGCCCTCGGCTCATGGAACGGCAAGGGCAACTGGACCCTCGTGCGTCGCAACCAGTTCACCGAAGTCACCGGGCCCGGCGGCCTCACCGGCAACGCCGATCCGGCCAAGGATCCGCTCTGGGCCGTCGGCTGGGACTTCCGTTCGGTCATCCTCATGGTGATGGAGGACGGCAAGTGGTCGAGCTACCGACTGCCGAAAGGCAGCCATTCCTACGACGGCGCCCATGGCTGGAACACGGAGTGGCCGCGCATCCGCGACATCGGCGAACCGGACAGCCGCCTGATGACCATGCACGGCTTGTTCTGGAGGTTCCCGGCCGGCTTCTCCGCCAAGCGCTCCGCCGGCATCGCGCCCCGTTCCGCCTACCTGAAGGTCATCGGCGACTTCACGCGCTGGCAGGACCGGCTCGTCTTCGGCTGCGACGACACCGCGAAATCCGAGTTCCTCAACAAACGTCCGGCCAAGGGCGCGCTCGCCGGGCCCGGACAGTCCCAGTCCAACCTCTGGTTCACCGCGCTCGACACGCCGGACAAGCTCGGCCCTCCCGTCGGCCGCGGCAGCGTCTGGGTGGAGGAAGCCGTCGTCGCCGGCGTCGCTTCAGATCCTTTCCTGTTGAACGGTTTCGCGAAGCGCGCGGCCTTCTTGGGACACGATGGCGCCGCCGCGACCACCTTCACGCTCGAAATCGACGCGGAGGGCGACGGACGGTGGAAAGCCTGGCGCGATGTCGCGCTGAAAGCCGGCGAGCCGGCGCGCTGGATCGAGATCCCGGCGGAACTCCCCGGCGCCTGGATCCGCGTGAAGGCCGACCGCGACGTCGCCAAGGCTTCGGCGACCTTCCACTACGCGGCCGTCGACGCGCGCACGCCCGAGCGCGGCGCGCTCTTCCAAGGCCTCAGCAAGGCCGGCGACGCCACCTCGCAGGGGGCCTTCCTCCAGACGCGCGGCGGCAACCTGCGCACGCTCGCCGTGCTCACCGCCACCGTGACCTCGGACCGGACCACCATCGGCGCGGCCTATGAGCTGTCCGCCGACCTCAGGCTCACCAAGATCGCCGAGCCCAAGGTCGCCGAGGCCGTCGAAAAGAACACGCCGATCCCCCGGGGCATCGTCACCGCCGACGCCGCGTCGGTCATCTTCGAGGAGAACGGCACGCGCTGGCGCCTGCCGCGCTCGGCTTCGCCGGCGCAGGACGGCCTGCTCGCCCGGAGCGCGCTCCGCAAGGCCCGGGAAGTCTGCACCGAGCGCGACATGCTCCAGGCGCACGGCACCTTCTACGAACTGCCGGCGCTGAACGCCCTCGGCGCCATCCGCATGCGACCGATCGCGACCAGCGACGCGGCCGTGCATGACTACTGTTCCTATCGCGGCCTGCTCGTGCTCAGCGGCGTCTCGCCCGACGCGCCGAAGGACGACCGTCACGTGATCCGCTCCGAAGACGGCCAGGCCGCCGTCTGGGTCGGCGCCGCCGACGACCTCTGGCAGCTCGGCAAGCCGCGCGGCCAAGGCGGCCCCTGGCTGAAGACGACGGTCGCCGCCGGCAAGCCCTCGGACCCCTACCTCATGACCGGCTACGACCGGAAGAGCCTCAAGCTGACCAACCACGGGGCGAAGCCCGTCCGCGTCACCGCCCTCCTCGATGTCGCCGGCGACGGCCGTACTTCGGCTTACCGCACCTTCGAGGTGCCGGCCGGCGGGGAAGTCAGCCACGCTTTCGAAAGCTGGCTCAACGCCTACTGGATCCGCTTCGTCGCCGACGAAGACGCCGTCCTGTCCGCGCAGCTGACCTACGAATAAGCCCCGTGACGGGGGCGAGGCGGGCGTTCCGGCGCCCGGCCCTCCCCCGGAACGCCCCGGAAGCAGCGGAGATCCGGCCGGATCGGCATCTCCCCGCTTGCGCCGTCGGAGGTTACGACCAAGTTCCAATCTCCCTCCCATGAACGAGCCCTTCGACACCATCGAGGAAGCCCTCGCGGACATCGCCGCGGGGAAGCTCGTCATCGTGACGGACGACGAGAACCGCGAGAACGAGGGCGACCTCGTGATGGCCGCCTCCAAGGCGACCCCGGAGACGGTCAACATGATGATCCGGCACGCGCGCGGCCTCATCTGCGTCCCGACCGTCGAACACCAGCTGCGGCGCCTCGGCATCTCCCAGATGGTGCCCGAGAACCGTGAGTCGCAACGCACCGCCTTCGCGGTCTCGGTCGACGCCGCGGAGGGCATCTCGACCGGCATCTCCGCCTACGACCGCGCGAAGACCATCGCGATCCTGGCCGACCCGCAGGCCAAGCCCGAAGCCCTCGTGCAGCCCGGCCACATCTTCCCGCTGCTCGCCCGGCCGGGAGGCGTCCTGCAGCGCGCCGGCCACACCGAGGCCGCGGTCGACCTCGCGTCGCTCGCCGGACTGCATCCGAGCGGCGTCATCTGCGAGATCCTGAACGAAGACGGGTCGATGGCCCGCCTGCCCGAGCTCGTCGAACTGAAGCGTAAGTTCGGCCTGCACATGGTCTCCATCGCGCAGCTCATCGAGTTCCGCCACCGTCGCGAGCGGCTCGTCGAGCTCGTCGCCGAGAGCCCCTTCCGCTCCGCCTGGGGCGAGTTCACGCTGCGCGTCTACCGCTCGCTGCCCGACGGCCGCCAGCATCTCGTGTTCACGCTCGGACAGCCCGACGAATCGCCGACGCTCGTGCGGGTCCAGCGCGAGAACATGCTCGGCGACCTCTTCCGGGGCGACGCGTTCGGCGCCGGCACCTCGCTCGCCGCCAGCTTCGCGGCCGTCGCCAAGGCCGGCCGCGGGGTCGTCGTCCACGTGGCCCAGCCCTTCGGCGGCGTCGAGGCCGACCAATCCGGCGTCCGCCTCGGCGCGATGGACGCCCGCGACTACGGCATCGGCGCCCAGATCCTCTCCCACCTCGGCCTGCGTCGCATCCGGCTCATCACGAACAACCCGCGGAAAGTCGTCGGACTGGGCGGCTACGGGCTGGAGATCGTCGAGCAGGTCCCGTTCTGAGCGGTCCCGCCCGTTTCCGCTTGCAGGCGGGTTCGGAAGAGACTCCATCGGACGTCCGTTCTTCCGCCATGAGCCTAGACAAGCCTACTCCCGACGCCGTCGACGGCGCAGAACTCCGTTTCGCCATCGTGTCGGCGGGCTACAACGCCGAACTGGTCCAGGCCCTGAAGAAGAACGCCGTCCGCGCCCTGCGGGCCGCGGGCGTGCCTTCCGCGGGCATCATCTCCGTCGAGGTCCCCGGCTCCGGCGAGATCCCCTACGCCGCCTACATGTCGGCCATGAGCGGCGACTATGACTGCGTCATCGCCCTGGGGGTCGTGATCGCGGGGGACACCCCGCACCACGAGATCATCGCCCACTCCACCGCGGCGGCCCTGCAGGACGCCGCCATCCGCTCCGAGGTCCCCGTGATCAACGGCATCGTGGTCACCAATTCCCGCGAGCAGGCCGTCGCCCGCTGCCAGGGAGCCTTGGACCGCGGCACGGAATTCGCGCACGCCGCGCTGACGATGGCGCGCCACCGCATCACCCTCGGCGAACGCCTCGACCAGGTCGAGGACGAGGAGCGCAAGCGCGGCGGTTCCGAACCTTTCGCCCAGAACTGAGCCGATGGACGCCGACTCTCCCGTGAGCGCCTCCGCGCGCGCCAAGATCCGCATCCGGATCAAAAGCGTCGACTACCGGATGGCCGACCAGACCGCCGCCGACATCTTCGCGATCGTCGGCGCCACCGGCGCCCGGGTCGCCGGCCCGTTCCCGCATCCGTCGCAGATGGAGGAACCGCGCACCGCCCTGCGCGACGAGATCCGCGCGCACTTCCGGCTCCTCGAGATCATCGGCTCCAACCAGAAGACCGTGGACGCGCTGCGCCGGCACAACGTGCCCGCCGGCGTCGAGATCGCCATCATCGCCCCGGACGTCGCCGCGGCCCCCGCCGCCGACCCCTCCGCGCCGCCCGTGAAGCGCAACCGCCGCCACGACAGCCGCGTCGCCGCGATGCAGTTCCTGGTCTCCTGGGAGGTCCAACGCCACGCGGACATGGTCACGGCCCTCTTCGACTTCTTCTCCGGCCGCCCCCAGCCCCGCGAGTATTATGCCTTCGCCGAAGAACTCGTGCAGGGGGTCATCCGCGACCTCGCCCTCATCGACGAAGTCATCGGCAAATACGCCAAGAACTGGGCCTTCGGCCGCATCGCGCGCGTGGACCTCGCCATCCTCCGCGTGGCCGTCTTCGAACTGATGCGCCGGACGGACATCCCGCCGGTCGTCAGCATCAACGAGGCCGTGGACATCGCGAAGGAGTTCTCCACCGAAGAGTCGAAACGCTTCGTCAACGGCATCCTCGACAGCTACAAGGAAGAGCTGGGCCGCGACCCGCGCAAGGCCGAGGGGAACTGAGCCATGGCCGGCTTCTTCGAGCGCCTGAAGTCCGGCCTGAGCCGCACGGCCGAAGCCGTCGCCAACCTGCTGGCGCGACCGATGGACGCCGCCGCGGCCGAGGAGCTGCGCGAACGCCTGATCGCCGCCGACTTCGGCCCGGCGACCGCCGACGAAGTCGTCGCCGCGGCCCGCGCCGCCTGGAAATCCGAAGCCTCGCTGCGCAAGACGTCGCCCGCCGAAGCCGCGGCCGAGAGCATCGTCCGCGCGTTGGGCGGGGAGACCCCGGCCGCGCCCGCCCTCTCCCGGCCGCACGTGATCATGCTGCTCGGCGTGAACGGCGCCGGCAAGACGACCACGGCCGCGAAACTCGCCTGGCGCTGGCGCCAGGAAGGCCGCACCTGCCTGCTCGGCGCGTGCGACACGTTCCGGGCGGCCGCCGGCGAACAGCTCTCGGCCTGGGCCGGCCGGCTCGGCGTCGAAGTGGTCGGCGGCGCCGCCGGCGCGGATCCCGCCGCCGTGGCCTTCGACGCCGTCAAGGCGGGCGTGGCGCGCGGCGCCGAGGTCGTCATCCTCGACACCGCCGGCCGCCTGCACACCAAGGCGCACCTCCTCGAAGAACTCCGCAAGGTCGTCCGCGTGACGGCGAAGGCGCACGCCGGCGCGCCGCACGAGAAGTGGCTCGTCATCGACGGTTCACTCGGCGCCAATTCGGTCGACCAGGCGCGCATCTTCCATGAAGCCGTCGGGCTCACGGGTCTGATCGTGACGAAGCTCGACGGCACCGCCCGCGGCGGCGCGCTCGTCGCGGTGGTCCGTGAACTCGGCGTCCCGGTCCGCTTCATCGGCATCGGCGAACAGCCGGCCGACCTCCAGCCGTTCGACGCCCGCGCCTACGCCCGTTCGGTCGTCGGCCTGGGCGAGTGAGGTTGGCTTGCCAGCGGGGGCGCTGAGCCCCAGCGTGAACCCATGTCGGCCGAGACCGTCACCGTCCAGCTAGGCCAGCGTTCCTATCCCGTCCGCATCGGGGCCGGCATGCGCCGCGAAGCCTTGGCCGCGGCCGAGGCCCGCGTGGCCGGCGGCCAGAAATGCGTCGCCCTGACTTCGCCCGGCGTCGCCGCGGCGCTGGACGGGTTCGCCGCCGAGCTCGCGCGGATCATGCCGGTGCTGGTGACCGCCCGCGACGGCGAGACCGCCAAGTCCGCGGCCGAACTCACGCGGGTCTGGGATTTCCTCGCCGCGCAGGGCGTCGCCCGCGACGGCGCGGTCTTCGCCCTCGGCGGGGGCGTGATCGGCGACCTGGCCGGCTTCGCGGCCGCCTCCTACCAGCGTGGCGTCGACTTCTACCAGATCCCGACGACCCTCCTCGCGATGGTCGACAGCTCCGTGGGCGGCAAGACGGGCATCAACCTCGGCGCCGGCAAGAACCTCGTGGGCAGCTTCCACCAGCCGACGGCGGTCTTCGCGGACACCGACCTGCTCGCCACGCTGCCCCGCCGCGAATTCGCGGCCGGCATGGCCGAGGTGATCAAGCACGGCCTGATCGCCGACGCCGACCTCTTCGGCCTGCTCGAACTCAACAGTCCGCTGGCCTGGGATCACGCCCTGCTCCCCCGGATCGTCCGGCGCTGCGTCGAGATCAAGGCCGGCGTCGTGGCGGGCGACGAACGCGAGACGAGCGCCCAAGGCGGACGCGCCCTCCTCAACCTCGGACACACTTTCGGCCACGCCGTCGAAGCAGTCGCGGGATACGGCACCTACCTCCACGGCGAAGCCGTCGCGATCGGACTGGTGATGGCGGCGCGCCTCTCCGCCGAACTGCGGCGCTGCACGGCGGCGCAGGCCGAACAAGTCGAAGCCGTGCTGAGGTCCCATGGGCTTCCGACGGCGCTGCGCGCGCCCTTGCCGCTCGAACCCCTGCTCGCGGCCATGCGTCGTGACAAGAAGGTCCGCGGCGGCAGGCTGCGCTTCGTGCTCCTGGACGGCGTCGGCGCGGCGAGCACGTGCGACAGCGTCCCCGAGGAAGCCGCCGTCCGGGCGCTGCTCGCGGGCGGAGCCGTCCGCTGACAAGGAGACGGCCGCGGGCCGCCTCAGGGCGCCGGACCGACGGCGGGCTTGGCCGCGCGCCAATCACGCTTCAGCAGACGCTCGTCGTTCTTCTCGTTGGCCGCGCGGACGCGTCCGCCGAGGGGGCCGTCGGCCGGGGCCTGTCCCGACAGCGCCGCGGCGGCGGGCGTCTTCTCGATCACGAACGAATCATCGCCGGCCGGACCGGCGCAGCCGACCAGGCAGAAGAGGGCCAAGCAAGGGAGGGTCTTCATGGGATTATTGGGCGCGACGCTTGGCGTCGGTCTCGAGCCAGGCGCGGAGCGCGAGGGCGGCGGCGCGGGCGCGGCCGCGGGCGGCGGCCAGGTCGTCGGCGTCGACGACGTCGGCCCGGGCGAAGGAGTAGAACTTGACCTTGGGCTCGGTGCCGGAGGCGCGGACCGCGATCCGGCGGCCGTCCGCGAGTTCCGCCAGGATGAACTCTTCCGGCGGGACGCGCTCGCCTTCGGCGTCGAGCACGGCGTCGCGCTCGTAATCCGTGAGCCGGACCACCTTGCTGCCGTCGACGGAGGCGGGCGGCGCCGCGCGCCAGGAAGCCACGATGCGACGGATGCAGGCGGCCCCTTCGGCTCCCTCGAAAGAGAGGTTGAGGAGATCCTCATGATGGGCGCCGTGGCGGAGATGGAGCGCATCGAGCGCATCGAGCAGCGTGCGTCCGCGCGAGCGGAGCAAGGCCGCGAATTCGCAGAGCATCACCACCGTGGCGTTGGCGTCCTTGTCGCGGACGGCGTCGTCGGCGAGGTAGCCGTAGCTTTCTTCGGCGCCGAGCAGGAAGAGCGTCGAATGCCGGAGCGCCAGCGGGGCGCGGCGACGCAGGGGGAGGGCCGGCGCGTCGGCGCCGGCGCCTTCGGCCAGCCGGAGACGCCACTGCTCGAGCTTGCGGGCGATCCACTTGAAGCCCACCAGCGTCTCGACGCAACGGACGCCGTGCCGCGCGCAGATCGCGGCGACCAACGGCGTCGTGACCAAGGACTTGACCACGGCGGCCTGCGGGGAGCCGGCGGCCGGCAGGATGCCGGCGTCCTTCAGGGAAGAGAGGCGGAATTCCGTCAGCAGGGCGGCGACCTCGTTGCCGGTGAGGAGGCGATGTCCGCCCGCGGGCAGCGGACAAGCCACGCCGACGCGGTCCGAATCGGGATCCGTGGCGAGCACCAGGTCCGCCCGGACTTCGTCGGCGAGCTTCAACGCGAGCGCGAAGGTGCTGGCGTTCTCGGGGTTCGGGGACGCGACGGTCGGGAAACGTCCGTCGTGCTCGCGCTGCTCCTCGACGACGTGGGGATCGATGCCCACGCGGCGCAGCGCCGGGACGACGGTGACGTCGCCGGTGCCGTGGACGTTGGTGAAGACGACCTTGGGGGCGTGCCGCGCGATGACCTCGGGGTCGAGCACGACCCCGGCGACGCGGGCGAGATAGGCGTCTTCGGCCGAAGCGGGGACCGTGAGCACGCGCTCCAGCTGCTTGACGAGGTACGGCGCGACGTCGGCCGGGCCCAGACGGGCCACTTCGGCGACGATGGCGGCGTCGTGCGGCGGCAGGACCTGGCCGCCGTCGGCCAGGTAGCATTTGAAGCCGTTGTCGTGCGAGGGGTTGTGGCTGGCCGTGATCACCACGCCGGCGTCGGCCGAGAGATGACGGAGGGTGAAGCTGAGCTGGGGGGTCGAACGCGGGCCCGCGAAGAGGTAGGCTTCGCCGCCGAGCTGGCTCCACGCGCCGGCGATCAGTTCGGCGAAGTGACGCGAGAAATGGCGGACGTCGTGGGCCACCACGAGACGCGCGCCCGGCCGGGAAGCGGAGACATGGCGCCAGAGACCCAGCACCGCGCGGAGGACGTTGATGTCATTGAGGCAGGCCGACCCCACGGCGGCGCGGACCGGCAGCCGGGCGGCGTCGACTTCGTTGGCCGCGCTCACGCGGCCGACCGTCCGGCCCCGCATGCCGCCGGTGCCGAAGGTGATGCCTTTATAGAAGCGGTCTTCGAGCTCCGCCCAGGCGGCGCGCTCGCAAAGGTCACGGAGGGAGGCGACGGACTCGTCGGGCAAGGCGCCGGAACGCAGCCATTCCCCGGCGTGGGTCAGGCTGGCGGCGGAGACGTGCCCTTGGTCGTGGGCGGCTTGGAGAAGGGAAAGGACGGCGGCGGAGGCGCTCATGAGCCCACCCATCCTTACCCGCCGGGGAACGGGGACAAGCCCGGAGCAGGGGGAGGCGGGGGTTGACACCCCAACGACTTTGGCATGGTTTGAACCCCCCATGCCCGAAGACCGTTCCAGCAAGCAGCCCCCGGCCGGCGATGACCGCAACCTCGTGGTCGTCGACGAAGATTTCGCGAACGCCGACGCCGAAGACCGGCTTTGGCTCTTCTGGGAGCGTAACAAGGCGCCGATCGTCCAAGGCGTGACCGCCGTGGTGATCGGCATCCTCGGCTACCTGGCCTATTTCTTCTGGAACGAAAGCCGCCGGGTCGAACTCGGCGCCGAATACACCGCCTGCCAGGACGAAGCCGCCCGCCGCGCCTTCGCCGGCCGGCACCCCGGCGAAACCCTCGCCGCCGTCGCCCTCACGGACGTCGCCGACGACCTGAAGCGCGCCGGCAAGTTCGCCGAGGCCGCCTCGGCCTATGACCAGGCCGTCCGCGCCGCCCTCGCCGCGCCGCTTTCGCCGGCCGTCGAAGCCCTGGGCGCCCGCGCCCGCCTCTACGCCGCGCTCTGCCGCCTGGAATCCGGCGACGCCGCCGCCCCCGCCGCGATCGCCGCCGTCGCCGATGACGTCAAGGCTCCCGAGACTCTCCGCGGCTTCGCGATGCTCACCCTCGCCAACGTCGCCGTCTCGAAGGGCGACATGAACGAAGCCACCAGGTGGCTCAACGCCATGGACAAGAAGCTGCGCGCAGGCCACGTCTGGAAGGCCGACAAGGAGATGCTCGTGCGCTCCGAACCGGGCCTCATCGTTCCTGCGGCGCCGGCCGGCAAGTAACGCGCGGCGCGCGGCGCGGACCGCCGGAGGGACCCCTATTGTCCTTGCCAATAAAGGGTGTTGCGCGTGTCTTATCGGAGTTCGTCCGCCCGGCGCCGACGAAGCCCAACCCACCCTCCCGGAGACCCACCATGCCCGCAGCCGAGCCCATGCCGGAAGCCGCCGTCGTGGCCGAAAGGCTCACGAAACGCTACGGCTCGCTCGCGGCCGTGGAGGACCTCAGCTTCTCCGTGGCCCCCGGCGAGATCGTGGGCTTCCTCGGACCTAACGGCGCCGGCAAGTCGACCACGATGCGCATCCTTTCCGGGACGATGGCGGGGACTTCCGGCCGCGCGTCCATCTGGGGCGTCTCGGTGGCGCTGGATCCCGCCGGCGCCAAGCGCCACATGGCCTACATGCCGGAGAACAATCCGCTGCCGGAGGACCTGCGCGTCGAGGAATACCTCACCCTGCGGGCGCGGCTCAAGGACGTCGCCGCCGGCCGGGTCAGCGAACGCGTGCAGCGGGTCATGGAGGACTGCGACCTCGCGCGCCGCGCCGCCGGCCGGCTCATCGGACAGCTCTCCAAGGGCTTCCGCCAGCGCGTCGGCATCGCCGATGCGCTGCTCGCCGAACCGCGCGTCGTCATCCTCGACGAGCCGACGATCGGCCTCGACCCGCACCAGATCCTGGGCATCCGCGAACTGATCCGCTCCCTGCGGGGCAAGATGGCCGTCCTGATCTCGAGCCACATCCTGCCCGAGGTCGAACAGGTCTGCGACAAGGTCGTGATCATCAACCGCGGCCGGCTCGTCGCGCAAGGCCGGCCGGCCGACCTCCGGCGGGAACTGCTCCCGGAGCGGGCCTTCACCGTCGTCACGCGCGCCGACGAGACGGCCCTGCGCGCCGCCTGCCTCGGCGCTGACCCCGCCGCCGTCGTGAGCGCCCTGCCCGCCGTCGACGGCTGGTCCGCCTTCCGCGTCGCCCTGCCTCCCGACTCGCCCGCCGCGGAGACCTTGGCGGGCGCGCTCGTCTCCGCGGGGATCGTCCTGCGCGAGATCTCCGAAGAACGTTACGGCCTGGAAGACATCTTCCTCGCCGCCACCCGCCGCGCGCCCGGGGAGGGCCGCCGTCCCTGATGCGTCACTTCCGCACCCTGCTGGCCCACGAGCTCCGCAGCGCGGCGCTTTCCGGCAACACCTGGGCCGCCGGCGGCCTGTTCCTCGCCCTGATGGGCGGCATCCATTTCTTCGCGCTGGTCGACGCCTCGCGCGCGCCCAATGCGCGGACTCCCGTCGAAGCCACCCTCTGGTTCTTCTGGCTGCCCTTGCTCTGCGTGCTCCCGCTGCTGACCATGCGCACCTTCGCCGAGGAACGCCGGTCCGGCACCCTCGCCGCCCTGCTCACCACCCCGGCCAGCGCGGCCGCCGTCGTCTGGGCGAAGTTCCTCTCGGTGTGGGTCGTCTGGGTGACCTTCTGGCTGGCCTTCACGTTGTTCCCCCTCATCGCCGGCCACCGCCTCGGCGGCGCCGCCGCCGGCCTCCTGAGCGACCCCGCCGCGCTGTGGGGCGGACTCTGCTTCATCGCGGTGAGCGGCCTGCTGCACGTGGCCGTCGGCATCCTGTGCAGCTGCGTCACGCGCTCCGCCGCGCTGGCCGCGCTGCTCGCCTTCATCAGCCTCCTGGCCATCACCGCCGCCGGCGGCGCGCTCGAGACGTTGCCCATCGAAAGCTGGGAATGGCTGGGCTGGCTGCGTGAACCCGCCGCCCACCTGCGGACGTTCGGCCACCTGCAGGATTTCGCCGACGGCATCCTGGATTCCCGGCCGGTCATCCTTTACGGCACGGGCACGCTGCTCTGCCTCGGCCTCGCCGTGCTCGCCGTGGAGGGGCAGGAATGAACATGGCTCCGCCCCGCGACGACTTCGGCTCGGTCCGGCCCATCCGCCGACTCAATCGCCTCACGCAGACGATCCTGGCCGTCGCGCTCGCGTTCGCGGTCAACTACCTGGCGTCGCTGCCGGAATTCCGGTTGCGCCAGGACATCTCGGCCGACCGCCGCCATTCGCTCGCGCCGGCCTCGGTCGAGACGGTCCGCGACGCCGGCAGGCGCAGCCCGGTCGGCGCAGGCCGTCAACGCGGCTGGGTCAAGGCCGTGGTCGTGACGACCGACGCCTCCGAACCCGCCCAGCAGCTCCGCGCCCGCCTGATGAAGCTGCTCGACGCCTACGTGCTGGAGTCGGGACGCACGGGTCCGGCCTGGCTCGCCATCGAACTGGCCGGAGCGGGACGCAACGCCCCCCTGCTCTCCGAACTGGCCGGACGCCACGGGGCCCCGGACGCCGGGGTCGCGCTCATCCTGTCCTGCGGGACTCGCGCCAAATACCTGAACTACCGTGATTTCGTGACGAACGACGGCGCCTTCCGCGGCGAGGAAGCCGTCACTTCGGCCCTCATCGAAGTCACCGAAGACAAGCCCGCCGTATGCTACGTCACGCGGGGCCACGGCGAGCTCGGCGTCGAAGACGCCTCGCCCGTCCGGGGACTGTCGAAACTCTCGCGCCAGCTGCGCAACCGCAACTTCGAGGTGCGCGCGCTCGACCTCGCGACGATCAACGAGATCCCCCGCGACGCGGCCTTGGTGCTCATCGCCGGACCGCTGACGCCGTTCGCCGGCGCCGAGAACGACCTGCTCCGGAAATACCTCAACGAACGGAACGGTCGCGTGCTGGCCTTGCTGGATCCGGGCCGCCACCACGGACTCGAACCCGTCCTGGCCGAATGGGCCGTCTTCACGCCCGACGCCGAGCTGCAGGAACCTGACCCCGCCCGCCGGACGACCAACGGCGACGTCGTGCTCTCCCGGCTTGAAGCCAAGGACCATCCGCTGACCAAAGCGCTCAAGGAGCAGAACCTTCCGCTGGTGGCCGCCCGCATCCGGCCGGCGCGCTTCGACGAAGGGAGCGCCCCCGACAGCACCCTGGGAGTCTGGCAGCTCATCTTCTCCTCGGACGCCGCCTGGGGCGAGACCGACCTGACGCGTCGGCCGGTGCGCTTCGACCCCGACCGTGACCAAGCCGCCCCGGTCTGCGCCGTGGTCGCCGCCGAACGCGCGACGGGCATCCGCCAGGGCGTCGGCGGCGCCGGCGGCCGCCTCGTCGTGGTCGGGACCTCCGAGATCGCCGCGAACCAGCGGCTCGAACGTGGCGGCAACCAGGCGTTCCTGACCCAGGCGGCCGGCTGGCTCAGCGACCGGGACCGCGCGGTCTCGCTTCCAGCCCGGGGCGAAGGCGAATTCCAGCTGACCGCGACCGCGGCCGACTTCTGGGCCCTCGCCGTCCGCTTCGCCCTCGTCCCGCTCGCGGTGCTCGCAGTCGGGCTTGCGGTTTCCGTGTGGCGTCGCAGAAGTTGACGTGCCTATGCGGATCTCCCGCACCACCGTCCTCCTCCTGCTCGCCAACCTGATCGCCTTCGGGTTCGTCTGGCGGGCGGCGTCCGGCCACCAGCCGGCCACGGTGACGCAGACCCAGCTCTTCCCGCCGGACCCCGCGCGCATCGTGCTGACCGAAGGCCAGGCCCGGCTCGTGCTCGAACGCCGGACGGCGGGCTGGCGAGTCCTCGAACCGTTCGAATGGCCGGCCAACATCTGGTCGGTGCAGCGCCTGATCGACGAACTCCGCTTCGTCAGCACCGAGCGGGGCTTCGACGTGGAAGAAGCCAAGGCCAACGGAGCGACACTGAAGGACTACGGGCTCGATCCGCCCCGCTGGACGCTCAAGGTCGTCGGCGACGGCGGCGCGACGGTCGAAGCCCGCATCGGCGTCCAACCCGCGACGCGCCATCATTTCCTGCTGACCGAAGACGGCAAGCGCCTCGTGCCGCTGCCCGAGGCCATCGCCGCGGCGCTGGCCACGTCGGCGGAAAGCTACCGCGTCGACCGCATCTTCGAGATCGCCGACTTCGAAGCCCGGGCGGTCTCGGTCCGTCGTCGCGACGGGGACAAGGAGACGGTCACCGCGCTGACCTCCGAGGCGCGGCCGCGCGTGGGTCGCAAGGCGCAGCTGCCCGAATGGCGTTTCGAGACGCCCATCGAGGCCCTCGCCGACCCTGACGCCACGACGCGCGCGGTGGCCGACCTCACGAACCTGCGGACGACCCGCTTCACCGAACTGGCCGAAGCCGCGACGGGCCTCGCCGCCCCGGCGTTGCGGATCGCGCTCGAGGGCAACTCGCGGCGGCAGGTGCTGCTCGTCGGCAATCCGGCGCCGAACCAGCCCGGCCTGCTGTGCGCCAAGCTCGAGGAGAACCCCGCCGTGTTCCTCATCGAAGCGCGCGACCTACGGCTCTGGACAAACGCCCGTGAGACGCTCGCCGACGCCCGCCCCGCCGACTTCGACCCCGCGCTCGTGACGGGCTTCACCGTCACCGCCGGCGGACGCAGCCTGACCCTGCATCGGCTCGAAGGCGGCGGCGACGAGCCTCGCTGGGAGATCCCGGTCGCGCCCGGATCGACGGCCACCCGCCGCCGCGAAGGCGACGCGCGAACCATCACCCGTTTCCTTGACGCGCTCTCCCGCCTGCGCGCCGCCCGCCGGCCCGGCGCCGAAGCAGGCGCGCCGAGCATCCCCGCCGTCTCGCCGGCCGTCGTCCCGACGCCGGCCGGACTGCCGACGGTGGAACTGGAATTCGGCGCCGAACGGATCAGCCTGACCTTCGCGGAAGATCCGGCCCACGGAGCGGGCACGCGCCTGGTCCACGCCAAAGGCGCGCCGCTGGCGGCCGTCTGCGACGTATCGATGCTCGACGGCGGCTACCTCGACGTGGAACCGCCGGCCTGGCGCCGGCGCGCCGTCGCCGTGCTGCCGCAGGGCGCGCGCGTCAGCGGACTCCGCCTGACCGCGCGGGCCGACGGCAAGGTGCTGGGCGAAGCCAGGCTGGGGCCCGACGGGAACTGGGCGGGAGCCGGCCGGCTTGAGCCCGCCAGCGCCCGTCGGCTCGCCCTCGGCTGCGCCGAAGTCCGGGCGAAGGAATTCGTCGGACGCGACAGCGGCGCCGGCGCCTGGGCCTTCGAACTGCGGGTCACCGACCAAGCCGCGACCGGCGCCGGCGCCGCCAGCGAGACGATCCGCACCTATCTCTGCACCGCGCCGGTCGACGGACGCACCTTGCTGATGCGCGACGAAGCCGACGATGACGCGTTCGTCCTGGAGCCGTCCCTCGCGGCGATCATGCTTCCGCTGCTCGCCGAGCCCGGGAGATGAGCCGACCCACGCCCATCTCTCCGGTGCGGCGCTTCCTTCGCGGCCTGGCGCGCACATGCCTCTGGCTGCTCCTTCCCTTCCTGTCGGCCTTATGCTGGCTCGTCCACCTCGACCGACCGGCCCGGCTGCCTGAATTCCTGGGCGACCGGCTGGCGGCGGTCCTCTCGACGGAAGGAGTCCGGATCCGCGCGCGGGCGTTCTGGATCCAGCCGGACCTGTCGCTGGCCGCCGACGACCTCACGCTCGCGGTCGACGGACTGAGCGGCGACATCTTCGAGGCGGCCCGGCTCGAAGCGGCCTTGAGCCCCGGACGCCTGCTGGCCGGCGAAGTCGCCTTGACGCAGCTTCGCCTGAGCGGCGGCCGGCTCTGGTGCCCCGCCTCGCTCGCGCGCGACGGGGTCCGACGACGCCTGATCGACGAACTCAGCCTGGACCTCGCCCGCGAGGGCCGCTGGCTCCAGCTCCGCAACGCGCAGGCGCGCAGCGGGAAGGTCACCTGCCGCGTCGTCGGAGAACTGCCCGTGGCGTCCCTCCGCTTCGACCGGTCCGGCGAAGACGTCGCTCCGACGCGTCGCCTGGCCGCGGCGCTCGCCGGGCTTGAGTCCGCCGTACTTTGGGCGGAGCGCTCCAACGGCGCTTCGGTGACGGCCCGTTGCGCCGGCCGGACCGACGGCCGGGCCGAACTCACCCTGACCGCCTTGCTCAGCGATGATTGGACCGATCCCGCCCATGGACTCATCCGCGCCCGCGCGCCTCGCTTGAACGGCGCGGCCCAGATCGGCGCGGACGGCCGGCTGGGAAGATGGCGGGTGGACGGCGAAGTCCGCGGCGTGTCGTGGGGCGAATGGACGGCGGGGCGGGCCGAGCTGTCCGCCGAAGGCCCCGACGCCGGCGGCGGCGAACTTCGCCTGGCGCTCTCCGCGGTGAACGGCGGCGGAATCTTCTTCCCCCGCGTCGCGCTCCGCGCCGAAGAATTCCTGAAACCGACGAAGCGCGCGAGCTATCGCCTCGCGACCGAGGCTTCCTGGGCGATCGGCACGCTCGCCCGCCGGCCCGACGGATCGTTCGAGATACGCGTCGAACAGGCCGCCCTCGCCGCCGCCGAGCTGGCCGCCCTGCCGACAATCGGGCCCGCCCTGCGCGAAGCGCGCGTGACGCTCGCCGGCGAAGTGCTCATGCGTGCGGTCACGGCCGAACTCAGCCGCGAGGGCGCGCCGCGGAAGGTGAGCGGGGAGATTTCCGTGAGCGGCTTCCATGGCCTCGGCCTCTCCGCCGAGTCCATCGCTCCTTCGGAAGGGCAGCCCCTGCGAACCCATTTCGACTATGAACCTGCGCGGGCGGAAGCCCCGCTGCGACTACGCGACCTCCGCCTCGCCTCGGTGCGGGGCGAAGCCGACCTGGAGCCGCGGGCCGGCGGAGCCTTCCGGCTCGGCCTGCGCGGCGACATCGCCCCTGCGTCGCTCGACCTGATCCTCGGCAAGTGGTGGGTGGACGTCTGGCGAGAGTTCGCGCTCACCGAACGTCCGCATGCCTACATCGAGGTGCGCGGGCATTGGGGAGAGCACGCCAGCGAGACTAAGGGGCGCGTACGCCTGCGTCGCTTCAGCTTCCTCGGGGCGCCTTTCCGACGCGTCGAAGTCTCCGTCGACGCCGATCCGCGCCGGACCTTCATCGGTCTGCACGGGCTCGCGGGGGGCGCCAGCCCGGCCGATGGCTCGGTCGATGGCTCGGCGACATGGGATTGGTCGCGGCCGGGCGCCCTCGCCGGGCCGTTCATCCGCCTGCGAGGCGACTTGCAGCCTTGGATCGCGGCGCGATGCGGCAACGCGGCCTTCGGCGAAGCCCTGCGCGGACTGGAGCTGCCGGGCGGCGGCGAGTTCAGCCTCGAGCTGTCCCCGGGCGAAACCAGGCCGACCTTCCGGGCCAAAGTGATCTCCGCCGGCCCCTTCAACGCCTGGGGCGTCCGAGGCCAGTCCCTGCAGGTTGAAGTGGCCGACCAAGGGCAAGGCCTGCGGATCAACGCCCAGGCGGGCTTAGCGGCCGGCCAAGCCAAGCTCAACCTGGAGGGCGATCCGTTGAACCGGGTGAAAGTCGAACTTGGGCTGCTGGGCTGCGACCCCTCTGCCGTCGGGGCGTTGCTGACCGGCTCAGAGGCCTCCGCGCCGCCATCAGCAGCAGCCACGCACCCGCCAGGCCGGGCCCGGCTCGACCTGGCCTTCAGCGGCGAGGTCCAGTTCAAGGACTTAAAGATGATACAGGGGCGAGGCCAATATGCCTTGGCCGACCCGGAACTACGCAAAGTCCGCCTATTGGGCGGCATCTCGACCCTGCTGGAGGCTTTAGGGGTCGATGCGACCACCTACGAACTCACCCAAGCCAAGGGGTCCTTCGGGTGCCTGGGCGGCCGGGCATACTTCCCGGATATGACCATCACCGGCCCCCAGGCCAGGCTGGACATGGTAGGTGAACTCGACCTCAAGACGACCGCTCTCGACTTCGAGGGGGACTTCTCCTTGCCCCGGAAACAAGGATTTGACCCGATTGACATCATCAATCTCAACCGCGCCTTGGTCAGTCTTGCAAAAATCAAGCTTACCGGGCCCTTGTCCAAGCCCGAAACCCGCAATTTCGCCACCTTAAAGGACATCATCAAGCCTCAGCAGGATAAGAACTTAGGTAAAATACCCCCCCTGCTTTCGGAATGATGGGTTGATTTGTCCCCCTGATACCCTGTATCAGAGAGGACACACCCCCTCACGGAGGATATTACCTTGGACCTCAATAAGATTAAACAAGTCGTGGATTTAATGAAGAAGTCGGATCTTTCCGAATTCGAAATCCAGGACCAAGAATTCAAGCTGCGCATCAAGCGCGACCTCCCGGGTCGTGCCTTGGCCGCCGCCCCGGCCCCAGTGGCCGCCCCCGCCCCGGTCGCGGCGCCCGCCCCGGCGGCCGCCGCCCCCGCCGCCCCGGCCCCCGTGGCCGCTCCGGCCGCGGACCCCAGCATCAAGCTGGTGACCTCGCCGATGGTCGGCACCTTCTACGCCACCCCCTCCCCGGAAAACCCTCCCTTCGTCACCGTCGGCTCGCCGATCAAGGCCGACTCCGTGGTCTGCATCATCGAGGCCATGAAGGTCATGAACGAGATCCAGTCCGAAATCGCGGGGACGGTCGTCGAGTGCCTCGTCGCCAACGGCACCTCGGTCGAATTCGGTCAGCCTCTCTTCCGCGTGAAGGTCGGCTGAGCGACGACTTCCGAGCATGAACAAGATCCTCATCGCCAACCGCGGCGAAATCGCCCTTCGCGTCATCCGCGCCTGCCGCGAACTCGGCATCAAGACCGTCGCGGTCTATTCCCAGGCCGACGAGCAGTCGCTCCACGTCCAGCTGGCCGACGAGGCCGTCTGCATCGGACCCGGCCCGAGCAAGGATTCCTACCTGCGCGAGGATCGCATCATCTCGGCGGCGGAGATCACCAACGTGGACGCCATCCACCCCGGTTACGGCTTCCTTTCCGAGCGCGCCGGCTTCGCCGAAAAGTGCGCCGCCGCCAACATCAAGTTCATCGGTCCCAGCCCCGACGTCATCCGCAAGATGGGCGACAAGGCCGTCGCCCGCCAGACCGCCGCCGCCGCCAAGGTGCCCTGCGTGCCCGGCACGGACGGCCCCGTGGACAACCAGCGCGAAGCCATCAAGGAAGCGCAGCGCATCGGCTTCCCCGTCATCGTCAAGGCCGTCGCCGGCGGCGGCGGCAAGGGCATGCGCATCGTGCACAACGCCGCGGCCTTCCCCAAGGAGTTCGAGAGCGCCCGCGCCGAGGCCGAGAAGGCCTTCGGCGACGGCCGCGTCTACATCGAGAAATACATCGAGCAGCCCCGCCACATCGAGTTCCAGCTCCTGGGCGACGAACACGGCAAGGTCATCCACCTCGGCGAACGCGACTGCTCCGTGCAGCGCCGCCACCAGAAGCTGATCGAAGAGTCCCCTTCCCCGTTCCTGACCCCGAAGCTCCGCGAGGAGATGGGCAAGGTCTCCGTCCGCCTCGCCG
>Ga0222712_10001557_pt1 | contig 27928 bp, 32 predicted proteins | sample C33_657DmetaG_FD_165043 | JGI IMG/M metagenome (GOLD analysis project Ga0222712, IMG submission 165043) | Estuarine water microbial communities from San Francisco Bay, California, United States - C33_657D | ecosystem: Environmental > Aquatic > Marine > Unclassified | place: USA: California... | reverse complement strand
TCGTGCAGGAATACTTAAGGTACCAAATGAAGGACTTGATGGTGATTTACTATTGATAGTACTGGGTGATGTGAATATCGGCGGCGTGGGAGGAACCGGTGTTATAGAGAAGGCGTTCATTTTCAACAGTGCTACTTCTGTAATAGGACTTGCAATAGTTGTTTTAATCGTTCCAGTCAACTTCATTCCCTTTAAAGAACGCATATTAATAACATTCAATGCGTCCGTATTAAAGTCCTCATCCGTCTTTATTTCTATATTTTCCTTCGCGGTTAACATCATTTTCTTACCCGCTTTCATTTCTATATTACCGTGCGCGTGTGCTTTTAAGTTTCCATCTACTTGCAAGCTACAGTTATTTTTTACGTAGATATTTGAATCGCCGTCAATTGTAACATTACACTTGCCCTTAATATGCACATGACTATTTCTTTCGAAGATTTCAAATCCATCTCCGACAATACGATTCACTCGGGTTCCATTCACATCAATTTCTTCGAATGTGCCCTTTCTATGATAAATGTGTACTCGCTCGTTATTTTTTGTATCATCGAATTCTAGTACGTGCCCACTTTCTGATTCAAACACATGATTAAATGGATATTTTGCATTATATGGAACTTGAGGTTGATCCCACGTGCCGCCAAAAGCAATAGGTACATTCTTATCACGCGCTGTATCTTTTTGTCCCACAATAGTATCGTTGATTTTTTGATGACGCGCTAACCGACTTAAATCTGATTCTTTTAATTGTGTTTGACGAGGGTATGCTTGTCCTGGGTTGGGGCGGGTTGATAATGTTTTTTCTGGATCACGAAATCCTGCCATTTTAGGTGGCATGCGAATAGGAATCCCGCCAACGGTTCCTAACATGACCGGATCCTGACATTCTTCACCGTCACGAAAAAATCCTACAACCCAGGTACCTTCAACGGGACCTGTTGGTGTTTGACCTACACCACTTATCGCAGCAGATGTAATTGGTTGCATGGGGTAGGCCCATGGCAAATCTTCAACCGGCATTTCAACAGGATCAGGATTATGATATCCTGAAATTCTGACACGGCACCGACCAACAAATAAAGGATCCATGCGATCTTCAACAACACCAACCCACAGAAAAAATCCCTTCGGATTATATAAATTATCTATCATAAGGCCTCAAAGAACGAATCTTTTGTAATTTCAAGAATACAATCATACCCGGCGGGTGATACAATATGTTTAATCGCCGTGATCATATATATGCCAGTCAATTTTTGATCTGCCTTAAACTCAGCATCATCACCACTGTGTGCCTGTGGATATACAAAGTAAATCAAACGTCCTACTTCAAGATCACTTCTACCTGAAACTGTAATGTGTAATTTAAAATTACTCATCTGCATTAACAAACTTGTACGTTGTGGCACCCAAGTTTGATACTGCGGATCTATTTGTTCAGGAAACATCTTATATTGCTTAGGCTTAAAGTGAACAATATTTCTATTTGATGATATTGTACTTCCTGAAAATGTACGTGTATTTTTTTCCTTTGATTGCGTAATTTGATCACCTGAAGCTTTATAATCTTCCATAAAATAATAATCTTGATATCCTTCAAAATGATTATAACTAAATTGTCTACATTCTTTTAAAAGAATATCATGAGTATAAAGAAAATTACCATAAAACCCATTATGTTGTCCCTGTAAAACATCAAAATATGTGAAGGGAGCAATATTTTTTACTAAACTATATTGTCTAATAATATCGGGCAATCCATATGTTGTTTTTGTTGTATCAAAGGCCATCTTCCCCGTAGGTGAGTATACATACGCAGTGAGGATCTCTTTTTGTTTTAATTGTGTTGTGATCAAATTTTCAATACTTGAAAATACAAACAATTTGTTTGTTTCAAAAAATAACATATTAGGTGCTTTATATTCTTTACCTATACTACGTGATGCAAGCCAACTCATAATACGCACAGGAGACCAATAGGTGCTAATAAATGTTGTATTAGTTCTATGAGGAGTATCAGGTAAAACTAATGATGTTACACCTGACATTTTATTTCCATCAACAATTCGTGGTATCTTTAAATAAGTTTCAAATACGTTTTTTATGAGATTATCAGTTCTCCCTGAAAATTTTTTACTTATATGAGTTACATTATTCGTAATATTTTCTATTGAAGTGAACAACAATACATATGTTTCTTCACGATTTGTAGATGATAAAAATCTATCCTTTAGTGCGTAAATAGCAAATGATTTTTTTATATTAGTTTTTGATTGTGGTGTACGAAATGAGATAGTTAAATATTCAGCCCCATTAAAATTTAATATACGGACTAATTCTCCTGCATCAGTAATAGTTAATTCGCCACTTAAAAAATTATTAAACATATCCTCGTATAATACAAACCGTGGTGAGAAATTTTTAATATTCATATTCTCATCATTTTTTGTTATATACAATTCATCTATAACAACGTCACCTGGCTTACTTATTATTTCTTGATGTACGTCTTGTGTATCAATTAATGAAGGAGTTTCAATATACGTCATACACCTATTTCGCCGTCAAAGTTTCTTACAAATTGTTGTAGATATTGATTATTCAATAGTTTAATTGTACGTTTTGCGTCATTTGTACGTTGCTCATATATTAAATTAGAAATAGCAACGACTTCCCCTAATCCTAATCTATTTTGTAAAGAATCTATAGGATTAAGTTCTATAATTGATCCAACTATCGTAGAATCATACGATACTTCATAACCTGTAGCTACTTCTTCATAATGATGCGTCGCTTCAGTTGGATCAATCACATTAATAATAGTTGTTGAAGTAGCGCTATTAACTTTTTTCAATAATGTCTGTGCAACTAAATATACTGACCCAGATTGATATCTTAAATTCATTGTGGTTTCTGTAACAGCTGTAACTAAAAATTTTGCATTAGTATTAGAATATACTGTGTCACCTACTGAAAATCCTGACGTTGATGAAACCGTTACTGTATAATCATAAATGTCGTAAATTTTTTCAAGTAGTGATTTTTCAGTAATAGGCCATTCTGCACGAATATCTGTAATATTGTTAATTAAAACAAGTACCCAATGATAAAAGGGACTACCATAATACTCATTCGCAACATCTTCAATTTTTTGTCCATCTTTTACAAGATACGGCAATAAAATAGAAGAAATTTCTGCATAAGTTTTACCTACAGCTACACGGGTAAAAATATCCTCAATCGTGACTTGTTTATTGTTGATATTTGTTTCGTAGGTAGGAAATTTAGAAAAATACATTAGTAGCCATCTCCTACGCGGTTGCGTGTAAGCACTTCAAGTTCTGTGAACTGCAATTTGAGTGTGATTTCTGTAGGAACCCCTTTATTTTTTAAGTCAGGTTTAAATGTCATAAAATCATTATCGCTACCAAAGTCAACATCTAAATTTGTTAATACACATGACGAAATTTTATGCAGATATTCATTAGGTTGTCCATAACTATGAAATTCAATGTCGAATTCAGCTGGATAGGTTAACCAATAGGGGTTTGCAGGATTCATACCCGGATGCATATAATATTTAAATGTGTTCACGATATCACGCACCATTAATGCTTCCTTTTTTGACTTAGGCAGAAACACATAATCAAATGCAAAGGTACGAAATCCCATATTTCTGAATAACTGTTCCTTAAAGGGATTAGTCGTAATCGCCATTGAACGAGAAAGATTTTCACCAATACTACCTGTTCCTAAAATTTGAGCTTCACGAATATTTTTATGACCCATTGCTGCGAGGGGAGCTACACCAGATGCAAAGGCATCTCCTACCGATTTAATATCGGTTAGATTCATATTATCTATTTTTGTTAATACATCACTGTTTTGACTCGTTTGTCTGAGCATACCTGATAATATACCCATATCAACTTCTTCATATGTAGCTTGATAAGAAGCTGAAGGTTTATTGTTCATGTGTAATGCAATAACCTTTTTTAATTGAACTAATTGTATATTAGATGACGATCCTGTAGCAGCTTTTGTTATACTATTAAAAACTTTTCCCGCAAAATTAGATGCGGCCTCATTTTTCTGTATAGCCGTTGTAGCATAACCTGCGCCGATAGATGTTATGGCTTGTACTGCAGGCGGCAAAAATCCTAAAATCGCAGATGTACCTGCGATCACTGCAATAGGAGCTAAATCTTTTGCTTCTGTAGTTATTGTACGATTTTGTTTATTAAGCTGTTTTCTTGGTATAGTATTTGTCCCTATTTTTCTTTCATATTCAGCAGATGCATCACGGTCACGTATATTGATATAAAACACTACGTAATTTTTAAGATCAGGTGAAGATCCTAATTCTTGCGGATATCGTAACACTCGCCAGTTGTCAGATTCAAACCTTTCTAAAACATCACTTCTAACATTTTTTTCTAGTATACCTGCTATATCTTCTGTTTCATTACTGAAAATAATAGGACCGTCAGCCATAAATATCCTTGACTAAAGTTTTATATATTTATATGGCTTATACAAAAGATACATACAAAGGAAAATTTACCCCAACAAATCCCAGCAAATACGTCGGGGATAGCTCGAATATTATCTATCGGTCAAGCTATGAACTTAGATTTATGAAGTGGTGTGATTTGAACGACAGTATTATTTGCTGGAACAGCGAGGAAATTGTGGTGCCATACATTAGCCCCATGGACAATAAACCCCATCGCTATTTTGTTGATTTTACCATAAAGATAAAAACAAAAACCGGCGAGATTAAAGTGTATCTGATTGAAGTAAAACCTTTCAGATTTACACAAGAACCTCAGCCGCCTAAAAGACGATCAAGACAATTTTTAAATGAAGTGATGCAGTGGGGGGTGAATCAAGCGAAGTGGAAAGCAGCATCAGCTTTTGCTAAGCAGCAGGGATGGGAATTCATGCTAGTCACAGAGCGTGACTTAGGGTTAACAAAGTAACATAAATATATGATTAAGCATATCATTCACAACATAGTAATTTTAACACACTTGTCAACCGTTGTCAACCGTTAATTTTTAAATGCCAGCTTCTATTTTTGATAAGATTCGCCAAAAAGAAACTCCCGATAAGTCGTATAAGTGGTACCAAGATATTATCAGAGCATTGGGGTTAGCTTCTGTACAACCTGCAAAGGTATTACGTAGCGATATTGGTGAATTTGTCACAACAATAAATGTTGGAACCATGTTGCTGTTTGTATATGAACCAAAAACGAAAGATACATTACCATACTATGATACGTTCCCATTAGTTATGCCCTTTCGAAAGGTTCCCGGTGGATTTTACGGGTTAAATTTTCATTACTTACCGCCATTGTTGCGGATGCGGTTGCTTGAAAAAATGCTATCTTATGTATCTGATACAACGCTATCGGATAAATCACGCTTTCGGTTACAATGGAATCTGTTAAATAATGCTGCAAAATTTCCGGGTGTTCATGCTTGTGTTAAACACTATCTGTACTCACAAATAAACTCACGAATCATGCAGATTCATCCGAAAGATTGGAAAAAGGCAATCATGTTGCCGGTAGATAATTTTGAAAAAGCATCACGTACTAAAGTCTTTAAAGATAGTCGAGATAAACTATGACAAATCAGTTTTTACAAAAAATTAAAAATGTGGGTGATCGTTTAAACAAATCTCAAGATCTTCCACTAATTACTAAAACAGCAAACACATCTATACCAGATCTGCAAAATTTTATTGCATGGGTACGAGGCAATGGGTTACAAAAAACAAACAGATTTTTGTTTAGCGTAGATACACCAAAAGGATTAGGCGGATCCATACAATCTTACGGAAATACTAGAAATGATCATTTGCTTGCTTGTGAAGATGTTAGTTTACCCGCTAAAACAATTCAAACGAGAACATTGCGGTTAACAGGATTAAATGAACAACGTGCTCATACGGTTGATTATGGAGGAACACAAGGATTTACTGTGACATTTTTAATTGATACAACGCATGATTTACAAACATTTTTTGAAGATTGGACAAAGCTTATGGTATCACATGAAACGAGAGAAATCGGTGAATATGATTCCTATGTAGCTAACGCCTATTTACATTTTCTTAGACCTAATTATCCAGGTGAACAATGGGAACCTTTCACACAAAACTTTAATACAAAGTTCGGTTCAAGATTGGTTGAGAGAGCAAAGGAAAGAGCTACTAATTATGCAACACAGCAAGTATCTAAATTAAAACGTAGCTTAAGTGAAACAATTGAAAAAAAGAAGAACACTATTTTAGGTAGACAGTTAGGAGTGTATAACAAAATAAAAAAAGCTACCGGTATTGTTGATATTTTAAATGAGGAAATTAATAGACCTTCAGATGTAACAGTTTACACTATGAAATTTAATGAAGTATTTCCCCGATCAATTGTTACAACACCTCTTTCACAAGGTAGTAGTGATGTATTTAAAATAACGGTTGAATTTTCATTTAAAACATACGATGTAGATAGTAAAATTGTCCGCGATGAAAAAGATTTATTAGGAAAAACATTTAATTTTTTAAGAAAAGTTGGAATCCCAACAAGCAAATCAGCATTAGCACGTGGTGTGTTAAGCAAACTTTAAGGAGAACTTATGACTATACCTATGATTAAATTGCCCTCATATGAATTGATTTTACCCTCAACGCAAGAATCTATTCGTTATCGTCCTTATACGGTGCGCGAAGAAAAAATTCTAGTGTTAGCAATGCAAAGTAATGATAATGAAGAAATCAAACGTGCGATGGGAGATATTGTCAAATCCTGTACGTTTGACAAAGTTGATATTGATCAAAATCCTATGTTTGATATACAGTATGTATTTTTAAAGCTTCGCTGTAAGTCAGTCGGAGAAGTATCAGAAGTGATTCTCACGTGTACCAATTGCCAAGATACACATCGTCATTTTATTAATTTAGATACTATTAACGTAGTGTTCAAAACTGAATCAAAAAATATACTTGATTTTGGTGATTTTAAGATTGAAATGCGCTATCCTAACTTATCAAATCTTTCAGAAATAAGCGAGGATAATGATGTAGAAAAAATTTTTAATATGATTGTTTCTTGTGTTAAAAAAATATATACTGACGAAGAAATGATTGAAAATACAAAAGATACACGAGACTCAATACGTGAAGTTCTTGAAATGATGGTTCCTGAACAATTCATGCAAGTACAGAATTTCTTTAATAATGCACCAGCATTAGTGCATACAATCAATTTTACCTGTGAAAAGTGCAGTACAGATAACCACATTGATGTAACGGGAATATACAATTTTTTCTTATAAATCTTTCCCATGAGACGCTGCAAAACCTTTATATGACTAATTTTCTGTTAATGTATGTACATAAGCTATCATTAGCAGATCTTGAAAATATGATGCCGTGGGAAAGAGATATTTACGTCAATTTGTTAGCAAAACATTTAAAAGAACAACACGACAAACAACAAGCACAAAACGCGAGATAAGCAATGATTCCTCTATTATTAGCAGCTGGAAGAACGGCGTTAGCCTCTGGGCGAGTAATGTCAACAGCATCAAAAGCAAAAAATATTACATCTGTATTAAAAGCACGAGGATATATTTCTAATGCGGGAAGAAGTGCACGACAAATGGCTAGAATTGGCACATCACCGCGTGGTAAAGGCTCAGCTTTTAAAAACCCGTACACATTTTCTAAAAGCGCTGATAATCAACAAGAATCAGGAACTGTGGATAGTTCTACACAAGAAACATCACAGTCACAAAATAACACAAAGAAACAAACATTAATCATATCAGCTGATAATGTGTTTCTTCGAACATCACAAGCAATTATGGAATCTGCTATGCCCGCCGCGCCAGAAAATATAGAGCGAGCAAGTGGAACGACCGGCACGAGTTTAGGTGACTTACTGAAAAAATTTAGTCCATCATCGGACACAGTAGCTACCGGTGGGTTTATATTAGGTAAACTATTGTATAAAGTATTCGATACAATTTTTGAAAAAATAACAGGCGTATTCGCAACAATAAAAATTGCCTTCATGAAATCCTTATCAACTATTTTAAGATTTTTAGGATTTTCTGGAAGAGCAGATAAAATAGATGAAGAAATACAAAAAGAAACTACTCCACCACCAGCACCCACAACAACACAACCCTCTGAAGCAGCGACAGCAACAACACCCGCTGTATCACCTGCGCCAGTAGCTACTGGCTACACGCCGGCCGTAACACCAACAACACCTACATCACCTAAATCAACATATGCCGCGCCCTCAGGATTTTTTGGTGCGCCTACGTTAGGCACAGCTAAAACTACGGATAGTGCGATGCCTATTATCACAGGAAATATGGGATCAATTGCCGCAGTTTCTAGTGTTACACCTTCAACAATTAAAAAATCAACCAGTGAAGCTGCTAAAGAATTAATTACAGGAAAAGAAGGATTTAGCGCAAAAGCATACCCTGATCCATCTAAGAAAAGACAGGATGAGAAAAATGCAGAGAGAAAAAAAGAAGGTAAACCGCCCTTACCCTATACCTATTCAATAGGTTTTGGTCATCAAATTAGACAAGATGAAATAGCTCAAGGTTTTATTAATCTAGGTGATGAAAAAATTCCCGTAAAAGGTGAGGGTGGCAAAGATACAATAATACCTGGAACAAAGGAAGAAGCTGAAATAAGGGCAGGAAAATTATTAAGTATTGATTTACCGAAATATATGTCATCTGCTAAAAAATACATAGGTGAACAAGCGTGGAATAAGTTAACAGGAAATCAGCAAGCTGTATTAACATCATATTCCTATAACACAGGAAGCACAAAAAGTCTTAAGGAGCACGGGTTGACAGAAGCTATTATGAAAGGTGATACCACTGCCGCGGGCAATATTATTGCAGAAAAGGGAATTCGTACAGCAAGAGGAAAAATTGATACTGGTTTAGTTGAAAGAAGAAAAGAAGAAGGTCTAATGTTTATACAAGACACTATAAATCCTAAAAATCTAAAACCAGCTACAAAGATGAAGATAAAACCTCAATCATCGGCAGGTTCATTAAGCACACCCACACAAGCAACAGGACGTAATATCGAAATGACTTCACAAATTTTGAAAAGCGCGCCAAGCGTAACAAATACTGCTCAAAATACACAGCCAGTTGTTATTAATAATATCAACGCACCTACAGTTGCATCAGGTGGAGGTAGTTCAGGATCAGCTATTCAAATGTCAGTATTTAGAAATACAGATAATAGTATCATGGCAAACGCAAACAAACATTTACGTGCTGGGATATTAGGTGTATAACGAAAAAAGGGCCCGAAGGCCCTTTTTTTTGTTGCTTAATCTTCAGCTAGCTTTGAAAAGTAACTGAGTGCATCATCGTCATCATCGTCATCAGCAGACGATGCCTTTGGTGCAGCCGTTTTCATCACGGGAGCAGACATCGTAGGTTCTGACTCCATACGACTTTCAGCAATCTTTTCTGCTGAACGCATCGGTGAACTCGTGGTACCTAGCACAGACGCCAGCTTACGCTTTAGTTCGTCATAGCTCTTAAAGTTCTTCGCATCTGTGAACTCCTTCAAGGAGCTTTGCTGATTCCACACGGATTCAATTTCTGCATCAGATTCAGCCACGGCACTGAGGGGTTCGAACTCGCTCTTATCGTAATTACGATATCCTTCAACATTACGAATCTTGAGCTTGAGATTTGCACCCTTCCAGAAGTCAAACGGATTGATGGCTTCTTCATCTGCAAACTGTGGCTGCATAACATCCTTGATCTTATCGAAAATCTTCTTGCCATACTTGTACAGGAAGACCTTTCCTTCGTTCTGCGGGTTCGCAGGATCCTTGATGACCAGGATATTTGAAATGTACGTCAACCGACGCTTCTGCTTACGGGCGATATCCTTGTTGGATTCAACGCCTGAATTCCACAGCTCGCTGTTCAATTCAGAAACAGGATCGGGTTGGTTCAACGTGGTCAATGAATTTTCAATATACCACTTACCAGTGGGACCCTGAAATCCATGATTCCACACGCGAGCCCACGGAAGTTCCTCGCCCTTCGGCGGCGGGAGCAAACGAATGACGGCATAGCCGTTACCTGCCTTATCAACAGCAGGTTGCCAAAAGCGATCATCATTGCCGGAATCAACGGCTGGCTTAGAAATCTTTTCGACTTCCTTCATGAGGGAGTCAAAGTTACCACGGGACTTACGTAAATCGGATAGGCTACTGAATGACATTGTATTCTCCTTGTATAACGGTGTATGAAAGTGTATGAAATTGTACTACGGGTCCTGCCATCTTATTGTTCTTCCTCATAATCATCAAGATTACTATATCCTTCATCATCAACATATTCGTCGTCATCATCGGTATAGTCATAGATTTTATGACGATACTTTGTTAGATAATCGCGTTCTTCTCTGCGCCCTCTTTGCGAGTCATCATCTTCGTCCCAATACCGAGTATGTTTCATTCTGAAAAAACCTGATATGTCATAGTGTAATATCTGTCCTTGTCGATTTTTATAAATGGTGAATATTTTGAAATGAGTTTTGAAACGGTGTGCCAAATAGGATCAAATATAAGCTGTTCATCAACCTGTTCAATAAATTTAAACAGTTTATTCAAAATTACAAGTGTTTCTAATGTAACAGTTTTTCCTAAATAGCGTTTGAGAATGATAGGATGTCCATCATGACAATCCCACAAATCTTCAATTAAACTATTTATATTTTCTTGTGCTAAAATATCAAGATCTTGTTTATATTGATAACTAAGGCTTTCATTAATACGCTTCCATGAGAGATAAACATCTTCTGCTTGCGTATTATAGATCCCACCCCACTTATCACCTGTAATGAAATTGGCAACAAAGTAATTGATAAAATCATCTTGGCTGTACTTTTTCTTTACTTTGTTTAATTCAAATTGTAACTTTACATTTTTTTCTAATGCTTTTTGTGACGCTTTTATGCGTCCCTTTGTCTTGCGAATATCGTAATTATCAGATGTAAAATGCAACCGTAAAGCTAGATATAACTTATACGCTTCAAATGTCGTCATGTTATGGCAACTTACCTGATTTCGTTTTCAACAAGTTTAAATCTTCTGCTTCTGCTTGTAACTTTTGCTTTAATGACGTAGTGATTGACTTTGCTACAGACGCGGGTTCAATATCACGCATTTCACAATATTCAAGCAAAGCTTCAAGATAGCCAATTTTACGGGTCTTTGCCATTTTCTCAATGTTCACTGAAAATTCTTCAGGTGTGGTAAACTCACCCTTTGTGAGCAAATATTCTATAGTTAATTCAACCGTGGGTTCGTTTTCCATCACAATATCTCCTATTGATGCGTATAATGAAATATATTTAACTATTGTTATTTGTCAACCGAGACTTTTTACTCACAACAACATAGAAAATATGATTGCCAATTTTTTTGATAGGGCGAGCAAAATCCCATTGAGGTGATACAGATGTGTTATGAAAGTATAAGGCGTTTTTAATTGTTCGGAGTCGTAAATTTTGTGCCAACACCTTATACGCAATTTTTTTTGATTCAACATATTTAGCACGATCAAACTTTGTCTTACCACCACATGTCCACGAGAATTGACACCCGCGTGTATTACGCTGATACACTACCCCACACACTGTTTTGGGGAATGATTTACTGCGAACACGATTCATAGTGACTGTTGCAACCGCTAATTTTCCTTCATAGGATTCATCAGGTGCTTCATAGAAAATATTTTTTGCTAAACAAGTTAATTCTTTCTCAGAAACAATCTTTACAGGATTTCCTATTGGACGATGTTGGTGTGTAATTCTATTCGGAAACACTGCCAAGATGACAGCAAGCAAAACGATCAATTTTTTCATATCTACCTCCTGAAAAAAATATAGTGCCCGGAGGCACTATATAAGTATAACACAAAACAAACTAATTGTCAACTACATTAGAATTGTGATTGACAATTTCCGTCAACACAAGCACACCCACCGCCTTTACCATCATCAGTACACGACCCGAAGCAAAATGCTCCTTCACTCACACAAAAAGATGGGCGAACGGTAACAACACCATTTTCTTCTGTTAAAAAGTATGTTTCGGTTCCTGTAACTTCAGTTACTGAATCAGTAAATACCGACGCAATAATACCAAAATTCATGATGAGTTCATTATTTACATTTTTTGCCGAGACACGAATTACATATTTTGCTGATGTAATATCAGTCGGCGGTGTCAACGTTAATTGATTAGTTTGTGTGTCTAATGCAACCCAGGAAAAAGCAGGAGAGGGTTTCCCTGCAATAATAATATTATCAATTGACACACTATTTACTACAGGTTGTGTCACTAGTTGAACATTTACTGATGTACCTTTTTGTACATTAACTGTTGTTGGTGTACCTTCAAACACAAACTGATATTGAGGAACACGTAATAGCATATTAGGAGTCGTGCCATACACGGCTTCATTTCGGAATAATAAATCTTGTGATGATGTAGCAATGATAAGATCTTGTATTTCTTGTGCTGTCTTAGCAGGATTTTCAACAATAAATTGTGCTGCGGCACCTGATACGATAGCTGCCGCTAATGAAGTACCTGATGTCGTAACGATTGTGCCATCACTTGATAAGACTTCAATATCAATCCCAGGTGCGGTAATATCAACTTCTGTACCCCAGTTACTTCCTGTATTCGTTCCCCAATTAATAACCCGATCAAATGCGTCTGATGCAGCAACACCTAATACAGTATCCAATCCCACAGGCGAAAAGTTATCCGCGTTTGATACATTATTACCTGCTGCCGCAACAACAAGTAATCCTTCACTTTGTAATTCTTGAATTTTTAAATCTAAGATTTGATTTTTTGGTACTACCCATGAACAATTCACAATCTTAACGTCAGATGTGAGTGTGTGATCTGTTAAAACCGCGTCAAACGCACTTAGCAATGCACTAACATTTACAGCGACGTTCATCGGAATTTTAACTACCTTTAGTTTTGCATCTTTTGACACACCGAGTGTTTCGCCAACAATTAATGATGCGATTCCTGTACCGTGATTTAGGGTATCAGAAAAAGTTCCGTCAAAACTATACAGATTTTCAATCGTGGCATTTGCTAAATCTCCTACAACATTTATACCTGAGTCAACAAGATATACTGTTGTATTTGCACCTGTATTTTTTGGCAGGTATTGATCACGCATAGGTAATTCTGCCGAACAAATACGTAACTTGTGCCAAGGTGTTGTAGCTGTTTCTGCAATTACTTGCTCATCTATAGCCACACTGACTACCCCAGAAATTTCTAATAATCCTGTATCAGCAGGTGCTTCAACTGTAAGGACTCGTAACTTTTCTAAATGTGAAATAATTTGTATATCAGATGGAAGTGCCGCAATAACTTGTGCAGCAGTATCCTTTTGATATACAATGTTAAAATGTGCCATAGATTCTCCTAAACAGTAAATGTTTTTATATATTTATAAGTTAAATAGATTACTTTCTCTTATTCCCCAGTCTCTTTCCATGCAAAAATAACATTCACCACAATGATTAGTAATATCTATACCACAAGAATGTGTCAATAAGAATAGATCCTGTAACCCATATTGTTTATATAAGTTACAAAGATATACTTTGTCAAAGTTAATAAATGGGCGAAAGTGGTGTTCACTTAAAGCAGGCCCACGAACCGGGGGCGTATCACCGGGGATAAATTTTGTAGGAGTAAATACATCCGTAATCACTTTATTACACGCGCTATATGTTATCGCGTTTTCAGGTGAGATATCTAACGTATTTTTTACGAAATCGCGAATAAAGAAAAACCGTGGTGTTAACTGCTTTATGTATTGTGTATGCAGGTGAGTTTCAAGCCACGATAAAACAGCATGAAAATGTTGTTCACGTTTGTTTTTTAACATCCCAAATACATGTATGGGGATATTGCGTGTGTTTTGTGTGGTGAGTAGATATAATAGTAATGAGCTATCAACACCACCTGAAAATAACACATTAATTTGTGGGCACTTGTCAGGTATATGTATTTGCATAGAAATTAAAGGGGTGGGGTTTTCTGTTCCCAGGGTAACCCCGAACCCGGCAAAGCTACTTAATTAAGCAGCTAATGCGAGAGGCGCGTTATATGTGCCCTTTAATGATTGTGCTCTGCTTACGGCAGTCGCCTATCGGGTAGCGTTCCTGGGTTACTTTATACCCTGTCGAAGCCATGTCATCCCCCCAGTATGGAGATGGCGGGAATCGAACCCGCGTCCAAGACATATTTCATCAAGACATTATACTACCATCTATTGTATTTATTTAACGACAGACATCCCTAATGATATTGCTCGACCTACGTTATATCCTTCGCGTTCCAGGTTACCTTGCATAAATCTGAAGCGTGCATCTAAAATGTTTCGAATGTCTAGTTTTACATTTGCACGATTGCCGATAGGCACCTTCAAGGTTAAATCTAACATATGACGAGATTTTTCAACAATGTTTGGTAATGGGATTACCCCCGCAGCAAAGATTCTATCACCTACAGTATTATACAATAGCGTGGCATTCGTGCGCCCACTTAGAGATGAATATGTTACCCCTGCATTAATAACATAGGGTGCCTGCCCAACTAATGCACGTTCACTATCAGTAACTGTTAATCCGCGTGAGACATCTAATTGTACGGTTGAACTCATCACCGTAATATTGCTAAACACAGATAAAGACGTAAGCAACTGTTTTCTTAATTCAACTTCAATACCGATGTTATCAGCGGTTAAAGCATTTTGAAAGTTTGCTTGATATGCCCCAGATGTAGCTTGTTCCACACGTTCAATAGGATCAATGAATTGCTTTGCAAATAATCCAATACTGAATATTTCATTCGGGGTAGGAAAATGTTCGTAGCGAATGTCAATGTTGTTAATTAATCCACGACGAAGTTTACTGTTACCCGTTACACTTACGCCACCTAATACATCACGAAATGTTACCGGCGCTAACTCACGATATTCAGGGCGCGTGACGGTTCGGGATATCGCAAAACGCAAATTAGTATTATCAGACATTTTCGTATTGAGTAAAAATGCAGGTAATACATCAACATTTTGCAAAGCAGAACCGACCGTAAATCCTCCTTGAGTTGAGGTATTTACCTGAATATTCGCTCCTTCAACACGTCCACCAACAATCATCCGCATATAATCTAACAGTTGCCATTCAGTCATCACATAGCCAGCCATGTTTACATCATTAGCGGTGTATGATCCTGCTTGACCTATAGGTTGAATGTTAATTATATTACAGGTTTCACATGCTTGCTCTTTACTAAAAATGACATTGGCAGGTTGTGTAGTTACATTTTCGTTCGCACGACTAATAAACGCATAGATAGGAGCTTGAGTGTTACGTTCTGTGGTACGATAATAAGTTCCTACTTTAATATTATTTTGATTTCCTACAGTAAGTGTGTGATCAAGTTGACCTACGACATTGTGTTCTTGTAGATTGAAATATAGACGCCGGGCGCCGTCTAACGATGTAAGTAATGAATAACCATTCGTGCCATTTCGTGCGTATACCACATCTGACCGATCAGGTTCCTTTCGTGTGGTATTGGATGTTGTAAGTGACCATGATGTTTTATTATTAGTCGATAATTGATGATCACCTTGTCCTGTAACAGCGACAACGCCACGTTCTACATATCGTAATGTAGTACGACTAATACTATCAGCGAGATTTTCATCAAACCCCCCGTCAACACGCGCTTCATTATCTGCGTTTCGTGTGAATGTGCTATTTAATGATACCCGCGAGGATTGCCCTATCATAGTTGAAAGATTAACAATCCCGCCCCATTGCACTCCTACCCGGGCAGTTTGACCGCGAAGTGATGTTAAAGGCACTACAGTATTGTTTGCACCTTGATTACCAACAGCAAGTTGTTCATTACTCCGAACTTCTTCTGAATATCCGTAATTACTACTTAAGACATAACCAATGTTTTTTCCTAATATCGTATTACCACCTGCTGAGACACCAAAGGAACTATTTCCTCGACCATCACGATATTGTGGTGCCCATACATTACGTTGTGAACGAATGATACTATTCATTTGTGATTGCGTAACATTTCCTAGGAAATTTGCATTTGCCAAATCTGTCGGCATGTTTCGCGCTGAACCTGATAAAGCAAAAAGTTCGCCGCCGGCACGTGGGGCAAAAGGTAGTGTATTAGAAAGCACCCGATTGTTTGCTCCAACACTCATACTATAGTTGAGTTGTTTTCGTGCAGGAAATTCTTTTGTTTTTATGTTAACCGTGGCACCTGCAAAATCGCCAGGTTGATCAGGGGTAAACGTTTTACTGGTATTAATTTCCTGTAGTAAGCTAGATGGAAATAAATCTAAAGGAACGACTTTACGTTCAGGTTCAGGACTAGGAAGTCGAACCCCATTTAAACTTGCAGTTGTGTAACGTTCATTTAAGCCACGCACTTGTAAATATTTGCCATCTTGCACAGCGACACCGCTAATACGTTGTGCGGCTTGTGCCGCATCGCTATCAGGGCTGCGTGAAATTTGTTCTGATGTGATAGCATTAGTTACATTGGTCGCATTTTTTTGTGCGTTTAAGGATCCGCTAATACTACCATTTTCCTTAACCGCAGTCACATTTATTGCAGAAAGTTGGACTTTCGCAACACTCATAATAATATCTTGTTCAATGATGCCATTATTAGGAACAATAATTCCTGTAATTGTTTTTGGCGTGTATCCAATACGACGAACTTGTATCGTAGTTGTACCGGCGGTAACTCGTAAACGATACCGTCCGTCAACCCCTGACATAACTCCGGTGGTTGTTCCGACAACTTGAATTCCTACACTGGGTAAACCTTGCCCTGATTCATCTAACACTCTACCAACAATTTGTCCCGTTTGGGCAAATACTGACGAAAACGGGACAAACAAGAGTAACAGAATTTTTTTCATAATTTTTATTAATGTTGATGTTGCTCAAATATTTATTTTTTTATACCTGAGATTCATATAAGTCACGGTAGTGTAACAATTGTTTTGCATAATCGTTACGTTTACCTTTCATTACCTGCATATACCCATCTTCAACGGCTATGAGTAATACGAGCCGATTAATAGGGATACTTGTGCGTTCTTCAAACATGATAGCATACGCCGCAGCTTGCATGAAGTAATGTTCAACATGCGCCGGCTCTTTTTCTTTACGTGCTGTTTTGAAGTCAATAATGCTAAGCTTTCCTTCATATTCTGCAATACAATCAACACGACCTGCTAATCGTAAATAATCAGAATACAACGCAATTTCTTGAGCGTGAATATTGTCAATTTTTTCTAGCTCAGGCACGGCGACATCAAATAATTCTAAATCTAACAATCCCATCTTTTCGGGTTTGTATGCATTATTTAAATATTTTTCTGCCAGATTATGAAACTTGGTGCCTCGGGTAGCGGCTTGCCGTGTGATTTTATCAGCAGCGTCATGCCCAATTCGGTCACGCCATTCTTTTATCCCTGCTTGTGTGTGGGCAGAAAGAATGGTCGTGACCGATGGGTAACGTACTCCAGTAGGAGTTGTGTAATAGCGACCTTTATGTGTCGTAACAGAATCAAGGTCAACTAATTGTATAGGATTATGCGTAAATGTTTTCATGCATGAAATATAACATCATAATATACCTTGTCAAGATACTAACGCAATATCCTCCAATTGCATACGTGCAATAATATATTCTTTCACTAAATTACTACGAACAATATCTTCAACACCAAATTCTACCTGGCGAAATGATGGCATATGATTAGTAATCGCAATGAACTTTTTCAACCCTGACATATCATGCTTTTTGTTTAGATCGGTTTGTCTAAAATCTCCACAAAATACAATCTTACTATTGTTACCAACACGAGTGATAATACTATTCAATTCCATGTCTGTCATGTTTTGACATTCATCAACAATTACAATGCAGTTATCAAGCGTTAAGCCACGAATATATGAAGTAACCATAAAGTCAATTAAATTCTGTTCTTTTAACTTGTTGTATGCTCTTTCACCAAATCGTGGTAACAATTCATTCGCAATTTCACGATATGGTTGAACATATACTTCTGTTTTTTCTTTTTCATTGCCAGGTAAGTGTCCAATATCACGAGAAGGGACGGCTGACCGTACAATATAGATTTTTTTATAGCTACTATCACTATCTAAAATTTCATGTAACGCTTGATACATTGCGATATATGTTTTTCCTGTTCCTGCAACGCCATGAAGTAACAGGGCTTTATGTCCTTTTTTATACAAGTTGAAAAATGTTTCTTGATTATGTGTTAGGGGGTAAATGTCTTTTAAATCAGAAAATTTTATCTTGTGTTTTGACTCATCCTCTAAAAAATTTGTGTGAATGTTTGAATCAACATGAATTAATTTTAGGCGTTGTTTTTTACGTGACATAAAAAGAATTGAGTAGAAGGTAGATAAAAAAATCCCGTCAGAGCTTACGCCCTAGCGGGATGGTTGTACACAAAATCTGTGAACTTAGATGTAACTACTATCGGTATTAAGTTTTGATCCACGATTAGCTGCATGTATCTTTTGCATTACCTCTTTAAAGCCCCCATCGGGGCGCCGGATGCCGAGACGAACAGGATCTCCAAAAGCAGGTGCTGTCATCATCACCTTTTTTACTGCTTGTTCAGCGCAGTTCGGGCAAGGTTCCTCCTCGGGTTCATGCATACGTGAGATACTAAGATACTTCGTATAATAATGTTCACATTTCTCACATTGATATTCATAGGTTGGCATACTATACCTTATTATTTATTTTTATAGTTTTCAGACACCATTTCTACACGGTCACGAACCCATGCAAGGATAACGAGAGATAACTCAGAATGACCTACATTTTGTTCTAGATGATCAAGTTCATCATGAATTTCATGAAAAATATCATCGACTATGCCTTGTGTATACTCATCTAATGCAATATTATATTCAACATGTTTTTCAGTCATAATATCTCCTTTCAATACTATTTATAATATATATGACAGATTAGTATTTGTCAAGGAATATACATGGGGATAGGAATCATTTTATGCTTATTCTTAATATGAAATTTTTGGTATAGATCGTACACTTCTTGTTCTCGTTCTGTTGTGATATCATTAATAGATGCACTCATAGCCCATTCAAGTTCATCATAGGTTGCTCCAAGTTGATCTTCGTCATTTCTACTATCATCCCACAACCCATCAGTCGGCGGAGCTTGCATAATTCTCTTATCTATTTCTAATATATTACCTAAACGATATACTTCGCTTTTTAGTAGTCCTGCAATAGGAGAAATATCTACACCGCCGTCGCCATACTTTGTAAAAAATCCTACCCCAAAATCTTCGACTTTATTTCCTGTTCCTACAACAATACCATTTTTAGCTTGCGCGATTTGATATAACGCAATCATGCGTAATCGTGATTTTGTATTAGCAAATGCCAAATCGTTATAAAATTCAGTTCCAATATCACGGGAAATAGCTGCAACAAATGAATCAAACATCCCTGATAAATTTAATTTTAATGGCACAATATTAGAAAACTTTTTTAGCCATTCTATATGAATATCTGAAAAACAATCAAGGGTAGGATTTTGATGTATTGGAAGATTTATTGTATAAGTCGGTAATCCTGTCAACGCACATAATGTAGACGTTACAGCTGAATCAATGCCTCCGGAAACACCTATAACCAAACTTTTAATATTATTTGTTTGGGTATAGGATTGTATCCAGTTAACTATTTTTTCGTGTGTTTCCATAATGAATTAATGTGCAATTAGGTACATCATCAGCAGTTAAAGTTCGCCACATATCCACGATCACACTACCTGGTGAAATGGTACAATAGAATTTTTGCGTTTCACTGCCAATAACTCGACTGTGGCTATATGATGTCGGTGCATGGTGCGCCATCAGTATCACACCCTTCACGTTGTATAAAGTATGTTGTTCGGTTAATGGATCAAGGTAAGTAACATCAAATCCAAATTCATTGATGTAATGACCGATTAACAAACTATAACTACCTTCAACATATGCAACACCTGGTTTATATGCCTTCCCGTGAATGTAAATGGGTAAATCATGTTGAACTGCTAAATCACATAACTTTTTAGCGACACGCTTAGCTTGCAATTCACGGCTTTCCATGATCGCGCCAAACAAATCATATCCTAACTCTAAATTATCTGATAGCCAGCGCAAGGCAATGTTATCACGAGGATGGCATGCTCCCGCATCACCCATCCCAGCACGCATATAGGCAGGTCCCATAATTCGTTTCGTACTTTGTGCTAATGCCGTTGTTACCACATCTACATTGATGTTACCTGATGTTTCAGCGACATCTTGAATCATATTGACTAATCCAATTTTAGCAGAAATAAACGTATTATAGAAAATTTTAATACATTCGGCTTCATCCCAGGTGCCCACAACATAGCGAGGATTATTCTGCATCATAGTGTTATAAAAATCAATAAGGAGTTTCGCATCACCTGTTGTTGACCCATCTTCTGTTCCGATGATCACCATTTCAGGATTCACCATGTCCCAATTCACTGAACCCATCGCAATCAAAAAGGGATTATAAATGAACCGATAATTTGTGGTGTGCTGAATGAATTCCCGACGCACTGTTCCGGGTAATACCGTGCTAATTAAAACGACTAATTGATCTTTAGTGCAATGTTTATTGACTTCTTGTAAGACAGATGTGACAATAGAATAATCGAAATCTTTCGGGTCTAAATGTGCAGTGGGTGTCTCGCCTCCGTATGACTTGTCATGAGGCGTAGGTACAGCAATAAAAATTAATTCTCGTCCTTTGACTACTTCTTCAATAGTTTCCTTAAGTGGGAACTTTGCCAATCCTATGTCTATTACATCATATCCAATAACGTCATGTCCCGCATACAACATTTGATTAGCGCACGGGGCGCCGAGTTTCCCGCAACCGATCATTGCTATTTTCATACTATAGCTTCCTTAATAATATGTGACTAATTTCTTTATTGAGAAATCGTGTGTAGTGATTATATATATTCTCTCTCATATCAGTAAAAATTTGCTCTTGTGTTAATGGGTCGCACAATTCCCATCCTCTAGAGAGCAAATAATAAATTCCAGCGCATCCTTTCCCTGAAAATACTTCATCATTTAAATTAAACCACGTATCATCATATAATAACAAAGTACCTGAAACACAATATTTTTCAACTGCTTCGGTTTGTTTTAAATGTGCAATTGCACTGTTCACATTTGAAAGAAATACACCATTATTTGCATATTCTACATATTGGTTATATGCAGGGTGGATTTCCTTTTCTTGCATCATTTTGATTGGGTCCCATGTCCAATCAAAATTGTCTAAATAAGCTGCGACGATTTTCTTATTGAATGATGGAAAAATGTCTCTAAAAAAGTCTTCACCCGTCATTTGATAATAATTTGAATAATCACAAACTTCATGACGATATGGTATAACATCAACACAAAAAAAACTTAAATTTTTTTCATAAGCGATTGCTTGTAATGTTGCTGTTGATGAACCCCCTGACCCAATTTCTACAATTGCTCCATTTTCATGATATATGCAATTTTCTAAAAGACCATGTTTATTTGCACCCATTTTTACTTATTCATAAAGGTTTGAGTTTTTATATAGATCATCATATATCAGATATTACGATTATAATTAAAAATATTAATGTCTTTTTTAGACATTTTTTATTATATTTGTTATAAATTCTATTCTCTCAACTCCGGTAGCTTTATCATATGAAATGTCACACCAATCAGTCAAATGAGAAATATCTTTATTCATGTGTGTAAAATAATAACTTTTTAAGTTGTTTATAAAATTTTTAGTTCCTTGTACTAATATTCTTTTGTTTAAATCTATTGCCTTTGTTGTTTTTTCAGTGACAAAAAAAATGTCGTCTCTCGGATATTGATTCGTCTCACAAACCAGCACGAAATCAACAAGGTTATAATAATACCCAGGATAAAAAAAAGAATGTGACACGTCTTTAGTTAGAAATTGTTCATCAAGAATTAACGGTAATTTTATTTTACTTAATCCTATTTGAATTTTTTCTTGTTGCTCAGGTGTTAAACTAAGATTAAACACATCATTAATTGAATGTATATCAAAATTTTTATCTACATGACTTTCACCAAAATAACTAATATATCCGTCTTTTATTAAATCATAATAACTCAAGTAAGACACTAAACACGTTCTCTCGGGCCTTGATTTACCTGTCATGAATAGAAATTTTTTTCTAGGTAATTCATTGATAGGAATATAATAGTTAGAATGCTCAATAAAAAATTGCTTCTCAACTATTTTTAATCCTTTCTGTACTGTGAGTTTTTTTAGCTCCGTCGCATAATCATTGTTTCTCGGAATACAAAAATAAAAAATATTTGATAAATCATCAAATTTGTTTAAAAAAACAAGAATCTCCTCTTCAATAAGTTCAAACGTTGAATCTATGTAAATGTGTTTGTTTAAATCTTTTAATTTATGAAAATATACCTCATCAATAAACCCTACACTCTTATATAATGAATAATGATTTATAAAAAGTAATTCAGCTTTAGATATTTCAGTAACTACGTTCTGAAAATTAAAAAATGTTTGATTTTTTTGATAGCCAAAACAACATACACTCTCTTTGATAATCATGATTAAAATTCTTTAAAATGATCCCAGGCTCTATCATCGTAATTTGAAACCTTTTTGAAGAACCCAAGGTTACGTGAAACATATTGCTCAAAAATAAAGTCGTTCCTGTTGTTTACAATAAAATCTCTTACCTTTGTTATAGATGGCAAAAGCAAATCATCTAAAATAATATATCCGCCGACGGGGCATATCTGTGCGGCTAATGTAAAATCACACAGCACATCATCGAATCTATGACCACCGTCAATAAAAATAATATCATATGATCTATTTTCGTTGTAAAGCATATTTAAACAATCAAACGATAACTTTTCATGAAAAAAGAATTTTCCTTCTTCAGTGTACTTTTTTGCGCTTGTAAATCCTATTCCATTATATGAATAAAACTGAGCAGGATCAGTGGCTGTGTGCGTGAATTTATGTGTTTTTTGCGCTTCTAAAAAATACAAAGTACTAAATCCATACGCAAGACCAATTTCTAATGTATGTTTTGGTTGCACTTTCATGCACAAATTATAAATGTCAAGACCGCAGGGTATATTAATTCTTGTACTCCCGTCAATTGGATATATTTTGCTGTCCTTGCCCATTTGATCTTCAGAAAGATACATAGAATCTAATTTTTGCTTTATTTCGTTAGAAAAATGATTGTAATTCATATATCAAATCTGAATAATTCGTGTGACATTTTATCTTTTGATAACAATGTGTGGTGATTATGTTCAATAATAGGATGAATATTTTTCATCCAGTCATACCATTGTTCGTCTGAAAAGGTAGATAACCGCTTAATTTCATTAACAATCGCTAACAGTCGAGCTTCATCATCAAGAATAGAATCATAACTTTCATCAATAAAAGGATGAAAAGTTTTATACCCTTGATTTTTCAAAAATTTCAAAGCATGTGGTCGATTAAGTAACACGAATGGATGTTTGCATGCTATAGGCTTATACGTCTTTTCAGAAAAGAAAATACCATCTTCATCAAACATCTTTTTACCCCCCCATCGCTTTGATTCGAAAAAGAAAGTCTCAGTTACAACAGAAAAATAACTATTTCTATAAAAAATATCATCATCAGATTTTACATAATTTACATTATCAACAACTGAGTCTGTATTTAATTTTAATGGGAATTTATGGTAGTTCGCCAGTATTTGATTTAATATTGTATTGTATGTCTCCTCGCTCACAAAAGATAGAAGACCATCTGCTACCTTTTTCAATGATTTTCCATACAAATCAGTGAAAAAAGATATATATCCTTTATCTACTAAATTATGCTGATATAACAAACCCAACAACGCGATTCTGTGATGACGAGACATTCTATTAAAAGATAAAAACAATTTTTTCCTTAATTGTGATACATCATAATCAAAGTTGCTATTTCTGGGAAAATGTTTAGCAATATGTCGTTCCCAAACGTTGAGCACACGTATATTGATTTTATTTTTTACATCATTTTCGACGCAAAAGGCATCATGTAGTTGAAATGCATCAGCCGATGAACTAAAAAAATAGCATTTCGTGGTATCAAAATTGATCTTATCAAGAATTTCATATATACCATATAATGATCCAAGTATATGTCCTTCCTGTGTATTATCGAAAAAGAGTAAGGTGTTCTCATTTTTGATATTTTTTTGTATATAATCGCAAATAGTTTTTTCAGAATGTACAGTATCGGGAAAAGTAGGAAACGCCCAAACACATACAATGTTGCCATCGTGTTGATTAAATTCCTTTGATAAATGTGGTATAATAGTATTATAGTATTCATATATTTTTCCATTTTTTACCCGTATTGAAGGTATTTCAGGTACATAAACTATTGTCATTATTTTCTTCCTATAGTCATATATCGTTTGAATTGCACACAATCAAATTCACCTGCAAATTTTATCTTGGTCATCTTATTTATTTGTTGAAATTCACTTAATGATGAAGTACACCGTATATGCTCTGAGCACGCAAAAAAATTATTTCCCTGTAACACAATATTTGTGTGTTCAGGGATATGATGTAACCAATTATCAAATGTTTCCTGTGAAATGTGTTCAGTTGAGGTATTAATTACCAATGCGGTGTGTTCATCGTATTGTGTGAAATCTTGCATGTTCGTGGTGACAAAGGTAATGTTATCATCAGGTAGTTTTAATCGTTCACCTAATATTTTACATCTGTCATCAATGTCAATAGAAGTTACATGAACGTCAGGAATGGCTTGAATAAGTAGCTGTGCAAGAATGCCATACCACCCACCAAAAATGTAAATGTGCGATCCAGGAAATAATAAACAATATTCGTTGATTTTTTCAATCAACCACATTTTACTATTTAGCTGACTCGCCCAAAAATTCTCTAAAATGCGAAATTGTTCGGGAGAGTTTATTTCCTCCCGAACAACATTCATCCATTGTATCACCCGCTCGTGTGTAATCATTTATCGTATCGTATATTGTTCAAGTGACCGATTCAATTGATTATTTACACGAATAAATTGTGATTTTTCATACAATTCTTGTAGATTTTTTGCACCTACATAGGCACAGGTGGAGCGAATTCCTCCTAAAATATCAGAAATTGTGTGTTCTACCAGTCCCTTATACGGAATTTGCACAACTCGTCCTTCAGATGCCCGATAATTCTTCACTTGATTGTGTTTTTGTTGGGCAGCATGACTGCTCATCCCATAAAAAGTGACTTTTCCATCAAAAATTTCCTGTTCTGACTCATCATGACCCGCAAAAACACTTCCTGCCATCACCATATGAGCGCCAACTGCGAACGCTTTCGAAAAATCACCGGGATTTACACACCCACCATCGCTTTGTACGCCGCCGCCAACACTATTTGCGGCATCAACACACTCCATTAAGGCAGAAAATAATGGATAGCCAACACCTGCTACGCGGCGTGTGGTGCAAACCGCACCGGTTCCAATCCCAATACGTGCTAAATCTGCACCTGATTCAATGATTCTGCAGGTTGCTTCAGGGGTAGTGACCGTTCCTGCCATAATAAAGGCATCAGGAATGTTGAACCGAACCTTAGTAACAAAGTCATAAAACGGATTCATATATCCATTTGCTACATCAATCACAATCTTAGGGGTAAAGTTAGGTACTCTATCTTTCCACACCTTAATGATGTCCACGGCTTTATTCAATTCACCATCATTCATCCCGATTGTTATAAAGGCATGACTCACATCTTTTTGACTTACCCAATCTGACAAAGTATGATGCTTTGTAATTGCAGTAAAAGCATTAAACTTTTTCAAGGAATTGTGCATACTGAATGTTCCCACCCCATCCATGTTGGCGGCAATGATAGGCACGCCAACAATTTCTGCACCATGACATCCTGTAAGGGTTGTCGTTAATTCAACTTGATTTCGTGAGGTGATGTCTGAAAATTGTGGGACAATCAGCACATCATCAAAGTCTAACTTCACATCCATATTACGAGGCCTTTTTTGTCACAGTTTCGTAGAGTTCTTCAAAATGCTTGTGTAATTCCTGTTCCTCGCTGAAATTACCCTTATGATAGGTGCGAGCAAGCTTGTTCAATACTTTACGATTTAATTGTAACTCGTCACAAATATCAGTTTTGATATTCTTCAACAAATCACGCTCAGCTTCAATACGTGACATGGATGCACTAATTTCCTTTAATGCATCAAGTAACTTTAACTTATCTTCGGGGCTTGTAGGTAATGTCATTATATCTCCATGTATTTAAAGTATGCTAGTTCTTTTGCTTTTGCTTCTAAATCAATATCAATATGCAATCCGAAGGTATCAATCTTTTTGAACACATAATCTGAGTGAGCACGCGGATTGCCTGACACCTGCTCATTCAAATTTTTTGATTCACTATAATGGAACAAGGGCTTAGTATCCCACGTAAATGCAGCTAACACCGCTGCTTCTTTTGCTGTTAACCCATCACTGTGAAACTCATGATGAAAATAATCAAAGGTGATAGGAATATAAATCTGCTTGTAGATGTCATCAAACAATTGCTGTACAGAAAATCCTGAGGCCTTGTCATCATTCTCAACAACGAGTCGCTTTTTACAATTATCGGACAACATATCAAAGGATTGCAACCATCGCGTAACTGTTTCCTTTGAATAATTCATACCTACATGAATATTTAAGGGATTATAGTGTGTGACTGATAATCCTAAGAGATCAAACAATTCAGAATGATGTTCAAGATCATGAATAGAATTTTTTACGACCCGATCATTGGTAGATCCTAGCTTGACAAAATGATCGGGATGTGCGCTAACACGCTGCCCTGACCTGCGAATAATCTCGCCTGCACGCTTGAGTAGCGCAAGATGCTGTTCATGTTGTGCGAGTTGTTCTAACTTGTATTCAGAATTCCACGGAAACAAATTTGAACTCATACGAAAGACCTTAATGCCATGCTGCTCATTCCACAGCAAAATGGTAATAAGGTCTTCAATATTTTTTGTTGCTAATTCAGATACGTAAGGCAATCCCTTTTCTTCAAAGGTTGCCTTTCGCATAGTGCGACCAGTCGTAATGCCTTTCTTGTTTAGCGTATTATTGATGCAGCAATAACCAACTTGGTAGCTCATAGATACCGCCCATAATAAAAGTCATAATGTAATATAACATACACATCACATACTGTCAACTACTTTTTCTTTTTTGTAACTTTTTTTGTAACCTTTTTTGGTTTATATGATGATTTCACACGTACTTTTTTAGTCGTTCCTTTCTTTTTGTTTTTTATGGTACGAAAGTGTTCTTTAATATAGGAAAACATTCCCATATTATTTGCCTGATTGACGCTTTATCTGATCCTTTAATGCGAATACATATGCCTTGCCCAATGCTTCAGCTTCTGCCATTAAAGCGTCACGATTTTCATCAGTAATCTTAATTTCGTTTGGATGTAAGATCATATAATTACTCTGGAATTTTAGGTGAAAGTTTTATTAATGTCCAACGTAGCTTATCTGTTTCCCATACACCTGAAAGCGCAGGATACTTTTCAAAAAA
>Ga0222712_10001556_pt1 | contig 27929 bp, 42 predicted proteins | sample C33_657DmetaG_FD_165043 | JGI IMG/M metagenome (GOLD analysis project Ga0222712, IMG submission 165043) | Estuarine water microbial communities from San Francisco Bay, California, United States - C33_657D | ecosystem: Environmental > Aquatic > Marine > Unclassified | place: USA: California... | reverse complement strand
GCAGCCATATCCTCAAGCACCTTGATCTGCTCTTTCATCGCATTGCGTGAAGTAAACATACCGGAGAATGACGCAGGGTTTGTCAGCTGCTCACTGATGATGCCCATATCTGGACCAGTCAATGCGCCAAGCTCGTACAAGTCTTTGACGCCCATCAGCAGAGACTGGTATTTGCCGCGCAGTCTTGCAGTGTCTGTGCCTGTTGGCAGTGGAATCTTTGCACCAAATGGCAGCGGCACTTCTGATGGGAAAACAGTCTTGTCGGCCTCGATCTCTGTTCTGTATGCAGAGATATTGCCCTTCAAGTTGTTGAGCTTTCTGGTGGCTTCGGAGAATGCCTGTGGCGCCTCTTTGCCTGGCGTTAATTGGCCGGCAGCGGCCATGACTGGAATAGACGCGCCACCATCTGGAGTCTTGGGGACATAATAAAAACCGTCAGGGCCTTCTTTGATATCAAATTTATTGCGATCAAATTCTTTTTGACGCAATGCCAATCCGCCTTGGGCCACGGCCAAATTGCCTCTTGACACTTGCAAGTTGGCAATCTCTGCTGGAGTCATTGTTTGGACAAATGTCTCGCCGCCCTTCAATCCAGATTTGTTGATGGCCACAGTCTGGCCGCCAAGGTTTTGCAAAACGACATCGCGCTTTGGACCATAACCTTGCATGGTCTTGACGCTGCCGTCTTTGTACTGCTGGACCAAGATGGGGGCGCCATTGGCATCAGTCACCTCAAATGGTTGGCCAACAACTTCGGCCCTTGGGTTGAGCTTCTCGGCCATCTCTTGATAGCGCTTGGCGTCTTCAGACTTTCCACTGGCGGCATAGATGTCAGCAATCTGCTGATACTGGCCAGCCTTTATTTCATTGGCACTTGGCTGTGGAATATTTGATGCCAGTTCAGCACGGGCCACAGTTGGGCCAACTTGCATACCAGGGGCCATCAAAGCCTGCTGCTCTGGCGTCAATACAGTTGGGGCTTTGGTCAAGACACCAGCCACTTGCTTTTGCAAATCTTGGGCTGTTTTGGCTTCTTTTAACTTCTGCTCTAAAAGCACATCTTGCAGTGATCCAGCCCTTGCCTGCTGGTAACCTTGCTGGCCAGCCATTAACGCTGATCCAAGTGCTTGGCCCAAATTGATAGGGGTTGTGCTTCGGCCACCAGCTTGGAGCAGTGCAGCAGCTGCTGACATCGCAGCATTGCGGCCCAATAGCTTGCGCTGGTCTTCTGTCAGCAGCGCATCAAGACCCGATGGTGTGCCGCCCATACCGCCGCCAAACATGGCGCCTATGTTGCTGAAGTCAAATCCATTTGCCATATTTCCACCTTATTCCAATAAACCCTTGAGGCGGCTTTTAACCACATCGCCTCTGCTCATCATATTAGTTGATCCTGTGCTTGGCGCAAGCAAAGATGCAGCCATCATGGCGCGTCTTTCCTGACCAGGCTTGATGGCCAATTCTGCCACCGGTGTCCCACTTCTATCCATGGCCACCGCCACATTGTCAAAGCCCTTGGCCTGATCATGCGCATAGCCAAACAGAGCCATGCCCACATCACGCTCAGAGCCTTGGTCAATGATCTTGACCTTGGATGGTTCGCTGGTGATCACAATACCCCTGCTGGTCCTTGCCACTGTCAGCCCATCAGGGATGCGAGAGGGCATAGGTGATCCAGGCGTGATCAGGATGGTGTCGCGCTTGCTTGATGGGTCAAGCAGCGCCATCAGCTGCGCATCAGCGTAGCGTTGTGGCTCTGGCGTTGGTGTGTTTGGCATGTTAGATGCCAAGAGAAAGCAATGCGCCAAGACCAGCGCCGGCGCCAGCACCAAGGGTCCCTGCTGGCAACATGCCCGCCAAAGTTGCACCACCCAATGCGCCACCCAATAATCCAGCACCAACATTTTGATTGTATGGGGTCTGGCTGATCATCCCCAAATTGGCAGGGTTTGCGCCAAGACTTGACTGGACAATGCCAAGACGCTGCAAGCCAATGTTGCGGATGGCATCCATTCGCTGCTGGTCCTGTGCCTGGCGCGCACCACCAGCTCCCATGACCGCTTGAGCGCCAGCAAGACGCAAGTTCTGCTGCTGCGCCGCCAAGTTGCCAAGCTGATTCGCACCGCCAAGTCGCAATTGCGCACCCTGCAAGCCTGCTTGCTGGTTCGCAAGTGCCGCCTGCTGGCCAATGTTTGCGTTAAATTGTGCCGCCTGATTTCTGGCCGCAGCGTTTGCAAGCGCCGCTTGGTTTGCAGCGCCAGCACCAAACTGAGAGGCAACATTCTGGGCCGCCACATTGCTCAAACCCGCCTGCTGTAAATTGCCGGCATTGAATTGTGCAAGCTGATTTCGGGCAGCGGCGTTTGCAAGTGCAGCCTGATTTGCCGCACCAGCTCCAAACTGTGAAGCCACATTTTGGGCAGCCACATTGCTCAAACCCGCCTGCTGTAAATTACCAGCGTTAAATTGCGCCATCTGATTTCGGGCAGCAGCGTTTGCAAGTGCAGCCTGGTTCATCGCACCAGCACCAAACTGAGATGCAGCTGTACGCTGTGCAGCGTTTTGGATTGCAGCTTGCTGCTGCCGTGCAAGGTCTTGCTGCATCTGGTTAGATGCAACATCAAAGCCTTGCGCTCTGAGCTGGGCAGCAGTCTTTGCGGCCTGCTCTGCAAACTGGCCACTCGATGCGCCTTGGGCCAAGGCTTGGCGTGATCCACCAAAAGCCTTGGCAGCTGCTGCCTGCTGGCCAATTCTGGAAGATGCGGCAGACCTTGCTTTTTCAATATCAGCCAAAGAGGCATCAATCACCCCGCTGGTGTATGGGTTCATGTAGCGACTAATGTCTCCCATATTGGCCTGCGCGGCATTGACATCGGTTGCGCCATAGCCCTGCGCACCAGCAAGGGATGCTGGGCCAGCCTGTGCGCCAGCGAATTGGCTTGCGCCATATCCCTGCGAGCTGGCAAGGGAAGCTGGGCCAGCCTGTGCGCCGCCAAACTGGGCCGCGCCGTAGCCTTGCGAGCCAGCAAGAGAGGCTGGGCCAGCGTCAAAGCCGCCAACCATGCCAGGCTGATACTGCGCGCCTGCCGCAGTCATCTCAGCGGCTCGGTCAATGTTTGCAAGACCTGGTCCGGCCAAGCTGGTGTTGACTAGCTGGCGCTCGCCAGCCTGATACATCGGATTAAATCCAGCAAACTCTTGCACGGGCAATGCCCCTGCAACATTCTTGGCCTGCTCAAAGTTCGCAAGAAACGCTTTTTTAATATCTGGATCAATCGAAGTTGATGATGTTTGACTTCCACCTTTTGACATTTTGCGTTCCTTTAATCTAAGAGAGATTTAATTTTTTTGGCAGGCACTTTGCCTTCATTGATCATGTCCAAAAGTCCACGGCCATATTTATTGACAGCAGATTTTTTGATGACATATTCGCCGCGCTGGACCATGGCAAAGCCATCATCTGGGCCTTTGGGGTTTGGTCCAAGCAGGCCGCGAATCATGCCGCCCTTTGCATAGCCAGCCGTGTCAAAACTGTCCTCGCCCATGTCTTGGCCATCATCGCCACCAAGATCACCGCCCATCTCACCGCGAAAATCACCGCCATAAACTGGCACATCTGTGGCTGGTGCATCGGAGACATAGTTATAGGATGGAGGCTCATAGGCCATTGGCATTGGCACAGGCTGCACGGCGGCAATCTGGGAGTCATCTACAGCACCAAAGTCACTAGGGTTAGCTGGGACAAAATATGAATCGCCACCACTATCATCTACAGCACCAAAGTCGCTAGGATTGGCTGGGACAGATACAGGGAAAGGTTCTGGATTGTTGCCAGTTAAATACCCCAACTCATCGTCTGCTCCAGTTATATACCCCAACTCATCATCATCTACAGGCACAGGCATAGGCTCAGGCGTGTTGCCAGTTAAATACCCCAACTCATCATCTGTGGCTACTATATCCCGCCCAATTTTATCTATAGCATCTTGACCAGCTTGGTCGTATGGATCGATCCCAACTAAAGGGGCATTACCCACACCCACACCGCCCATGATGGGACTAGCACCACCGCCGCCACCACCGCCACCGGTGACAGCATCGCCTTGCATCCCCCTGGCATAAATACTAGGGTCAAAGCCGCCAAGCGCATTGCCTGCACCAATATTTGCGTATGGGTTTCTAAAAGCTGGCGTCATTGCCATGATCTGAGAATAGGGGTCATCGCCAGTGAATTGTGGCAATGGCTGCTCAATCAATGATGGCAAGTTGGCGCCACCTTTACCACCGCCACCACCTTGGGCTGGGTCAGCAAAATTTGTATATCCTGAAGCGCCACCTAAGCTCATATCAACTCCTTTGAAAGGATAAACCACTGAGGCTCATATCCCTCGTCTTTCAAAAATGTACGCTCCCAGCCCTTGCGGCCAGCCAGCGTTACCCTTGTACATCCGACAGACTTGCCCCAATTCTCAATATGAGGCCGCATCTTCTTCAATTCATCGAGATCACCACCAGCAAGAAAAAAGTGCAAATCCTTTAGCTGCGGATAAACAATCACCTCTGTCACTACTGCTGAAATCTGACCTGGCCACAATTGATACCGATTTGACAGAATCCCCGCAGCAATGTCGTCTAGTGTATGTGTCCCACCGCTGTATTCTAAAGCCGCCTCAATCCATTGGCGACACCGGTTGATCTCTGAAATTCTGTCTGTCATCGCTTTCCACTGGCCACCGCATCGAGCCTGATCACCCCAACCCGCCAATCGGCCAATACCGCACCAGTCACCTTGACATTGACTTGGCGCCCAGAAAACCTGACAGAAGTCGGATTGGCTGCCGTGTAAGGTCCAAATGTGGATTGCTCCCCTGTTGGGTAGTATCGGGTTTTGAATGAAACCACAGCCTCACCCAAGGTCTGCTCATCTGGGATCACCTCGCGCACAGACATGATGTTCTCGCCATTGCCAATCTGCAATGGGCCAGACTCGGCATAGACGCTGGCGCTGTCATAAGCAAACCCCACCTCATGGTCGTACAAATAGCCATCAGCTGAGACCATCAGGGGATTGGTAAACACGCCAGCATCAGTGCCAGCTGTTCTGCCCAATGTTCCTATGTTCCAGTGATTCTCCCTGTAGTTATAGGTGACATAGCTGTCATTTTCATTGCTGGAGCTGCTAGGGTAGTACCACCAAATCTCACCAAATTTGCTATTGTGGACAGCATAAATTTTTGAGGACTGGTTGAAGTTCATGTTGTTGAACACATAGTCCGACACATCACTTGGCAGTGGCTTGACATAGCCGTCATACATCCAAAAGCCAGACTTGCTCATCCAAATGGCCGCAGTGTCAATGGCCGCCACAGCCTGGGCCGAGATCAAGCCGCAGCCACTTCCAGCCTTCTCAAAGCCATAAACAAATGGTGCGCCAACATACTGAGCCGTGTGGACATCCACATCGGTAAACAGTAGATTCAAACCCTTGACCCGTTTGCCGGCGATCAGCGTGCCAGGCGTGGCCAGCTCATAGTCGCCTGCCTGGTTGTCGTTTGTCGGGGTCCAGACAGTATTGTCCTCTTGGTCTGACCACTGGACTTTTCTTGGATTGCCACCAGCGCCAAGGGCAAACATGATGCGCTCGGCAGTGACAAGCACCGCCTTGTTGCTCGTTGGCGCATTGGTGATTGCAGCTGCGATGGTCGGTGTGGAAAAGCCCAGTTGCCACTCATAGAGCTTGCCATCGGCATTGGAGCAGGCCACCAAATACTCACCCCATGTGTCCATGGACCATGTGGTGGCCGGCGTGATGGTGGAGCTGTCTGGTCGTGCCACACCATAGGCAAAGTTGCCATAAGTTGAGTAACCATAGCCGGTCTTGACCACCGCATTGGCCTCACCCACAGTAAACCCTGTGGGGGTAATGTCTTTGAGTGTTCCAGCCTCATTGAGGGCATAGAGCTTGGAATGCGTACCAGCTGCGATCCATCGGTCGGCAGTGTTGTCGCGCCAAGTCAGCAGCCCACGGCATGATCCTGTCAGCTGGCTGGCAGACTTCTTTCTCCAGCCACCCATGGGCCGCAAAGTATTCTCATACCAGCGCACAAGGTTTGCGTCAAACCATCTGCCTGCTGCCTGATACTCAGTGCCGTTTCTGTAAATGCCTGGGGGTAATTTGAGTGGTATGTACATGGCTATGTTGTTGGTAAGTTGGACACAAAGCTCATTGTGACAATGGCTGATGGCACTGCTGGCCGTGTAGGGCTGGTGCTTGTTCCATAATGTTCAATAGAGACACCAATATCGCTCACGCGCCACATTATCTCAAGATAGTCATTAGCACTCAAGCTGGGAAAGAAGTTCATGGCCGCAATCAAGTGGCTTGGATCACCAGAAGATTTTCTTGGTGACAAATTAAATCTGCTGTTTGAATTGGCAATGTTTGTGCCATTCTTACGAAACCAGATGTCCACATCTTGGCTGTCATTTGTCGTATTTTTAAACTGAATGGAAAACTGACAGTTCCAGATTCCAGCATCAAGTACAGTGATTCTGCTATTGCTGGCAATTGTCACGCCATTGGAAAAGTCTGTCGTGTTGAATGTGACAGCATAGGCCGTGGTGGTGTTGGCTGCTGTTTGGTCTGTTGAATCTTGAAACGCGCCATGCGGGTTATTCATAAACTTGCCACCCCTTGGGCCAAACAAGGCGCCAAGGACTGAGATCAGTTTTCTGAAAAAATTGTTTAAGGCGCTGTTGTTCTCATTTAGATTTCGGCGCTCATACACCTCTGGCGGGTAACCCAGACTCGGTATTGATGGGACTTCTAATTGTTGCTTGACATTGGCCATGGCTAATTATGTCAGGACAGACAGCGCATGGTTGATGTGTTTAATCCTATCGTCAAGTCCAATAAAGCCGCCATTGATCTTTTTGGTCATGGTCCGGTAGTCCTGGTTGTCAGCATACTGGTTGAGCTTGTGGGTGTCCCAAAACCAGCCGGCAGTCAGGGCTGCAAACTTTGGCGTGGCCACCAGCTCCGGCTGCATGATCAGGTCCACGCCCAGCGCCTTGCCTGCGTGGAAATAATTGCTGGAGCCAGTCAGCTGGATGCAGCCTCTGCCAATAAAACGCCAGGCATCCCCAGAGGCCTCATCTCGGTTGCCCATCCGGTTGCTGTAAACGACCGTGGCAATAGCCTTCGGGTTTCTGGCGCAGGCTTGGGCCTTGGCAGCGTCAAAGCGCTTGGGCCAGAGCTTTTGCAAGGCCTCTGCCCTGTAATTGAGATTCTCTTGCAGCACCTTGAAATTGCCACACTCATGGCCACACTGGCCAATAAAGGCAGCCTGGCGCAGTGGCGTTGAAATGTCAAAGCGCTGGAATGTCTCGTTGAGCGCATCGACCCATTCTGGGCCAATGTGCAATCTTGCTAGTTGGTCAGCGTTTACCATTGATCAAATCCCTCGCTTCGTTATATGCGTCAATGCAGGCATTGAGCTGCGCTGTGTTCCGATCCCCCTGGGCCACTATTTCGGCAATGGCTTGGAGGGTTGCTCGCTCGGCATCAGGAGCTGGGTCAGGCGCTCTGTTAGGTTGACTTCCTGTTTCTTTGCTATCTGGGGCGGCAGTGGTGGCAGCTGTGGGGGCTGGTACACAACTTGGGGCGCTGATGCGCACCCTGCCAGCGCGAATGGCACGATCAAGAGCAGACTGCTTTTCATTGATGACATTGGTGGTCTCCTGTAACTTGGTTGCATTTGCGTTCAATTGCTCACTGAGCCTTTGCTCTGTGGCCCTAGATTCCTCATTCTTTTTGGCAATCTGTATTTGCATCTCTTGGTCCCTGTCTTTCCAGCCAAAGTGATAGCCACCTCGGTATGTACCAAACAAGGTTATGCAAAGACCAACCAGTAGCCATGGCAGTGGGATGCCAAACATTATTGAGACTCCCGTCTGGCCGCTGCCAGCTGCTCGCGCTCATGGTCATCCTCAAGATGTTCTGGTGGCGTTGTTGGTGGTGGACCAGGCGTCCAAGACTCATCAAGCGGCGGGTTAACCCACTCTGGCAATGCGCCTGACGGCGCTATAAAGCCATGGTTGTTGCTGTAGCCAGGCGCTGCCTGTGGGTAGTATTGCATTGGCTGGGCCATGGGGGTAGCTGGTGCTGGTGCAGCTGGTGCAGTAGGCGCTGGCGTTCCCAGAGCCTTTGCCGTGGCACTCACAGCCCGTTTGCTCATCACCCCACCAATGCCACCAACAATCAAAAGCACCACATCGTTTAACATTTTTAACAGGGCCTGATCTATGGGCGCCATAGTCTTAATTGGCTGGGTCACAAAGATGATGCTGTACAAAAATGCGACAACAATAAAACAGAGAATCAAAGTCACCGAAATGACCACGAAACCCCAGACCCTGACTTCGATCTCATCAGGGGTTAGGTTTAGCTTCAGATGGTGGTGGTGCAATTTGTTTCTCCAAGATGGGTGCGACCAGGTATTCTGGACACTGCTGAGTGAATAGACACTTTGGCTTTTGGCACTCTAGTGCGTGGAAATTATCAGGATTTTGGCACTTGTAGCGATATCTGTCTTCGCAGCCAGCAAGCATTATCAAAGTAATTGCGAGTAGGTATTTCATGCGTAGACATCCACAGAATTAGGTCTTGCCCATTTTTGCTGCTGAATCTGCTGCTCTTTTTGGTGATTGAGCCTTTGCATCTCTTGCAAGTTCTTTTGGTGAATGACCCTCTGGGCCTCTTTGAGCATGTTGGCATTGGCCTGATATGGCGTGATTTTCATTTTCCAAGACCCACCTTTCCAAGCAGTAGATTAACGATCCGGTCCGATAAATCATCGGGCAAAAAGCGCAGCAGCCCAAGCAGCCACCAAATGACCAGTAGGTAAACGAACACCTTCAAAAACATGTCGAATTGCTTTTGGTATTCGTTCATCGGCCACACCCGCCCTTTGGACACAAGCTCATCAACTCATTTATACCAATAAAGACAAGAAGCAAAACAAAAGCCACACCGCCAATGATCATGGCTATCTCTTGCATTTCCTCTTCTTTAGCTTTGGCCTTCTTTTCCTCTGCTCTCAACGCTGCCATCTCTTTGGCATCATCCCTGTCCATCTCAGCTTGACGGGCCTTGATCTTGTTCCAGACATCGATCTTGCCGGTCTGCATGAAGAGCATTTTCAGCTCTTCCTCAAAGGCTCTGGCTTGCTCAAGCGCCATCTCGATTTGCAGGGCTGCTCCCATGTTGGAGCCTTTTTTCTCCCTCTTGGCTTGGAGCATGGCCTTGGTCGCGGTTGACTTGGCGTCAAACATCTTGCCCAGCATGGGGGCCAATGACCCCAGATCACTGGCCACCTTGCTGGCCTTTTTGACCACGCTGATGGCGCTTTGCAGGCCTGCTAGGGCCGTCATTGGATCCACGATCATTTTCTCTTCTCCCACTTCAGACAGATGACCCTTCGATTGTAGACATCACCATGCCATGTCCACCTAGTGCATCGATAGTCGGCAGCTGTGGTGGCTGTTAGTAGGACCAGAGCATAGATCATGGCCAATACAAAACTATGACATAAGTTGACCAAATGTGGTGGCCACCAAAATGGCCGCAGCAATGAATGCCACGGCCCAGTCTCTCATAGCCCGAAAATTTTCTTGACGAATTCGGCAGCCACCCCTGGTCCAAGCAAAACGGCCAAGATCACCGCATAAAGCAGATATTCAATCTTGGTCATGCGCCTGTCGCCATCCTTCATCGATGAAGCAATAGCACTGTAGCGCTCGGCACAGATGGCCTCATGCACCGCCAACCTTTTGTCAACTTCTGCTTCCATGATTATTCCGCTGGCGCGTCTTTAGGCAGTTGTGCGTCAGCCTGTTCTTTGATCTTGACAATCAGAGGCCATACACCACTAGACGATGGTAGGTTTCCCAATGTCTGTAGGACAAAGTTGATTTCGTTTACTTCTAATTCGAGTTTCATACAGAAGCCGCCCTAATTGCTGACAAGTCTTCTGTTGTCCAGAAGTCTTTAGCCAGCATGATCTTGAGGTGCTCTTTGTTACGAGCAACAGTGTCTGCCCAATCTTCAGCAGTCATGCCTTCTGGCTGTCCTGCGTTCAAAAGGTTGACGCTATCCATACACGCACTAAAGTGACGAGCAATTTGTTCGGGGGTTTGTGTTTCAATAGTCATGATTTTCCTTTAAAGGTTAGCGGCATCCAAACGTGCCTTGAGTGATTCAATGATTGCTTGTTGTTCTTGAATAGCCGCTGTTAATGTAGCCACCAAGAATGATGTGTCAATACCTTGGTATTTTGGCGTAACACCATCTTCTTTAACTGCATCTTTTTCGCCTGTTACAGCATGAGGGCAAACTTCAGCCAACTCGTGAGCAATAAAACCTTGACCATCTGAACCATCTGCGTTCCATTTGTAAGTTACTGGCTTAAGCTGTGCCACTTTAGCCAATGCACCTGTCATTGGGATAATGGTGTTTTTTAAGCGGTAGTCAGATGAAGTGTTATAAGAAACAGTTGTTGTGTTAATTGCTATTGTTCCAACTACTGTTCCTGCGGTGCTGTAAACAAAATTAACAGATGTTCCTGTAGTTGATTTATATAAATCTAAATTTGAACCCGATGTAACTCTAGATGAAAGTTGACCATTTGCTTTAATTTCACCCCCAGTAACAGTTTCATTAATATCTGTAACAGCGCCAACAATAAAGTCACCACCGCTATCAAAGATACCCCGTGGATTCCCATCCCCATCAGACAGCACGATGTAGTTGCTTGCTGTGCGAATGTCTAGGCCACCGTTGTTTCCTGTGTAGCGACCAAGAATAGTATTGTTTCCACCAGTAGTTACAGCATCGCCAGAACTCATTCCAATAAATGTATTACCCGCTCCTGTTGCAACATTTCCTGCGTATCTGCCAAGGTATGTATTGGAATTAGAAGTGGTGTTTGTGTATCCAGCCGCAACCCCAACAAAAGTATTAAATTGACCAGTTGTATTGCTGTACCCCGCCTGATAACCTACAGCAGTGTTGTTAGATGCTGTGGTGTTGGAATTTAATGCGTTTTTACCAATTGCGGTGTTGTTACTGCCAGTTGTGTTACTTAATAGTGCCTCCATACCAACAGCCGTGTTTTCAGCACCAGATGTGTTGGAATATAAAGCACGATAAGAGCCAATAGCAGTGTTGTAAATGCCTGTAACTGCGCCATACAACGATTGATGACCAATACCCAAGTTGTATTGAGAGCCTGTGGTGGAGCCATAACCTGCTTGGTATCCAAAAAAGGTAAGTCCTGTACTAGTAGTTGCACTATACCCAGCCTGATAACCTACAGCAGTGTTGTTAGATGCTGTGGTGTTGAAACGCAAAGCCAACATACCCAAAGCAGTGTTGTAACTGCCAGTGGTGTTGGCGTAAAGGGTGGCGTTACCCGTAGCCACATTATTTATACCAGTGGTGTTGCTGTACAACGTTTCAACACCAACAGCAGTATTGTCACCGGCAGTGTTGGTGTAAAGGGAGAATGCGCCAACAGCAACCACTGAACTTGCAGTAGTGCCTAGATATGATGCCCTGTACCCCAAGGCAAGGTTGTTTGCTCCCGTTGTGTTTGTATAAGCCGCCTGATAACCTACAGCAGTGTTGTTTGATGCTGTGGTGTTGGACTGAAGTGCGGCCTGACCAACTGCTACGTTATTAACGCCCGTGGTTGTTCCGTATCCCGCAAAAGCGCCATCAAAGGTGTTGAAATTACCAGACGTATTACTGTAACCAGCATACGGGCCAGTAAATGTATTCAATGTGCCTGTGTTGGAAAAGCCTGATTGAAATCCAAAAAACGAGTTGCTTGCACCTGTGTTGCTGTACCCCGCTTGATAACCTACGGCAGTGTTGCTAGATGCTGTGGTGTTGGAGGCGAGTGCGTCATTTCCAACAGCGGTGTTGTAAGAGCCTGTGCTGTTGGTCGTTAACGCATCCATGCCAAAAGCGGAGTTACGCAAGCCCGTGGTGTTCCCCAGCAAAGCCCGCATACCAAAGGCGGCCAGTCTCTCGCCAGTCGTATTGCTATATCCCGCCTGATAACCGACAGCAGTGTTGTATGAGGCTGTGGTGTTGGATTGAAGAGCCGAACGTCCTAAGGCAGTGTTATACGAACCTGTTGTGTTCGCCTCAAGAGCGCTAACTCCAGCTCCAAGGTTGGCCGCACCAGATGTCGTTGCACTAAGTACATACGCACCAAAAGCGGCATTTACAGACCCTGTCGTATTAGCCGCCAAAGCACTAGCACCCACCGCAGTATTGGTAGCAACAGCACCTGCACCACGGCCTACTGTTAGACCTTGAATAGAACCTGCACCAGTAACGCTCAAAGTGCTAGATGCGCTTAGAGTGGTGAAAGCACCAGAGTCTGGAGTGCTTGAACCAATTGCAGTCGCATCAATAGTGCTAGATGCACCAGTAACCACCAATGTTCCTGCTACTGATAATGTCTTACCAGAGCCAACATTGAGGCCAACACTTGTGCCAGTGCCTGCGGCAGCAAAGACAGCATCAACACTGTCCAAGTCGGTATTGATCTTTGCACCCCATGTGTCGGTGGATGCACCAACTTCTGGTTTAGTCAGTAATAGGTTGGTTGTCGTAGAATCTGCCATTTTTTACCCCTATGCGGCTATTTGCCATGTTTCGCTATTATCCGCAATTGCTGTCCAACTTTCACTGTTGTCACTAATTGCGGCCCATGTTTCTGATGTGTCTGTGATCGGTGTCCAGGTCTCTGAGTTATCAGAGATTGCATTCCAAGTTTCTGCCGTATCACTCTCTGCCACCCATTTTAGATTGCCAGCAATCGTCATAGATGACTGGCAAGTGAAATTGATTGGAGTGCTTTGTCTTCTCTGGCCGTTGACACTCATGCCAGACTCAGCTGCAATCAGCACAGACTGATTCACGATCACGCTGGTGGCCACAGTCATTGTGGCAAAGTCTTCAATCAGGATTTGAATGAGTGGGACCCTGACACCATTGACAGACATCGCGCTGGTATCGACCGAGGCAAATGCACCGATGGCCACTCTGGTGGCCGCCAGGCTCGCGCTAGATGTGGCCGCAAATGTTGATTTGCCTATGGCATAGCGCAAAGCGCTTGCAGACATGCTGCTGGTGCTAGATATCGTGGCCGAGGCATCGGCAACTATTTGCGCAGCAGCTGTTGCGCTGCTAGATGCTGAAACCGAGAATGATGCTGTCTTGACCACATTGGCCGAGACAGTCTCTGTGCTAGAAGCAGAAACAGAAAACGCGCCTATACAGACGCGCCTTGCATTGATTGCAGCCGTGCTGGTGGCTGCGAATGTGGCAGCTCCAAGGCTTACGCCGTAGGAGTAATTGCCTCCACCATACGGGCCAAGACCATAGGCTGCCATGTCATGTCAATGTGACATCAAGATCACCAGCTGGGATTCGCAGCACATCGCCATCGTTGATGGTGCGAGCTGTGGTCAGCGCTGCCCAGGCTAATAGATTGCCGCCAGTGCTTGCATCAAAAATGCCAGCCCAGCCAATTGATCCCCAATTGCCGCCGCTGGCAGCTGCAAACTCGATGGCCGCTGCGTTTGTTGCGTTTGTGGGGCTTGTGCCAGAGATCGTGATTGTGCCGGTGGCCACTCGCGCATAGGCGTTGCCAGACACCTCAGTGCCGCCGCCAGTGTCACTTGGCGCAGCCGTGAAGAGGCCAATGTACCAAGCCGTTGGGCGTGTGGCGCTGCTGGTTGTCAACAGCCAGGTTAAAACTAGGTTTTCGGTGTAGTCGGTAAAAGATGACATGTCCAGTCCTTATCCAAAAGTCTTTGCACGGGTAAGCAATGCACCACCAGAAGACGCACCGCGATCATCGGCAGTTTGCAATTCACTCATTGCACGATCATATAGCGATGACCACACTGTGATTCTCGCATCATCTTGCAAGTATGGAGCAGCTTGCAGCAGCGCGCCATACAGATAAATGTCGGGGCTTGATGTCAAAAGCCAGTTGGTGGCCACAGTGTTTGATAACTTTGTCAACTTCGCGTAGTAGGTCAGCTCGGTTGTATATGTAGCGTCTGGCACTGGGACCAATCTAAACTGGCCACCGACCACACCAAAGAATCTTGGCTTGCCGCTGCCAGTGTATTCAGATGCCTTATTGTCCAAGGCATCAATGCTCAAAAATTCCAATGGGGTCTGTGGGTTTGTGCTTGTCAGCTTCAGAGATTTTGTCTCTAAAAAATCAGCAGGCACAGCGCCATACTGCGCGTCAAAAGACGCATTGGCCCTGACAATCATCTGCCTGGTGCGCAGTGTTCTTTCAACTTGCGCCTCGGCCAGAGAGATAAAGTGGAATGGCATTTGTCAGGTCTGACCGATTAAGCCAATCACCAATGGATGTCTTCAGTTCTGCATAGGTGCTAAGTGCCATTTTTCGCCTCTTTTTCCATCTCTTCTTTCACAATCCAAGTGTGAGGGTGGCCAAACTCAAAGGTCCCAATGTGACCAATTTCGTGCGAGACATCATGGTCGATGTAGACCTTAAAGCCAAGCTCTCTGGCTTTTCTACAAAAGAACACATCCTCACCCATGTAGCCCCGTGTGGTCTGCCACGGCATATCAAACCATGGCTCGCTCATGCCCTCAAACACCCTGCGCTTGATCAGCATTATGCCAGTGCCAATGCTTCCCACCTCTTGCAATCCAGTTGATTCTGGCATGGTGTAGACGGGAATGCGTTTGTCGTTCTCATCATAGTCTTGAGCTGTCGGGCCAGTGGGCATTCTGCGCCTGGCGCAGTTGGCCGCCACAATATCTTTGTCGTGGGCCAAGAGCCTTCCCACCATGTCTTGGGGGAATGTCATGTCCGAGTCAATGAAGAGAATGTGTGTGCAGCCCTCGGCCATCGCATCCAAACAAAGGTCAGCCCTTTGGTTTTGGATAATAGTGCCTTGCATCAATTTCAGACTAATCGCGTCTTCGGTGTTGAGTGTGTGATACGCCACCATGTTGACCATGCAATAGCAATAGTTCGTGTGGACTTGATCACGGGCCGGTGTGCAGACTGCAACATAATTGCTCATATTTTCCCAGGTCTAGTTCTAAAAAATTGGTTGTCGCTGTCGTTTAGCCAGCGCTTCATGTATTCCTGATCATCGATCTTGCCCTCGGCCTTCATCTTGTAATAAAGGGATTCGGGGATGGATGCGACCAAGTGCCATTCACCCTTCCAGTTGGCTTTTTCGTCTTGGGCGTTATAGATGGCCTTGTTGGCCTCAATGACAGCAGTCACATCTTGCTCTGTCTGGATCGTCACATCGCCTGTTTCTGGGTTTTCATGCCAGTAGCGCTTGATGCCTTGATCTTTGTTTTCGCTAAATAGTCTTTTGTGAATCATTTAAAAAAAGGGCCAAGTTTCCCTGGCCCTTTCCATTTGCTTACTATTAAGAAGTAACCAAGTCAGCGGCCAAGCCGTGGGCGTTTTCAGCCAACACTTTGTGACCCCACTCAACGATCAACATGCGCTTTTCAGCGTCACCAGTCTTCGCCAATTCGACTTGGCTGTAAGGGCGCAGCACAGTCATCTTTGCGTAGTCAGGATCGATCACCCATGCATCGCGCTCACGTTGGAAACGATTTGCAATCACTTGCACATTGCCGAAATCACTGCATCAATGTTAAATGAGATTCGCTACCCTCTCATCCCTCTTTCGAGGCTACCAGTTACCTGGTAGATCAGACTATCTCTTCACCCTCACTATGAGGGGCTGGGCACTTCGGACCGCTTGGTCCTACGAGGCTCCCGCCTCTAGTCGTTACACCTTCCGATTTCTCGGCTTGGCTCGGTATTGTCCTTTGTCCGGCTTGACAGTTAGGAGGTTCACCGAATTCACCCAGTTACAAATAAGCATTACTGCTTATCGACGCCATTAGTTAACGTAGATATCGACAGCGCCCACGAGGGTTGCTGGCTTTGCGCCTCCATCAATGTTGAAACGGCTGGAAGCAATACCAGAGAAACCAGACACGCGCTGCTTGTTGACAGGACCGCACATCAGAATCTTAGGTGTACCACCTTGTGTCCACACCTTCTGAATCACATTCTTGAGAATGGTTTCAGTAAATGTGCGCACTGTGCCATCTGTACGGGCGCTGTTTGGCAGCGTTGTGTAAGATGGGTCAGCACCGCTAGAGCCTTTGTCGGTGTTCGTTTTCACAAACGCGCCCAAAGAGGCAGTGGTGCGAGCAGTTGTCGAATCACCAGCAACAGCGATGGCGCCATTGAGCATGGAGAATTCTTGGTCACGTTTAATTTCCGCGCCGCGCTTCGCGATTTGGTAGGCCAGCTCACTGCGACGACCAGCCTTGTTCACCACTTCTTCAGTGGCTGACAAGATGATTGTCTTGCGTGAAATCTGTGCGTAGTTTTGCAAACGCACAGTAGCTGTCACCGCATCAAAAGACGCGACATCGTCACCTTCCAGCTGCGCATTTGCGGCGGCACTAGAAAGTTGGTCTGTCTGCCACTCGTACAAGCTGTTGGACACATTCTCGCGGCCAATGTTGCTCATGTAAGGGGTTTCTTCTGGAGAAATGTTTGTAATCACATTGCTCAAGTCTTCGCGGATACCCTTTGCAGAGTAGGTTAAAAATGTATTGCTAACGATAGCCATAATTTCCTCATTTCAATAAAAGTTCAATTGCAGAAGCCGCATCATCGATGCGACCGGTTTTTGCAAGACGCTGCTTTGCTCGCGTACTTTCAGTTGTTGTCGAAACCCGACCAGCTGCACCAGGCTTGGCTGTTCGTGGGCCATTGTTCACCACAGGCTTAATGCCTTGACGCTTACTTACCATTTGGTCAAACATTGCTGCTTTACGCAACAACAAGACCAGCCGGTGGTCGTAAACATTCTTCAAATCTTCATCGGTAAAGCCTGCTGCCTTTGCAGACTCAATCACCAGTGCCTTTTCGGCCTTTGCCTTCTTGGGGTCCTTCCAATCTGGCAAAGCGGCTAATAAGGCTTCTTGCTGGCTGGCAAGTTGGGCCTCCATAGCGCGCTGCTGCTCATACTGAGACACTTGAAAAAGCCGCTGCTGTTCAGACTGAATAGCACCGAGTTTTTCTTGCCTCTCGCGCATGATTTCCTTTTGCCTTACCCATTCAATTGGGTCCTCGTGATAGAGGCGCTCCAAATCAACTTGAGGCTCCGAAGACTGAAGTTGGGCTTGCAATGCTCCCAACAATTGAGCGTACTGCTCACGCTCGGCTCGGACTGCCTGCGTTTCTTGCTCGACTTGCTTTCGCACTTCGGCAATCTGCTGCGTTTTCCGAGTGTAGTCCTGTGTCCTGGAATAGCCTTTTTGAAGCTCGTCTAGCGTCACTGTGACTTCCTTGCCGTCTACTTTGACGGTGAAAGTCTGTGGCTGTTCTTGCTCCTCTTGCTCTTCCTCTTCTTCGGACTGTTCCTCTGAGGACTCTTCATCTGGCGCGTCTTCCACACCAGACTCATCCTCCTCAGAAGCCGCTGTCTCGGTGTCCTCTTGGGACTCCTCGACTGGCTGCGTCTCGTCAACTTGCGCTTGTCCTTTTTCAGGGGCCAACATTGCCGAGATAGCACTGGCCGCATCGGCCATATTCATTGCTTGTGTTTCTGCCATAGTATTTTCTTAAATTAGTTTTTCTGTGATTTGCTTATCGCATTCTGTGCAATTTTCCCGTTGTCCATAATCTTGATCAACTCTTGCCGCAGCCCGTCAATGGCCTGCAACATGCACCATGCTGTCTCGCGCCTCGCAGACTCTTCGGGTTTCGATGAACGAAATACCCAAAGTTGGTCACCTTCTAATTTCGCAATCGCTGCATTGAGGGTTTCATCCTCAAGCAGCTGCTTGGCCTTTCGGCCTTTATTTACTTGGTCTTCATTTGTCACTTACTGTGCCATTCCTTGAAAGGTTGATGGGGGCATCATCTCAGGCGCTGGTGGCTGCTGCTGTGGCTGCTGCATAAGCTGCGCCGCTTGCTGCTGGGCCAGCAGTGCCTGCTGACGAATCGCTTCACGATCAATATTTTGCGCGGCATCAATTTCCGCTGTACTGATCTGTGATTTGTACTTTAACTCAATTTCATACTTTTTGAGATACAAATCTTGGGCCATCTTGTCACGGGCCAAATCATCATCCAAAAGCATTTGCTGGCGCTTTAGCTCCAGCTCGGCTGCCTTTTTCTGGATATCTGCCTGGATAGACTCTGCCTGCACCTTGGCCAAAATCTCCTCTGGGGATGGCTTTGGCGCTGGTGGCTCTGGTGGTTTGTAGTCGGCAGGGATGTCTTGGAAAAAGCTCGTTGAATCCTTGAACCCAGACAGCTCAACCACTTTTCGCAAAGTGTTGCTAAATTGCATTGGCGTGACCAATGGGTTTGTTGGGCCAAGCTGCTGCAAGATTTGCTCTTGCTTGGACATGATCATCATCAGCGCTTGCAGCTTCTCGTTGGTGTCGCCATTGCCAAGAGCAATGTTGATCGTGGCATCCATGCCAGCATCCCAGAATCGTGGATCGATCTGCACCCACTCGTTGCGCATCCGCACCATGCGAGCCTTGTCCTGGTGCGTTGTGACCAGGAACAAAATGCCCTTAAATAGCTTTTTCATACCCTCGGCCAAAATGCGCGCTGTCAGCTCAATGCGGCCTTGGCTGGCTGAAATGGTCGCTGCCACAGCTGCCTTGGTGCTTGACTGCAATGCGTCAGCATTCAGACCCATGGCCGCCTTGCTCATGCCGGTGCGGTCTTCCTTGATCTGGTCCATGTATTCCATCATCGGGAATGCGGCCTGCCCCACAAACGGGGTTGTCAGGGGCTGCACCATGCCAGGCGCGCGCATCCGAATGATGGCGCCCGTCTCATTGTTCAAGACATCATCAATATTGACTTGACCCTCGACCACCGCTGTGCGTGGGTGAATGCTCTGGGCCAGGCTGTCCAATGTATTCCTGAGAATCTCAGACTTGATCTCTTGCAAGTCACGGGTAATGTCAAAAATTGACATCGCCTCAAGTGGGCTTGTGTGTGGCTCTGGGTCGCAGGGGAAGTCAGCAAAGGGGATATAGCTCGCTGGAAGATTGCGCACCACCTTATAGCCGCCACCCATGCAGCAGACTTTTCTAAGCTCTGCAATACCATCGCCATCATAGTCAACACGCGAGTAAGCCTCGATGTACAAGACCCTGCGCATCATCGGGTTGGCGGCGTCATTTGTGCCAAATGTTGTACTCAGCGGCTGACGGGCCAAATACTCATCGTTGCTGTCCAAGTCTGTCGTTGACAGATTCTCTTCAATCTCATCTTGGTCATAGCCCATGGCCAGCAAGTCAGCCATGGTGGCCATCTGCCTGTGGGCAATGATGGTCGAATCGTCAAACGATCTAGCGCGTCTGTCTAGCAGTAGCTCCTCTGGCGGCACGGCCATGATCTTGATGCGGCCATCTTTTGTGATACGCTTGATTTGCACATCATGGATCATTGGTGCAGGCATAACCATCGGCGCGCCAGTTGTGGGGTCCACTGTTGTCAGCTGCGCCTCATTGACATCTGGGTCTGGGTAGGATGTGATGACCTTGACCTCACCACCAGGCTCTTGCATCAGCATCTGTAGCGTCTGCTCATCAAGGCCGGTGTACTCCTCAATCCGCACCTTCTCCTCATCTTCCCACCAAAATTTGGCAATGCCGCATTTGCGCACCAGCGCATCCTTGAAGATTGCGTAGGTCGTTAAAAATCCAGAATTGTCGTTTTGGAAAATGTAATTAGCGTAATCGGTGGCCTGTTGGGCCATCTTGATGTCCTCAGGTCCCCTGGGACTAAACTCGACCACATTCTCAGAATTGAAAAACACACGCATCAGGCTTGGCAGCATGGCCGAGACAGTGTCCCGCACCTCCATGGCCACCACCTTGCTGTTGCCTTCGACCTCATTGCCGAATAAATCACCGCGATAGTACTCAGTCCCCTTGGCGCGTGTGGGGGATAGATCACTGTCCACATAGCTCACCGCATCGGTCAGGTCTTGCGTGATGATGGCTTGCAGCTCTGCATCATCCATTGGCTGTGTGGCAGCAATGTCGGTGCTGATTTCTAATTCGTTCATTTTTTGTTCCTTGCAGATATTGCCTTGGCTTTTGCCTTGGCGTCAGCCTTGGAGCTTGCGCCCCATGCCTTGAGTGACAGCAGCAGCCGTGTCGGCTCGCCTGCCTTGTATTCTGGACCAGGCATGTTGCCCATGCGCGCCAAGAAGCTGGCCCGCCTTGGATTATCGCCAGACTTGACCGGCGCTTTTAAGTTCATGCCCTCGGCCTTCGCGCTGGCGCGGCCCTTGGCATTTAAGCCGCCTGATGGGCTTTTGCCCTCCTTGCGCTGCCAAGCTGGGGTCTTCATTTCTTTGGCTTCTTTGCAGTCTTGGCCGCAGCCTTAAAGTCAGCAGCTGTTGGCGCGCCTTTAGCTCCAGGCTTTCTCATCTTCTCTTTGCTGCCAGCGGCTATGCGCTCGCGCTTGGCTGCGATATTGGCATAGAGTCCAGCTTTCATTTCTCTTCTCCCTCTTCGTAGTCTTCGCCCTCTTCCATGTCCTCACCCTCTTGCTCGCCAGTGTTGGGTCCACCCACCACCCACGCATCGCAAGTTCTTGAGGCCGCGCACTTGAAGTCAAAAATCTCACAGTAGCCAAGATCGGCCAGCTTGATCGTTCCCCATGGGTCAGCTTCCATGCCAATGCCTTGGGCAATGCACTGCTTCATGTTGTCAGACACATTGAAAGCCGCGCAGTTACCGCACAGGCTTTGCTTGGCGTCATCCATGCTGACATCCCACTGGTCAGCCTTCTTGCGCCAAAAAGCCTCATTGGGCAGCTTGGGATTCTCAGGGCCATAGGCCGCGCTGGTGATTGCCTTGGCTCGATTCTTTAGGTTTAGCGTAATGTCTTGCGTGGGCATGGGGCAGTTCTCGCCCTCTTCCATGCCCTCGCCCTCTTCCCTGTCCATGACCTGGCTCATGGTGCGCTGCATGGTGGCCATTATTTTTTCGCCTTGTTCTTTGCTGTGCGCTGGCCGCGCATGGGCATCTTGGCTTCAGACATTGCAATGGCGATGGCCTGCTTGGGATTCTTAACCACTGGACCACCCTTGCCGCTATGCAGCTTGCCAGAGCCAAACTCTTTCATCACAGAGCCGACCTTCTTTTGCGCCTTACTCATTGCCTTCATAGGTTTCCCCTTTGGTTTGTCAATACCCGAATTATGCAACCCGCACAAGGTTTCTGCGCAGGGGCTGGCTCCATTTGCTTGAGCCACTGCTGCCGTACATTCCCGCAATTGCGTCACTTGCAAATGTCAGGACAAAGGCATCGGCCTTGTCAGGGCTTGGCAGCCCCCGCCGCCTGATCTCATCTTTCCCCTCAATGGCGATTTTCCCGTTGCTGGTGAAACTGTACCGCACTGTGGCCAGCTCGCTGATCAAGACATCATCCTTTGGCATCTTGCAGTCGCGCGCCTCAAGCCACGCCCTTGCCCTGTACCAAAGCTCTGCTTTCAAGTTCCTATAAGTCCCACCCATCGCTGGGCTTTCACTGACATTGATCCCTCTGGCCGGCAGGCCCAGCTCCCTCAATCTGTCCACCACCCCAGCTCCGAGGCCAATCGAGTCAACCAATATCTCTTTGGGCTGCTGGCTTGGCGCCAGTGCCTGGTACTCGGCCACCACCGCGCCAGTCAGCTGCATCAGGTCCAAGTTCTTCCAAGTCTTGATGCTTTCGGTCACCGCATTGCCCTGCCTTTTGCACAGCGCTGACCGGTCACTACCAAACCTTGCCACATCCAAGCCCCAGATCATGGGCGCATACTCACTTGGCGCCACATCCCTGTTGACCGCGCTCTCCAGCAAGTCCATGGCAATCACCGTGTCATCGTCCCCCTTCGGAAACTCCCCAATGACCCTGATGCGGTAGACATTGCTGTCCTCGCCATAGCGCATGGCCATCTCTTTGACATACTCATCCGACACCCGCGGCGAATCTGTACACGCCACCTGGAATGTTGTCCACTCATCACTTAGCCGTGTGTGCGTGTCATAGAAAAACCCACTAGACCTCACCGGATTCCCAAGTAGCAGCGTCACAGCGTTATGCCCCGACATCGAGCCAGCTGCCGCCTCGAACACTTGCTCTGGCACACCAGACGCCTCATCGGCCACCAGCATCACATTCTCACTGTGAATCCCCTGCAAAGCCTCTGGCTGCTCTGCCCTTGATGTCCTCGCTGAGATAAACATCTCAGTCGGCGCGGCGTTGAATTCAATCCTCTCTTGCTTGACAGTCAGCAGCCCCTGCAAGGGCAGTGGCATCGCGTTGATCCACCTCTTTAGCTCCGCAAACATCGCGTCATAAAGCTGCGAGCTAGTCGGCGCCGTGACCACCACCTTGACGGGACTTCTGGTCATAAAGTACCAGAGCATGGCCCAGCTGCTTGCTGTACTCTTGCCCACCCCGTGGCCAGACCTGACCGATATCTTCCGGTCCCCCCGAGCAATCGCCCCAAGAAACTCCACTTGCCACGGGTCAGGGTCAACCCCCAGCACCTCTTGCACAAACAGCACAGGGTCAGGCTGATACCTTTCCACCCACACAGCAAACACATTTTCTTTACTCATGGATGGATCGTCTCATAAATCTTCCACGCCGATGGACTCATCGCCCACTTATGCGCAGCCAACTCATCAGTCCGAACCAGTATCAACAAGTGATATGTCATCGCCAAATCAAACATCCCCTCATCAATCGCCTCCATCATCCGAATCTTTAGGTCCAACAGCAACACACTCAGATGCAGCGCAGTCAACAAATCAGTCATTACTCTCCCTCGCCCTCTTCAGATTCCGACCAGTCTCCCGATTGGTCCAACAACTTGCACAAATCCACCTGGCAGCACTCATCTGCACCCCACCCTCCGGCGGCCTCATCTCTTCACACTTATTGCACAGCCTCAACTTATGCCCATGCACATTCCCATTCAACCTCAAATGGTTGTTCACAAAATTACTCTTCATTTTCTCGCGGGACATTCCCGCCCTTGTTTGCAATCCTGATGACAGGGTGGACACTTCCTGTCAATAAAATCATATTCATTGATCCACAACCGAGAAACCAAACCACAGCTCGGCCCAGTTTCAGGTGGCAATGATGGTGGATTATCTTTCTTTTTAAATATATTAAAGAGGCTGAATATATTCATTGCAACCTCTGCACTTTATTATCTTTATGGATTAACCACTTATCACCTAATAATCTAATCGCCTTGATATATTGCTTTTGATTATGCCTATTGGTGCTTTTAGGCACATAATCGACATTGAATAACTGGCGCACCTTAATTAACATTTGCGTCTTCATATCACCCCCATAATTTGGTTTATGTCCACCCACGTGTGCCAGGTAATGTGGCCGTCTGGACTCATCAATGTGCAAAACACTTTCTTGTCCTTGACCTCATCAGTGTCTAACACAATCCACTCCTGGTCATCAAGGACCACCGTTGCCTGCTGCGTTTTCATAGGTTTATGCGTGTAGTTGATGGAATTGATATTGTGAAGCGTTTTTGCGTTTTATGTCAACTGGTGCAAAATTTTTTTAAAAATTTTTTTTTGTAGGTGTTTAGTGCCGCCACAGTCACCCCCGCCAAACCCGCGGCAGGGGGGGTCGCGGCCACCGACCGCCGGCCACCAGCCGCCGCCGCTGGACTTCTCCGGTTTCAAACGGGAAAAGCCCAGCTGGGTTATCAACAGCCATTTGTCCACTTCTATCCACAGATTCCTGTGCATAACCTCATCAGTAACACCAGAGCATTACTTTTTCTGTGGATATCTCCAAATCAACTTAACATAATGGTCATTGTGTTAAGTAGCTGAATGCTTCGGTATTCATTTACTGTGAATTGTCCATTGATACGATGCTGCGCTTGCGCAGTGCATCGAGCGCCATGCTCCCCAGGTCGATGTTGACCAATGGCTGCTGCTTGTCGCCATACTCGTCTGGCGCCTGCTTAGAGGCCAGCCAGCGCCTTGTATCGACCCGCAGCTTGGCCACTTGCGCCTCTTGAGGCGTGGCAGCGTCTGCGATTTCGAGGGTCTGCTCTGCTAAACTTCTCCCGCCTCGCGTGCGTGCGCGTGCGAGAAGCTCTCCCCTCTTCGCATCTTTTTCTACCCATTTGTAGAAACCACCGATGCTGATGTCCAAAGACCTAATCACCGAATCGATTGTCTTACCCTGTGAGATATGGTCAAAGACCATGGCCTCACCGCCAAAGGCGTGGATTTTCTTATTGATTGAAGACATCTCTTTGCGCTCGACAGCTGCCATGTCTCGCTGGTTGAGCTGGCGCTCTGCGATGTTGTCTGCCAGTTCACTCAAAGTCTTCGCGCTTTTCTTTGTTGCCATTCAGATACTCCTCAATTGTTTTGATTGCATCGGCAGCGGACCTTGCGACCACTGCCCGATAACCTTTTGCATTTAACTGCAAATTTACTGCACTTTGTTTGCCCGATACCACTCCGGCCTTGGTCTTCATCTCCACAAACAGCGCATGAAACCCGTTTTTAGGCTCTAGGACACACAAATCAGGCATCCCAGCTAAAACCCCCTCAGAATGCAGCCTAACGCGCTCTGAGGCCGTTCTATCGCCTCCATTGGGTATTGCTGCAATGATGATGTCCGGATAAAACGCACGAAAGTGCTGCACCACCTTGACCTGGTCAATGTGTTCAATGCTTTTTCTTTTGCGTTTTAAGTCAACCACCATTCCTCGGATTCTACTGCCGAGGGTTTGGCTTGGTACATGTGGCATCGGTGCTTGACATCGGTCGGGAATACAGCAAAGCCAGTTTGGCTGCACTGGTGTTCGGTCCATGTGACTGTTGCCCACCCGTTCTTGATCTTTGCTTCTTTCAGCATCCACTGGAGTGGCTTTGCGTTGACTTTCCTGATCTTCTCCATCAGCTCTGCTGGCATGGACTTGCGCTGCGGTACAGCACTGCAATGCTTGCATTCATGGCAAAAAACCCTGTCATCCCACTCCTGTGGATAACTTGTGGATAACTGTTCAACTTGTTGGACCATCATTTCTCCTCAAAAACAGTAAAAAGTAAACCGGTATGGGTTAAGGAAATCTACCGGTTTACCTGTTTACTTTTCACCATCCCAAAACTGACCAGATTGGCCTGTGGATAAGTGGGTCTAAGGACCCCACTTATACCAACAGACCTGCCTTTATCTAAACCGGTATACCGGTTTACTACCGGTTTACTACCGGTTTACCGGTTTACTTTATTTGCACCCATCCGCTGCTTGCTTGGTCCATGCAGAAGCGCTGGAATATGGCGCTGCTGACCGCCCGTCTTGCGTAGCTCTGGTCGGCCTGTGGCACTGCCTGGTAGATGTCTTGCCACTCCAGCTGGTGCATGTGCTGGAGTTCTTTTGGCACAGCTGGGCGGCCAGAGCCTCTGCGCATGATGACAGCGCCCTTGGCGTTGATGATGGACTGGACAAAGTTGCAGGCGGCATCTGCGGCGTCTTGGACTTGCTGCTGCCGTTTATCGTTCTGCCGGTCATTGGCTGCCTGCCTTCGGTCATCCTCTGATGACTTTTCTGGGACAACCAATAAGACCATCTGCTCTTGGATATCCCCGTCTTCATCCAGCACAGTGTCGGCAAAGACATCTGAGTTGAATTTGATCTCCCTGAAATTGGGCTGGTATCTGGTCTTGACCAGGCGCATGTATCTTGTTTTTGTTTCGTCTTCAAAGAGGACACCGGTCAATGTTGCATCACCTGTGAATGCAGAGGCTCCACGGGCTGTGGCATCTGAGTCGGCCTTGCTGATGGTCTTGTTGGTGTGTGTGATGATGCAAACTGGCGTGTCTAGTTGGATATAGATTGTTTGTTTTAAGGCTGCAATATAGCTACCTACTTCTGAGTTGTCATTCTCATTATCAATATCCATCGTGGCATTGGCCGTGTCAAGAACTAATAATGGCCTGATATTATCAATCGTGTGGTTTATTACATTATGTGCAAGCATCAGTAAATCCTTCACATTAGATCGCTTGGCATCGATAATGACAAACCATTGGGATAATGTTTGAGAGTTAATCCCATAATGCCGTGCGTAGCCAGTTAATGTCCTTTCAACTTGGTCCGAGTCTTCAGTCACTATGATTGTTTTTCTTTTCTTTGTGGCTGTGAGTTCGCAGTCCTTGGCCTTAATGCCTGCCATGACCATGCACAGGGAAATGACAGCTGTGGTCTTGCCAATGCCAGGCTGACCGGCCAGCACCATGAAGCTGTGCGCCCAAAAGCCTTTGACCATGTAGCGAATGGGCTTGATGGCGCCAATTGATAGCTGGCGCTCTGGCCAGCCTTGGGGTGATGGCGCTTCTGCCGTGGCCACTAGAGCAGCTGGCGCTTGTGCTTGGCTGATCACAGCTGCAAAGTCTTCCACCGCTGACTTGCGCTCGGACTGCTTTGTTGGCGGCTCCCAGCCAGCGTCTTTGGCGTGTTTGAACAGTGTGCCGATGCCAACACCCTTGCCCTGGTGAAAGCTCTTCCAGTGGACTTCTATGTCCTTTGTGCCGGCAAACTTGGCGCCAGCCATGGACCATGTCATCCATGGGCCAAGGCCGGCTTCGCCAAATTCGGTGTGCAGCGCTTGGCCAATCTCGATCCACTGGTCATAGTCGCAGTCTGGGGAAATAAAGTGCAGCGCCTTGACAGCGCGATCAATGTCGCTGTCTTCAACCCTTGAGCCTAATTGGCTGAAGTCAAATGACTGTGATGGTGGTGCAGGCTTTGGCTCTTGCAGCTGGTGCTGCTCGATGATCCCCCACTCGGTTAGCAGCTCATGCAAGTCCACGGCCTCTTGGAATTCCCCCGCCATTGACTTGCCGCTAAGTAGCACCGACTTGCCGGCACTGTTGGGTAGGCCGAATACTTCAAGTTCCTGGCCACCTCCGAGCTTGTATTTGGGCAGCACCTGGTCGGATTCTTTGGGTGGCTGCACCCATAAGAAAACATGCCTGCCACGGCCTGAGACTGAGACCTCGGTCAGCATGTTGTTGGCTTTGACATACTTGGCCATGCGCTGGATGGCCACATTGGTGGGTCCACTTGCGTGCTTCATGTCCACATCGAGGCAGACCAGGTAATTGCCTGATGGGCTGATGATGGGGCGCTGCTGGACAAGGCCAAGGTATTGGCCGTGTGGGGCATCTTCCATGGACCAGATGTCCTCGGCACTGTAGAGGTCAGATGGGTCGGTGTCCCGTGCCACGCCTTGGCCGCTTCGCTTGAATGGAATCTTTTTGCTGCCTTGCAGGGCAAAGGTACAAAAGACGGCATCAGGGGCGACAGAGCCTATCTTGCAGGCCACACTTTGGGACTGCTGGAATACATTGTTTTGGGGTGTTTCAGTTATGATTGACACTGAAATTCCTTTGGTTTGGGGTTTCATTTAGTTGCCATGAGAGTTGATCTTTGACCTGGTAGTGTTTACGCGCTGCCAGGTCTTTTCTTTTGGCATGAGGTTTGGATTCTATTCTTTAAGTATTTTTGGCTTTAAGTTTGGCTTCAATGGCTCTGGCAAAATGAATGTCCGTGTGCTGATGAGAAGCCGCACACTCAGCCACAATCAAAACAATCTCCTCATCTGTCAGCCCACCCCATTTGTTTTGCTTCTCTGCCTCCGAGATGGCTTGGTCAAGTGCATAAATGTTCTTTCGTAACATTTTTGCCCATTGGTCACACGCAGGGATGTTGTCCAAGTCCG
>Ga0222712_10001555_pt1 | contig 27938 bp, 23 predicted proteins | sample C33_657DmetaG_FD_165043 | JGI IMG/M metagenome (GOLD analysis project Ga0222712, IMG submission 165043) | Estuarine water microbial communities from San Francisco Bay, California, United States - C33_657D | ecosystem: Environmental > Aquatic > Marine > Unclassified | place: USA: California... | reverse complement strand
GATGCCGCAATCGCTGCAGCTGATGCCGCTGCAAAGGCGTGGGCTAAGACAGCTCCGCGTTATCGCTCAGAAATTTTGCGTAAAGCATTTGAGTTAATGACGGCAGAAAATGAAGCGATCGCAACATTGATCTCTCGCGAAAACGGCAAAGCGATGCCAGATGCTCGCGGTGAAGCAACTTATGCCGCCGAATTTTTCCGTTGGTTTGCAGAAGAAACTGTTCGTACACCAGGAGATTTCCGTAAGTCACCTTCAGGGGATAAGCGAATCCTTGTTTCCCATGAACCAATAGGTGTGTCAATTCTTATTACCCCGTGGAACTTTCCGGCAGGCATGGCTACCCGAAAGATCGGTCCAGCAGTTGCAGCGGGTTGCACAATGATTTTGAAGCCAGCGGGTGAAACTCCACTGACGGCGATGTACATCGTTGATTTAATGGAACGCGCAGGATTGCCAAAGGGTGTTCTGAATTTAGTTCTTCCAGAAAAAACAGGTCCAGCTATTTCAAAGATGCTGCACGATCCACGTGTAAAGAACCTTTCATTTACTGGTTCAACTGAAGTTGGTCGCATCTTGCTAAAGGAAGCCGCAGACCGTGTAATTCGCTGCTCAATGGAGCTTGGTGGAAATGCACAAGTAGTTATTCATGATGATGCAGATCTTGCAGTAACTATTCCACAGCTTTCACTTGCAAAGATGCGTAACGGCGGCGCTGCATGTACATCTGCAAACCGCATCTTCGTACAGCGCGGAATCGCAGATAAGTTCATTGCTGAAATGACTAAGTCCATGAGTTCATATGTCATGGGCCGTGGAGTAGAAGCCACAACAACACTTGGCGCCTATGTTTCTATGAAAGAGCGCAACAAGATCGCCGACATTGTTGATGAATCAATTGCAGCTGGTGCAAAGGTTGAAGTTGGTGGAGTTAAGCCAGAAGGCGATGGTGCTTTCTACCCAGCAACGGTTTTGGTTGTTAAAAAAGATAACCCAATCTTGCTCCATGAAATTTTCGGACCTGTTGCACCGATCGTCATTTTTGATACCGATGAAGAAGGAATTGAATTGGCTAATGACACCGAATTCGGTCTTATTAGTTATGTCTTTTCTTCAAACCTGACTCGCGCACTGCGCACAGCAGAGGCGATGGAATCAGGAATGGTTGCAATCAATAAGGGTGTTATTTCAGACCCAGCCGCACCATTTGGTGGCGTAAAGCAATCAGGCTTGGGCCGCGAAGGTGGCTTCGATGGAATTCACGAGTTCTTGCAGACCAAGTTCATTGGCCTAGAGATTTAACCCACTTACAGAGAACGTAGTTTTGTAAGAATTTCCTTGTCGCTAGTCTTGATTTTCACAAGGAGCCCTTTCAAGTAATTCTTACCATTGGCGTAGTAAGCAAGTGTGTAATAGGGGTATGTATTAATGCCATATCCAGATTCTTCGCTAGGTATAGTTCCGGGAAGAGGATAGTTAGCGATCACATCGACATCGCACTGAGCAAAAAACTTCCGGAGTTTTCTAATGTTAACTGGCTTAACTCTAGTTAATTTGATTTCTCTGATCTCAGATTGAACATCATCAGAGTTCAACTTCCTTGCCGAATAATTCACTTTTCTATTCTTAAGGTTATATGTTGCTTCACCATTCGCGATGATCCGAATGGCCATTCCTGTGTCAAGAAGTAGTTGAGCTTGATTGGCATAAAAGTCTCTGTTTATTTCCAACAGGTAACTATAAAGTGCCCTTCGTTCCTCTTGGAATAGAAGACCACCTGATGTCAGGCATTGTTCAAAATAACTCACACCTTTATTGTGCACCTATCAGGCACCCTGTCGCTACAAATTTTCCGGAGTCTCCCTTTACGGCCACCTTTTTTCCACTTTCCAAGTACACATAACCCTGAGCGGTACCACGATAAGAGCCCGAGATGGTTTTTTTACAAGGCGCAAATAGGTCTTTGAAGGTCACCACATTAGGCATCTTGCTGGTCGAACTCCTTCTTTCATTTTCAAAAGAGTAGGCAGTGATTTCACGGTTATTCTGAATTTTCTGTATATCTGCAGTTAGTTGCGTGTATTTCTGTGAGACATTACAGGTCGAAGTGATGTTTAGTTTAATGGCATCTATATTTTGAATTTCAGACAAACTTGTTGAATAGTGCGGTCTCTCGATATTTAAGGTGCAATTTGGTTCAGGATTGTGAGTAATTTGAAGGATTAAGAACTGAGCAGCTAACAGCCCGACGACTAGAAGGCTTGGGACTTTAGGCATGAGTAATATTGGTTTAGGGATTGTTATAGGCATATTTTGAAACTAGACAAACATGCTGACTTGCTTAATCGGGTTATCCCCAGGCGTTACAGGGGGTAACAATGTGTATCTGGCGGAGGATGAGGGATTTATCCTCTCCATCCTGGGTAACTCCCCGTTTTTTAGGTAAACGGGTCATAAAAGACAATTTAGCACCGTGTTATCTTGCATTCTCACTCAGCCGGCTAAATTCATCTAGTCGTAACATTCCCCCTCTTTTCGAGTTCCACCCCTGGTGGTAATTTATTTGGATGAGAAAAATGATCGCCCTTGTCCTTACTGTCTCACTTTCACTTGTTGGAATTGGATTTGCACAGGCTGCGAACCCGAAAGCTGGGACAAAGTGTTCCACTGCAAAACAAAAGGTGACATATTCTGGAAAAACATTTACCTGCGTTAAAAAGGGTAAATCTCTTGTCTGGGATGCAGGCATACCAGTTGCAAAGCCAGCCGCAAGTAAGAATGTCATAGAGGGCGTCCTTTGCACTGAAGGAAGTGCACCCGCAAAAGATGCAAATGGAAATACTCTCTACTGCACTAAGGGCAGTGATGGAAAGAGTTCATGGCGCCCGCAGAGCCAGCAAGGTTCCGGTGGAGGCGCTGGTTCCGGTGGAGGCGCTGGTTCCGGTAGTGGTTCCGGTTCTGCTGGAGGAAATACTCAGAACACCGGATTTAAGTTAGGACAACTCGGTGCAAGTTGTAGCAAGAATGGTGAAATTGCTTGGAATGGTTTAATGGCTGCAATATGTAAGAACGGAAAAGTAAGTTATCTTTTAGCAGCCGATGCACCAAGGACTCCTGCAGGTGGTTTTACTTCACGTCCTGAATGGTATCCAACGCTTTCGCAAATTCTTGGTGGACCGGGCGCTACAGAGCCAACGTGCGCACCATCTTCAATTTCATTTACATCGCCGGTTCTTCCGCTAGATCAATTAGCACCAGCAATTCCTTATGGCTTGATGGTTGGTGGACACGTGACACCTATTGATCACGCATACCTTGGTGTGAAAGCTCTCTCTAAGCCGGCTTCACAACTGACAGCTTCAGATTATGTCCCCGTAACCGCACCTGCTGATGGAACAATTACTGAAGTCTCTAATCTTGGTTCTCCTAATTCATATCGCGTAGTGATCGACCACGGTTGCAATCTTTGGTCTGTCTACATGGTAATGAATAAAGTGACTGGCGTATTGGCTTCGCTGGCAGCACAGGCAGCAACGTCAGGTTATTTGAAGGCGAATGTAAAAGTTAAAGCCGGTGATGAGTTTGGACGCCAAGCAGAGACAATGCTTGATTTCAATGTCTTTGACGGAACCCAATGGTTATCTGGATTCCAAAACATTCAGTCGTATCTAACGCTGGATACATGGAAACCATACACAGCTGACTATCTCCCATTCTTTACTCCATCAATTCGTACAGCGATGGAAGCTCAGTTGCAGAAGACAAGTTCACCACGAGTTGGAAAGATCGATCACGATATTGCGGGAACCGCGTCAGGTAACTGGTTCTTGGCCGGCACTAATGGCTATGCCGGACGCCTTAATAGTGATTACGAAAATGCAACAGCGATGTTAGGTAGTGGTTCTGTTCCAGGAAAGAATGACTACTCATGGAGCCACTTAGCAATTGCACCGCATCAAGTAGATACCAAGGCCTGGGTCTTTTCTTCAGGATGGTGGAAAGATCCAAAGGGTGATGCTGATCAAGCAGCCTTGGTTGTCGCTGCAGGACAAGTTGCACCAGATAAACTCACATCAGCAAGTGGCATGGTTGTCTACAAACTTGCACAACTTTCTTACACGCCACCTGCAGGAGTAACACCTAATCCGCCAGGAAGTATGGCGCCGTGGCCAATTGGTTACACAGTTATCACTGGAATGAGTAGAGGAGTTGTTGCGCTTCAAGTTAACGCTGATGGATCTCTAAGTCTTGAGTTGAATACAACCCTTACTGATCCTGCATCCTTAACGGCATTTACCGCGGCGAAGAGAATCTATAACCGATAGTTCTCGGGCCATTACCCGTTTCTGAGCGGAGGATGTCCGAGCTTGTGACGTGTAAATAAGGCAGGGGTTCCTCGGGAATAAGCGATTCGGAAATAAGTGAATCAGTCGAAGCGAGTGAAACGAGCGGAGGATGAGGGATTTGAACCCTCGATAGGTTGCCCTATACACGCTTTCCAAGCGTGCGCACTCGGCCGCTATGCGAATCCTCCCGAGGGGGAGAACTCTATCGGTGGGTATAACTATGATTAGACCAGATCCCTCGTACGGCGTTACCGTACTGAACTCCCCCAGGGCAGGAATGCAGCAAGGGTAGGTCCGCTCTGGCGGGTGTGCGAGGGGTCCTATTAAATTGGCCAGGGTTAATAGTAAAAAATTGGTGCGACGAACAGTAGAGGAGCATGGCGATGTCATTAGCTTTGTATCGTAAATATCGTCCCTCTGTTTTTGCAGATGTCATCGGACAAGAACATGTAACGGTCCCACTTTCAAATGCTTTGGAATCAGGTCGCACACACCACGCATATTTGTTTAGCGGTCCTCGTGGTTGCGGAAAAACTTCTAGCGCACGAATCATGGCGCGCTCGCTTAACTGTGAAAAAGGCCCAACACCAAATCCATGTGGCCAATGCCAGTCATGTAAAGATTTAGTTGCGAACGGTCCAGGTTCATTAGATGTTATTGAATTAGATGCTGCGACCCACGGTTTAGTAGATGATGCACGCGATCTGCGCGATAAAGCTTTCTTTGCACCAGTTCAAAGTCGTTACAAGATTTATATTATTGACGAAGCACATCAGCTTGGACCAGGGGCTGCAAATGCTTTACTGAAAGTTGTTGAAGAGCCACCTGCTCACGTAATTTTTATCTTTGCCACAACTGAACCAGATAAGTTGATTGCAACTATTCGTTCACGTACTCACCACTATCCATTCCGTTTAGTTCCACCAGGAACTTTGGCTGCGCACCTGGAAAAAGTTTGCAACGCTGAAGGTGTAAAGGTTGATAAAGGTGTAATTCCTCTTGTCGTGCGAGCATCTGGTGGCTCTGTTCGCGATGCTTTATCTGTTTTAGGTCAGTTGTTAGCTGGTGCTGGAAAAAATGGTGTCAGCTACGAGATTGCAATTCAGTTGCTTGGGTTCACTGATGGTGCGTTATTAGATGATGCGATGGATGCGATTGCGGCCCATGATGGTGCAACACTGTTTAAGACAATTGATCGCGTCATTGAATCTGGCCATGATCCACGTCGCTTTACCAGCGATATGTTGGAACGCATTCGTGACTTGATGATTGTTGATGCGTTAAAGGATTCAACAGCTAATTCAATCTTGCGCGATATGCCTGATGACCAAATGGAACGCATGCGCAATCAAGCGAACCGAATTGGCACGGCAAATCTTTCACGCGCAGCAGATATTGCAGCAGAGGGTCTTACTCAAATGCGTGGGGCTACTGCGCCGCGCTTAATCCTTGAGCTCATCTGCGGGCGCATCTTGTTGCCGATTGGCGATAACACCGAGGCCGGCATGCTTTCTCGTATTGAACGTCTTGAGCGCGCAGAAAACATTGCTCCTCTTACAACTGCTGCCGTTGCTTCCGCTCCAGCTCGAACCGCGGAGGCAAAAGAAAAGGCAGCCTCCACTCATTCGACTGAAGCAGTCAGCAACTCTAAGGCTGAGGAAGTAAAACCTGCCGCTAAAGCAAAAGAAACCACTGCCAAGCACGTACCGGGCAATTTTGATATTGCCGCTCTAAGACGTGCTTGGCCGGACGTTATTGAGGATGTAAAGAAGCGTCGTAGGCTGACTTGGTCCCTGTTATCGGCAAGTGCGCAGGTGCTATCTGTTGATGAAGATGCGATAACAATTGGCATTGTTAATGCTGGCGCAAAGGAAAGTTTTGAGCGTTCTGAATCTGATGTGATTCTGCGCAACGCCTTTATTGATGTGGTTGGGTTGGATCGCAAGATCGCAGTTGTTGTTGATCCATCGATTGATACAAATACACCTGCAGCTCGTGAAACACGGACATCAGAGGCGCCATCAGATAAGACTCTACTTACAGGTGCTGCGTTGCTTGCCCAGGAACTTGGCGCAAAAGTTATTGAAGGTAAGTAAGAGATGTCAGGTATGTATGAAGGTGCAATTCAAGATTTAATTGATGCATTGGGTCGCTTGCCAGGTATTGGCCCAAAGAGCGCGCAACGTATCGCTTTCCATATTTTGCAATCTGATTCAGAGGTTGCATCAGCGTTGGTTGATTCAATTCGAGTGGTTAAAGAGCGAGTGAAGTTTTGCGTGCAGTGCGGAAATGTTTCAGAAGAAGATGAATGCCGAATCTGCCGTGATCCCCGACGTGACAACACAATCATTTGTGTTGTTGAAGAAAGCAAAGATGTTTTTGCGATTGAAAGAACGCGCGAATTTCGCGGTAAGTACCATGTGCTTGGTGGAGCGATTAGCCCTATTGATGGCATCGGTCCGGAACAACTTCGAATTCGCGAGTTAATGATTCGCTTGGAAGATGCTGGCATTGTTGAAGTTATCTTGGCGACTGATCCAAACCTTGAGGGCGAAGCAACAGCTACTTACTTGTCCCGCCTTATTAAGCCGATGGAGATAAAGGTTTCGCGTCTTGCAAGCGGTCTGCCAGTGGGTGGCGATCTGGAATACGCCGACGAGGTCACGCTTGGTCGTGCCTTCGAAGGCCGCAGGGATGTTTAATCTCATTATTTGACACGCATCTTGTCTCATTATTTGAGAAATGCCTGAAATCGGGTAGCCCTAGTTAGATATGTAGTTCATGATTGAGCCATGGGACTCATTGTTCAGAAATACGGCGGCTCTTCAGTTGCCGATGCCGAGGGCATGAAGCGGGTTGCCAACCGAATTGTGGCCGCCAAGCGGGACGGAAATCAGGTTGTTGTCGTGGTTTCAGCCATGGGCGACACCACCGATGAACTGATTGATTTAGCAGAACAGATCACGCCGATTCCACAAGGTCGCGAACTAGATATGTTGCTAACCGCTGGTGAGCGAATTTCTATGGCGCTTCTTGCAATGGCCATTAACAATTTGGGTCATGAAGCTTTGTCATTTACTGGCAGCCAAGCAGGTGTAATCACAACATCGGCACACGGTCGCGCTCGCATCATCGATGTGACTCCTGGTCGAATTAAGGAAGCACTAGATAGCGGAGCAATTGCAATCGTTGCTGGCTTTCAGGGAATTTCGCAGGATACAAAGGATGTAACAACCCTTGGCCGCGGCGGTAGCGATACGACTGCCGTTGCATTAGCTGCAGCACTTGATGCAGATGTGTGCGAAATTTACACAGATGTTGATGGAGTATTTAGTGCCGATCCACGCGCCGTTCCAGCCGCTCGTAAGTTAAAGACAGTTACTTACGATGAAATGCTAGAACTTGCCGCAAGCGGAGCAAAGGTTCTGCACTTGCGCTGCGTTGAATATGCACGCCGTTATAACTTACCAATTCACGTACGTTCATCTTTTACAACCAATGAAGGAACCTGGGTGGTCAAAGATCATCCTGAAGGAGGAGCCATGGAGCAAGCAATCATCTCGGGAATCGCACACGATAAGTCTGAGGCGAAGATAACGATTGTTGGAGTACCAGACCGCACTGGTGTTGCTGCACGCATCTTCCAAGCGATCGCCGATGCGGACATCAACATCGACATGATTGTGCAGAATGTTTCTGCAGCTGCAACTGGCCTTACAGATATTTCATTTACTTTGCCAAAGGCCGAAGGTGCTGCCGCAACTGCGATCTTGCAAAAGCTTCAGGGCGAAGTTGGTTTTGCTTCAATTCAATACGATGATCAAATCGGTAAATTGTCATTAGTTGGCGCTGGTATGCGCTCACACCCAGGCGTAACAGCAACGTTCTTCGGTGCGCTATCCGATGCCGGTGTAAACATCGAAATGATTTCAACCTCTGAAATTCGCATCTCAATCATCTGTCGTCAGGCTGATCTGGAACGCGGTGCGAAGGCGGCACACACCGCTTTTGAATTAGATGCAGATCAAAGCGAAGCGGTTGTTTATGGAGGAACTGGACGATGAGTAAAAAAGTTAAGAAAGTCGCAAAGAAGCCTTCACTTGCAGTCGTTGGTGCAACAGGTGCCGTTGGCACAGTAATGCTCAGCATTTTGTCTGAGCGCAAAGATGTTTGGGGCGAGATCCGTTTAATCGCTTCTGCTCGCAGCGCGGGAAAGAAATTGGTGTGTCGTGGAGAAGAGCTAACCGTCGTAGCTCTATCACCTGAAGCCTTTGATGGCATCGATGTTGCGATGTTCGATGTTCCAGATGAGGTTTCTGCTGAGTGGGCACCAATTGCTGCCGCTCGTGGTGCCATCGTTGTCGATAACTCAGGTGCATTCCGTATGGATCCAAAGGTTCCATTGGTAGTACCTGAAGTAAATCCAAAGGATATTAAAAAGCGTCCTAAGGGAATTATTTCAAATCCAAACTGCACAACTCTTTCTATGATCGTTGCGATGGGTGCACTAAATAAAAAGTTTGGTCTAAAGGAACTTGTAGTTTCTTCTTACCAAGCAGCATCTGGTGCAGGTCAACCTGGTATTGATGCGTTGCGCGAACAGATCTCGGCAGTTGCTGGAACAAATGCTGGTGAAGCCACTGGCGATGTTCGTAAATTTGTAAAGGATTCTGGACCATTTCCAGCACCGCTTGCACTTAATGTTGTGCCTTGGGCTGGTTCTTTAAAAGAAGCGGGATATTCATCAGAAGAGCTCAAGGTTCGCAACGAATCTCGAAAGATTCTAGGAATGCCAAAGCTCAAGGTTTCAGCAACATGTGTTCGTGTTCCAGTCTTAACAACACATTCGCTAACTGTTCACGCGACATTTAAAACTGAGGTCTCTCGCAAAGCTGCACAAAGAGTTCTAGAAAAGGCAGCAGGCGTGATTTTGCTAGATGATCCAGAAAACAAGAAGTTCCCAACGCCTAATGATGTGGTTGGAACCGATGAAACTTGGGTTGGTCGCGTGCGTCAGTCGCTAGATGACAAGAAATCTATCGATTTATTCCTGTGCGGAGACAACCTTCGTAAGGGTGCAGCCTTAAATACTGCTCAGATTGCCGAACTATTGGCGGTAGAGTTAACAAAATGAGCATCAAAGAAACCTTACGTTCGGACCTAACCGAAGCAATTCGTGGTCGCAACGAGATTACATCCAGCACTATCCGCATGGTTCTTACCGCAATCACTAATGAAGAGGTTGCAGGCAAAGAAGCACGCGTCCTAAGTGATGATGAAGTGATTGTTGTTTTGTCACGCGAAGCAAAGAAGCGTCGCGAAGCCGCAGAAGCTTTCGAAGGTGCAGGCCATGCAGAAAAAGCTGCGCTAGAAAAGGCCGAAGGCGAAGTCATTGCTAAGTATTTGCCAGCTCAATTAACTGCAGATGAAATCAAGGCGATCATCGCTGAAGCAATTGCTTCAACAGGTGCCGCTGGGCCTGCAGACATGGGCAAGGTAATGGGCGCGATCAAGTCAAAGATTGCAGGAAAGGCTGATGGAGCACTTGTTTCATCACTAGTGAAGGAGAGCCTGAACAAATGACCAAGTATGAATATGCGACAGTTCCACTTCTTTCACATGCAACAAAGGCGATTCTTGATACTTGGGGTTCAGATGGTTGGGAGCTAGTACAAGTTATTCCGGCACCAGGAACTGGCGAACAGCTAGTTGCTTACATGAAACGACCTCTTGCATGAACACAGTAGATGTTCGCGCAAAGCTGGCAGAGATTGGTTTAGAGCTACCAGTTGCTGCCAAGCCAGTTGCTGCTTATGTTCCAGCAATCCGCACAGGAAATTTGGTTTTCACTGCGGGGCAACTTCCATTAGCTAATGGCGAAATGGCAGGAGTCGGAAAAGTTGATGGAGCGATCACTCCTGAGCGTGCAAAGGAGCTTGCACAGATTTGTGCACTCAACTGTTTAGCAGCTGTTGAAACCGTTGCCGATGTAAACAAGATTACAAAGATTGTTCGCGTGGTTGGTTATGTTAATGGTGTGCCTGGCTTTATCGGTCATCCGGGTGTAGTTAATGGAGCTTCTGAGCTGTTCATCTCAATCTGGGGCGATGGTGCAAAGCATGCACGTAGCGCTGTTGGTATTGCAGAGTTACCGCTGAATTCACCAGTAGAGATTGAACTAACAGTCGAAATTACCGACTAACTATTTACCGCGCTTTGAAAGACGATCTAAATCTGTAATCAGTACCGCACGGCCATCTAGCTTTAACCAGTTGCGACCTGCGAAATCAGCAAGAGCTTTGTTAACGGTTTCTCGTGACGCGCCAACTAGTTGTGCTAATTCTTCTTGAGTTAAATCGTGGTGAACAAATAGGCCTTCAGCTGTTTGCTTTCCGAAACGCTCGCCAAGATCGATAAGTGCTTTAGCAACACGACCAGGTACATCTGAAAAGACTAGATCGCCAACAGCTTCATTTGTACGCCGCAAACGTTGCGCCAATCGAGCAAGTAGTTGAAGTGAAACATTTGGATTTGTCGCAAGCCAAGGAATCAACTTTTCCTGGCCAAGACTCAATAACTTCGCATCTGTAACTGCTGTAGCAGTTGATGTGCGGGGACCTGGATCAAAAAGACTAAGTTCGCCGAACATTTCGCCAGGTCCAAGAATTGATAGAAGATTCTCGCGACCATCTCCGCTGGATGTTCCAAGTTTGAGCTTTCCTTCAGCAATTACATACAAGTGATCGCCTTCATCGCCTTCGGCGAACAAAACAGAACCCTTTGCAATCTTTACGGAATCCATACTTGCCAGCAAAGAAGCAGCAGCAGCGTCATCCAAGGCGGTGAACAGAGGCGCTTTACGAATAACTTCTTGATCTATGGGCACGAGGGGTACTTTACTACCCATGGCGGTCGATGGCGAAATTCGTAAAGGGGCTAAAGCGGTTTATCGCATCCTCACCAAGACCTACCCCAATATTCGCTGTGAATTAGATTTTACTAACCCGTTGGAATTAATCATCGCAACGGTGTTGAGCGCCCAGTGCACAGATAAGAGAGTTAACACTGTGACCCCAGCGCTGTTTAAAAAGTACAAAAATCCGAAGGCCTATGCAAAAGCAGATATTCATGAGATTGAAGATTTGGTGCATTCAACGGGTTTCTATCGAGCAAAGGCCCGAAACATAAAAGCGCTCAACATTAAATTGTTAGAAGATTTTGGGGGAGAAGTTCCTAGAACTCTTGAAGAGTTAATCACCTTGCCAGGTGTTGGACGCAAAACTGCAAATGTTGTTTTGGGTCATGCCTTTGATACTCCCGGAATAACAGTTGATACTCACTTTGGGCGATTGTCGCGGCGCTTTGGTTGGACTAAAGAAACCGATCCAGTAAAAGTTGAAATGATTGTTCAGCAGTTAATTCCACAACCTGAATGGACAAATCTGTCTCAGCGCATGATTTGGCATGGACGAAGAATTTGTCATGCACGCAAACCTGCGTGTGGTGCATGCCCAGTAGCAAAAATCTGCCCTAGCGTTGGAATTGGTGAGATGGATAAAGCGAAGGCTTTAATGTTGGTAAAGACAGATAAGGATTTTAGATGAAGAAGTTAGTTGTTGCAGCGGTGCTGTTATTGCTGACGGCATGCTCTCCTTCATCTTCATTTGTACAAGGTGAGGTAGTTTCTTGCGATTCTATTTCTCAAGATGCAACCTTTACTGGCGGAGTTGAACTGGAGTGCCTAGATGGCAGTGAAGGTGCTCAACTTGGCGCACTACGTGGACCAATGGTTATTAATGTTTGGGGCTCATGGTGTGGACCATGCAAGGAAGAGATACCAGTTTTTCGCGAATTTCATGAAAAAGCTAAAGACAAAGTTCAACTAATTGGTGTTGATGTCGAAGAAGCAAGTTTGAATGATGGTCGGAGCTTTGTCGAAGGTAATGGAATTACATGGCCAAATTTGTATGACCCAGATGGCCGGTCACGCCAATACTTTGGGATGGGTGTTCCTATTACATGGTTTATTGCAGCCGATGGCAGCGTTGCATACAAACACATCGGAATCATCAAAGATCTCGATCAGATTCTTGAGTTAACCGAAAAACATCTTGGAGTGCGTCTTTAATCCTCATCCTTTGATGTATTTAACCCTTCAGAAATCAGCTTCATAACATTTGGATCAGCAAGGGTTGTCGCATCTCCCACCTGACGGTTTTCAGCCACATCCTTTAGTAAACGTCGCATAATTTTGCCGCTTCGAGTCTTTGGTAATTCAGCAACAACCAAGATTTGGCGCGGCTTTGCAATGGCACCAATTTCTTTTGCTACGTGATTACGTAGCTCGGTAACTAGTTTTTCTCCGCTTGCATGAGCAATTCCTCCACGCAAGATAACGAAGGCAACAATTCCTTGACCTGTCATCGCATCTTGTGCACCTACCACCGCAGCTTCGGCAACTGATTCATGGGATACAAGGGCAGATTCAACTTCGGTTGTTGAAATTCGGTGGCCTGAAACATTCATTACATCGTCAACGCGACCGAGTAACCAAATTGCTCCATCTTTATCTAACTTTGCGCCATCTCCTGCAAAGTAGATTCCCTTAAATCGTGACCAGTAGGTTTCTTTGTATCGCTCATCTTCGCCCCAAACACCACGCAACATTCCGGGCCATGGTTTATCCAGGATTAAGAAACCACCATGACCTTTTGCAACAGGGTTTGCATTGTCATCAACGACTACCGCGCTAATTCCAGGAATCGCAGTCATCGCTGATCCCGGTTTGGTCGCGGTTACACCAGGCAATGGCGAAATCATGATTCCGCCAGTTTCTGTTTGCCACCAGGTATCAACGATTGGGCAACGATTGCCGCCAATAACTTCGCGATACCACATCCACGCTTCAGGATTAATTGGTTCTCCGACAGAGCCTAATAAGCGAAGTGATGACAGGTTGAACTTGTTTGGAAATTCATCTCCCCATTTCATCCAGGTACGAATTAAAGTTGGCGCTGTATACAAGATAGTTACGCCATATTTTTCAATCAGTTCGAAAATACGTCCCTTGTGTGGTGTATCAGGGGTGCCTTCATACATTACTTGTGTTGCACCATTCATCAACGGTCCATAAACAATGTAACTGTGACCGGTAATCCAGCCAACATCGGCGGTGCACCAATACACATCAGTTTCAGGCTTAATATCAAAGACGATTCGATGCGTGTAAGCAGCTTGGGTTAAATAACCACCGGTCGTGTGAAAAATTCCCTTTGGCTTTGCGGTCGTGCCAGATGTGTACAAAATGAAGAGTGGGTGCTCAGAATCAAAGCCATCTGCTGTGTGTTCTGCAGACTGGCGATCGACAATATCGTGCCACCAGATATCTGTTGCAGAATTCCAGGCGGTTTCTTGATGTGTGCGTTGAACAACCAAAACATGCTTAACATTGTGCTTGCCCTTTAATGCTTCATCAACGGCAGGTTTCAGGGCAAATGCTCCACCTTTTCTAAAGCCACCATCGGCGGTAATGACTAACTTTGCATCCGCATCCTGAATACGTGACAACAAAGCATCAGCTGAAAATCCACCAAACACAACAGAATGTGCTGCTCCGATTCGAGCACAAGCCAACATTGCAATCGCTGCTTCTGGAATCATTGGCATGTAAATAGCAACACGGTCTTTAGCTTCAATGCCTAATTCCAAAAGCGCATTTGCTGTTTTCTTAACTTCAGTTAACAACTGTGCATAAGTAATTGTTCGAGTGTCACCGGGTTCGCCTTCAAAGTGGAATGCAACTCGATCTCCGCGACCTTCAAGCACATGTCTATCTAATGCATTAAAGGATGCGTTGATTTTTCCGCCCACAAACCATTGTGCATATGGCGCATCCCATTGAAGAGTTTGCGTCCAAGGAGTTTCCCAAGTTAGTGCAAGAGCTTGTTGATCCCAAAAAGCCAAGCGATCTTTCTCGGCTAGATCGTAGAGAGCAGCGGTGGCATTAGCTTGCGCCGCGAAATCGGCAGTGGGAGGAAACTGGCGATCCTCACTGAGCAGGTTCTCTAGAGATTCATGATCTTGACTCATAACACTAGAGGTTACCCCTTCAACATTGTTATCAACAGAGAATTCGTGATTGATTTTTTCTTCGCCGCTTTCCCTGAAGATGTCTCGACGGAAAGGAGATGCAATGTTGACTTCACTTATTTTGGCTTTTATCAAGCTTTTGAGTAACCCAGTGTTATTGGCGGCCCTGGCTAAGTTCTTGGCCAACGCCTTGAAAACCCTGAATTAAAGAGTAAATCCCACACATGAAGACCCTCCCAGCCTCCATGCGCGGAGGGTCTTTTTGTGCGATGGGGGACAAAGTGAGAGGATTGGCCGTAAGCCTCTAGACGACTCAACGAAGCGCTCAGTCTAAAGATTTACAACGAGCCTTAGGAGTCACTGTGCCAATTGCAACCCCTGAAATTTACGCCGATATGTTGGATCGCGCTAAAAAGGGCGCTTTCGCATACCCAGCAATCAATGTTTCATCATCACAAACCATTACAGCTGCTATTCGTGGTTTCGCCGAAGCAGAGTCCGATGGAATCATTCAATTTTCTTGGGGCGGTGCTGAATATGCATCTGGCTCGACTGTTAAGAACATGGTAGATGGCGCGGTAGCGCTCGCAGAGTACGCACATGTTGTTGCAAAGAACTACAAAGTAAACATTGGAATTCATACAGATCACTGCCCAGCTGAAAAGCTAGATGGCTTCATGCGTCCACTTCTTGCATTTGGTGCAGATCGAATTAAGTCAGGCAAGGCTCCATTGTTTAACTCACATATGTGGGATGGATCAGCGGTAGACATGACTGAAAACATGAAGGTCGCTAAGGAAATGCTGGCGATGTCTGTTGCTGCAAAGACAATTCTTGAAATTGAAATCGGAGTTGTTGGCGGAGAAGAAGATGGTATCGAGGCTAAGCATGATGCAAAGCTGTACTCAACTCCAGAAGATGCACTCATGACTATTGAAACACTTGGAACCGATGTCAATGCGCGGTACATGGTGGCAGCAACATTTGGAAATGTTCACGGTGTTTACAAGCCCGGAAACGTGGTCTTGCAACCTAAGATTCTTGCAACTTTGCAAGAAGCAGTTTCTGCCAAGCTTGGCTTACCTGCAGGAAGCAAGCCAATGGATCTTGTATTCCATGGTGGTTCTGGCTCACTTCTTTCAGAGATCCGCGAATCACTTGATTATGGTGTTATCAAAATGAACGTTGATACAGATACCCAATATGCATTTACCCGCCCAGTTGTTGATCACATGCTCAAGAACTATGACGGTGTGCTCAAGATTGATGGCGAAGTTGGAAATAAGAAGGCTTACGATCCACGTGCGTGGGGCAAGGCGGCTGAAGCAGGTATGGCAGCCCGTGTTGTTCGTGCATGTGAAGATCTTCGCTCAAACGGAACTTCATCACTTAAGTAATTAACTACTAGTCGGAGAGGCTTTACCTATGCCTGCATTAGTACTGCTCGGAGCTCAGTGGGGCGACGAAGGCAAAGGTAAAGCTACCGATTTGTTGGGCGATCGTGTTGATTATGTAGTCCGCTATCAAGGCGGTAACAACGCGGGTCACACAGTTGTAATTGGTGATCAAAAGTATGCGCTTCACCTTTTGCCATCAGGAATTCTTTCTCCTAATGTTATTCCGGTCATTGGCAATGGAGTTGTTATTGATCCAAGTGTTTTACTTGAAGAAATCCGTGGATTAAATGAACGTGGAATTGATACAAGCAAGCTTTTGATTTCAACTAACGCGCACTTGATTACGCCTTATCACCGCACAATCGACAAGGTGTCAGAGCGTTTCTTAGGTAAGTCAAAGATTGGAACAACTGGTCGCGGCATCGGGCCAGCCTATGCAGACAAGATCAACCGAATCGGAATTCGCGTTCAGGATCTTTTTGATCCATCAATCCTTCGCCAGAAACTAGAAGGTGCGCTGCGCGATAAGAATCAGATTCTGATTAAGGTTTTCAACCGTAAGAACATCGAAGTTGATGAAGTTCTAGATGAGTATTTGAAGTACGCAGATATTTTGCGCCCTTACGTTGCAGACACTGTTCTAATTTTGGATGAAGCGCTAAAAGCTGGTAAGCGCGTGCTGCTAGAAGGTTCTCAGGGTACGTTGCTAGATGTCGATCATGGCACTTATCCATTTGTTACATCTAGTAATCCAACTGCAGGTGGAGCATGTACAGGTTCAGGTATCGGACCAACAAAGATTGAACGTGTAATTGGAATCGTAAAGGCGTATACGACTCGTGTCGGTAGCGGACCATTCCCAACTGAGTTATTTGATGAAGATGGCGAAGCGCTTCGCCGTATTGGTGGCGAAATAGGCGTGACAACAGGTCGAGCACGCCGTTGTGGCTGGTACGACGCACCAATCGCTCGCTATGCAGTGCGCGTTAATGGTTTAACGGATTTCTTCCTGACAAAGCTAGATGTATTAACTGGTTGGGAAAAGATTCCAGTGTGCGTTGCTTATGAAATTGACGGAAAGCGTGTCGAAGAACTGCCAGCTTCACAATCTGATTTCCACCATGCAAAGCCAATCTATGAATACTTGGCTGGCTGGACTGAAGACATTTCAGCAGCTCGCAAGATGTCTGATCTGCCAAAGAATGCACAAGATTATGTTGCTTTCCTTGAAAAGATATCTGGTGCTCCAATGAGTGCAATCGGTGTTGGCCCAGGAAGAGATCAAACAATTGTTGTAAAGGATTTCATCTAATGAGTCTGCTCGCAGATCGCTACGCATCAGCTGCGATGCGCGAGCTCTTTTCGCCTGAAGCAAAGATAATTCTTGAACGCAAACTGTGGATTGCAGTTATGCGCGCACAATCTGAACTTGGCCACACAATTAACAAGAGTGTAATTACAGATTACGAAAATGTAATTACAAAGGTTGACTTGGCGTCAATTGATGCACGCGAAAAGCTAACTCGCCACGATGTAAAGGCACGTATCGAAGAGTTCAACGCTTTGGCCGAACACGAAGCAATTCATGCCGGAATGACAAGCCGTGATCTAACAGAAAACATCGAAGCGCTTCAGATTCGCCAAGGTTTAGATGTGGTGCACTCCAAAGTTGTCGCATTACTGGCTCGACTTGCCGTCGCTGCAGCGAAGTATTCAGATCAACCAATTACTGGTCGATCACACAATGTGCCGGCACAAGTAACAACCCTTGGTAAGCGCTTTGCAACAATTGCCGAAGAACTGCTTTTTGCTTATGACCGCTTGATTGGCTTGAAAGATCGCTATCCAATGCGTGGAATCAAAGGTCCAGTTGGGACAGCTCAAGATTCAATTGATTTATTGGGAAGTTCAGATGCCCATCAGAAATTAGAGCAAATAATCGCTAAAGAGCTTGGTTTTAGCCAGGTTTTGGATTCAACTGGACAGATTTATCCTCGTTCATTTGATTATGATGTTGTAACCACATTAGTTCAACTTGCTGCAGCTCCATCTAATTTAGCAACATCAATTCGGTTGATGGCAGGTGCCGAGCTAGTTACTGAAGGCTTTAAAGCTGGCCAAGTTGGTAGCAGCGCGATGCCTCATAAGATGAATACCCGATCATGTGAGCGAGTAAATGGTTTGGCCGTTGTCTTACGCGGGTACGCATCCATGATTAGCGAACTATCTGGTAACCAATGGAACGAAGGCGATGTTGCATGCAGCGTTGTCCGCCGAGTTGCAATCGCCGACTCTTTCTATGCATTTGATGGATTGATGGAAACTATTTTGACAGTTCTTGATGAGTTTGGATCTTTCCCTGCGCTGATTAATGCAGAGCTTGAGCGTCAGCTTCCATTCCTTGCAACAACAAAGATTTTGATGGCGGCTGTAAAAGCCGGAATCGGCCGCGAAGTTGCTCATGAAGTAATCAAAGAACATTCCGTTAAGGCAACTATTGCAATCCGCGAAGGCAAGCCGAACACATTCTTCGATGAACTAGCTGCAGATTCTAGAATTCCACTTGATCGCTCCGCTCTAGATCAATTGATCGGACAACCAATTGAATTTGCAGGAGATGCCCAACAACAAGTCTCACGAGTTGTTAATCGAATAAGTGTCATCACCTCACAATTTAAAGAAGCATCACAGTACGCCGCAGAATCAATTCGATAAGCGAAATTGTTAAGTGCGCGATCCAGGAATTCTGCAACAAGTAAAGAGCACGCTTAACGCCCTCACAATCAAAGCCCCAGGCAGAGCAATCGAAGTTCGAGTACCGCCTTATGCCGCGGTTCAATGTGGCCAAGGTCCAACCCACACACGTGGAACCCCGCCAAACACCATCGAAATGGATGCCCAAACCTGGCTAGCCCTGGCATCGGGCGAGCTGTCTTGGGGGCAAGCGGTGGACAGCGGGGCGGTTATGGCTTCGGGCTCAAGAGCTGATTTGGCCCAATACCTGCCTCTTTAACGCTGAGATAACTGATTTAACCCCTGAAAACCTGGTGGAAGGTCATTGCCAACCGCGATAACCTACCTCCCTGACGCAAAGCAATTAGTGAAGGAGGTCGCCCATGGGTCGCGGCCGCGCAAAAGCAAAGCAAACCAAAGTTGCTCGTGATTTGAAGTACAACGCGCAAGATATGGATTTAGATCGTCTAGCCAAAGAACTTCACGGCGAGATCGATACAACCTCACGCAAGGATGATGATGATCCTTTTGCCGAGGGCAACTACATTCCACGTGCGTGAGACCAACACCGTACGTAGCTTCACTTCGTATCTACGAACCACTGTCGGCATTTGAACCCGCCGACCGTTTACGCTGGCAAAGTTTAGAAGTCGATCCATTCTCTTTTAACAAAGAAGAAGAGTTAGCGCTACAGCGCGTTGTTCAACCAGAACCTCCGGCTGGTCGAGCAGATGGTGTCCACATTCTTGATCGTGATGGAATCCGGTATGTAGCACCTTGGGCCACAGCGATGCGTTGCTGGGGAGCGCTGGATAATTTCAAAGAATCTCTTCCAAGTACCGTCGTTCCATATTTTATTTCTCCTGCGATGGAAGATGTAATCACTGCAGGTGTTGATCTACTTGAAGATAAAGTTCCTCACATCCTGAATGAGACGTGGATTATTCCTCCACGTTGGTTCATTTTGTTTTCACCAGAAGAGCGAACTCGTGGGAAAAATATTGATGGTTTCTATTGCCGCGCATTAACAAGCATTGCCAATGCAAAGCAGCGTTGTAGTGGTGCTCATGATGCCGTGCTTAATGCATTTGGTGAAGGGCCTGTCGAGCAAGAGTTAGAAAATCTGCTTGCTTGGCTTGAAATGTTTCACCCAGAGTCATTAGTTGAACTTGATTACGGCGGTCTAGCTAATTACATGGATCGCGCACTGCGTGATTCAGGTGAAGATGGCCTCGAATCAGATGCATCGATTGAAGATGTCACGCATTCAGTTGCTGGCCTAGCTGCCGCAGATGGAATGATGGCTGGCGTTGGATATCAACGACTAATGTCCCGTTGGCGTTTAGTTCAGGCTTACGAACAAGCCTCGTAGGTATTGCTTCACGCTGATTTAATCGCAATACTTCACCCCAATACGGTCCAAAACGGACAACCACCAAAAGTAGTCAAAAAGCTAGAGGAGTCACCATGAACCGCATCCCCGATGCCGAAGTTCTTTTGACCCCAAAAGAGGTTGCACAGCGTTTTCATGTGAATCCAAAAACAGTAACCCGCTGGGCAAAGGCAGGAAAGTTAACTGCCATCCGTACATTAGGTGGGCATCGTCGTTATCGTGAATCAGAAGTTCTTGAGCGTTTACGCGAATACAAGGAATCAAGCTCCTAGCAGTAGGATTAACTCATGGCCGATAAGAATGATGACATGAAAGCAAGAATGCTTGCTGCCCTTGAAGCTAAGAAAAATAAGCCAAGTGCACCCGGGACTCAAAACCATTCTGAAACGGGATCAAAGATTCGCGGCGGACAACGCAGTGGCGGCGCACCACAGGTGCAACGCAAAGCTGGTCCATCAGGTTCAGGTTCTGCAGGCTAAAGGAACAGAAGACTCCACATTTAGAATTTCAACACTACTGTTGAACGTGGGTCAATCTTTATCGATGAACCTTTGAACTTTCGTAGAACATTGACCCCAGCTTTATCTTTTTCGACAAGCACCGAGTATGTGGCTGCCTTTGGCAATGTCAAAGTCTGAGCTGATGTATTTGCATTATGGAAAACAATAAATGTGGACGCAGTATCCCCAACCTTTGAACCATTTATTGAATAAGCAATTGTTCCATCTGGCGCAGGCAAAAACTTAAGCGCAGCTTTTACTTGACTAGCGGTTGTCATTCTAAATGATGCATGTGCCTTACGAAGGGCAATCAAACCCTTGAAGTAATCAACTGTTGTCAGATTAGTCGCCTTAGTGTCCCACTTAATTGAATTAACTTCGTCGCTTGACTTATAACTATTGCTGTCACCCTTCTTGGATCGCAGAAATTCTTGCCCTGCCTGCATAAATGGCAAGCCCTGAGCCAAGAATACGAATGAAGTTGATAAACGACTCAATTTCGCAGATTCAGCAGGAGTTACACCTTTAACACTAGATTGAATCTTGTCAAACAAGGTCATGTTGTCATGAGACTCAACGTAGTTAACTGATTGTCCAGGAGAAGAAGTTTTCCATTTTGGAACAACAGAGGAGGAGTAATCAATATTTCCGACTATGCCAGATCTGACATCCATTAACGCAGTGAATTTTCCGGTAGCAAAACCGTTATCAAGTGGATCAAACACTGAACCCTTCACTCCATCTCTAATTTGATCATTGAACAATGAGACAGAAGGAAGTTTTGAAATATTGCTTTGGTTAGCGCGCAATGCAGGATCCAAAGAACCCATATTCCAGCCTTCACCGATAACAATAATTGTCGGGTCAATTTTTCGTAGAGTTTGAACAATTTCACTAATGGTCTGAATATCCATGAGTCCCATCAAATCAAAACGGAAACCATCAAGGTTGTATTCGGTAGCCCAATACTTAACCGAGTCAACGATGAATTTTCTGACCATAGACCGCTCAGATGCAACATCATTTCCGCAACCACTGCCATTAGTCAGAGAACCATTCTCATCAGTTCTGAAAAAGTATCCTGGGGTAATCAGATTTTGGCTAAAAGAACTTGAGTTTGAAACATGGTTATAGACAGCATCCATGTTTACACGGAGCCCTAAAGAATGCATGCTTGAAATAGCACTTTTTAATTCGGTGATTCTGGCTTTTGGATTTTTTGGATTTGAGCTATATGAACCCTCTGGAACATTGTAATTTTGTGGATCATAACCCCAATTAAATGTGGGGTTATTCTCATCCACGGTTGCAAAATCAAAAATTGGGAGCAACTCCACGTGTGTCACGCCAAGATCTTTGATTGCAGAAACGCCAGTTTTAACGCCCTTATAATTTGTATTAGTTTCGGTAAAAGCTAAATACTTACCCTTATTTGCTTCGGAGATTCCACTCGACTTATCCATCGATAAATCTCTTACATGTAGTTCATAGATGATCGCATCATTTGGTTTTCCTGAAAATTTAGGCTTAGTGTTACTCCAACCCTTTGGATCAGTGCTATCTAAGTTAACAACCACTCCACGAAGTCCATTAGAAGTAGTTGCTCTTACATATGGATCAACAGCTTCGTTCACCGTTCCATTTACCGCCACGCGATAGGTGTAGACGGTTCCATCTTGATCTCCATTTAGCGTCGCTTTCCAAGTGCCGTTAATGTCGCCAACCATCGGGGTAATCTGTCCGGAGGCAAATTCTGATTCAGCAGTTTTGTAAGTCACCAAATCAACAGAAGTTGCAATAGGTGCCCACACTCTAAACGAAGTTGATCTCTGTGTGTATGTATTGCCTAAATCATCGCCTGTATAGGTGTACTTCTCTGCAAACTCTTTAGAATCGAAAATTTTACTTTGTGAAACTATTGGATTTTCAACAGCCGGTGCCGTTGGTATCGAGTAATGAATGGTTGGGTCACCTTTTCTCAACCAAATTTCTACATTTCCATCTTGGTTAAACTGTGTAATAAACCGGTCGGCTTCTATGTCCTTTGCGTCCCAAGATCCTTTGCGAACAATAATTCCGATACTTTCAAACTTTTCCATGCCGGTAATAGTGACTTTTGCGACCTTCCCAAAGTCATCATTTGAAGTAAATTCAACTCCATTTGCGTTCACATCAACATCGCCTGGGCCGGCAAGGTTTTTCCAAAGCCAAAGATTCCAATTTTGGTAGTCCCCAGCTGGCCGCTGATAGTGCACCGTGAGATTTACTGTTGCCGGTGCGCCCGTTGCTATAGCAGGAAAACTAAAGATAAGAGCAGCAACTAGGGCGAGAACTACCTGAAACTTTTTAGCATAAAGTCTGATTTTCATGAGTAAAAGGTACTGCCTCAGACATTAAATTAATAGTTAAATCAATCCTCGTCGCTTCAGGAGAGGTTCGATTTTTGAATCGCGCCCACGGAAATTGCGGAACATCTGCATCGAATCAATAGATCCACCGCGTCCAAGAAGAGTGTTCTTAAAGTGTTCGCCATTTGCACGCTTTAAGCCACCATTTTCCTTGAACCAATCAACGGTGTCTGCATCCAAAACTTCAGACCAGATGTATCCGTAATAACCTGATGAGTAACCACCAGCAAAGATGTGACTGAAGTAGGTAGAGCGGTAACGAGTTGGAACTGGTGCGAAATCCAATCCGTAGTCTTTAATTGCTTGTGCTTCAAATTCGACAACATCAGTAACTTTTGCTGCCTGTTCGACATTGAGTGAATGCCAGGCTAGATCAAGGGTTGCAGCTGCTAAATAACTTGTAGTCGCATGACCTTCATTAAATGTACTTGCAGCCTTAAGGCTATTTATCCATTCTTGTGGCAACTTCTCGCCAGTTTCATGGTGGCGTGCATAGTTTTCGACTACTTCTGGCCACAAGATCCACATCTCATTTACCTGCGATGGGAATTCCACAAAGTCCCGCTGGACACTTGTACCTGAAACACGTGGGTACTTCACCTGGGATAGGAAGCCGTGGATCGCATGTCCAAATTCGTGGAACAAGGTTGTTGTCTCATCGTAAGTAAGAAGCGTTGGCTTGCCTGCAGGTGGTTTTGGAATATTCAAGTTGTTTACAACGACAGGAAGTTGATTGAACAAAAAGTTCTGATCAACAAGGTTGTTCATCCAAGCTCCACCACGCTTTGAATCACGAGTGTAGAAGTCACCAATAAACAAACCAACCTTGGTTCCATCTTCATTATTGATTTCAAATGCACGGGCCTCTGGATGATAGGTAACAAGATCTGGGCGCTCTTTGAAGGTAACTCCAAACAACTTGTTTGCGGCAAAGAAAACTCCATCATGCAGAACACGCTCTAGTTCGAAGTATGGTCGCATCTTTGATGTATCAATGTTGTACTTTTCCAACCGAACTTTTTCTGTGTAAAAACCCCAATCCCAGCTTTCAATATCCGAACCGGCAGAGCTTTTGAGATCTTGTGCTTCGGCTTGAGCATTACGAACTGCTGCCGGTGCAATCTTGCGCAACATCGCATGAACGTTGTCTGGGTGCTCAGCGGTTTGAACAGCAATCACATGTTCTGCATGAGTTTCCTTGCCAAATAACCTGGCACGCTCTGCGCGTAGTTTTACCATCTTGAGCAGAACTGGCTTGTTGTCGTTGTCATTGGCACGGTTTGCCTTGAGTAATGAAGCCTGCATAATTTTCTTGCGTAGCTCACGATTTGTAAGTGAATCCAGAACGGGGTTACCGGTGAAGTTCACCATTCCAATAAGCCACTTGCCATCATGTCCGCGATCTTTTGCAGCTGCTGCAGCGGCCGCAATTTGGTTCTCACTCAACCCATCTAATTCTTCAACAGATTCAACAAGAACAGCTAAATCATTGGTATCGGCCAAGACATTCTTCGAGAACAGTGTTTCAAGTGAAGAAAGCTCTTCATTGAGCTCCTTAAGGCGATCACGCTGTGCTTCTGTCAGGTGTGCGCCTTCGTGGATCAAATCTTTGTAGTAACGCTCAAGCAACCAAGCATCTTCGCTGTTTAGGCCCAAAGATTCGCGAGCATCGTAGAGATCTTTAATTCTCTTGAACAAAACAGGGTTAAGACTGATTGCATCTTGATGAGCAGCAAGCTTTGGTGCGATCTCTTCTTCAATTGCATTCATTGCATCGTTGGTATCGCTAGAAGACTTGTTATAAAAAACGCGCAATACGCGTCCTAGATACTGCCCACTTTTTTCAAGCGCAACAATTGTGTTCTCGAAAGTTGCAGCACCTGGAGTATCAAGAATTGCCTTAACTTCAGCTAAATGCTCTTTGCACCCTTCATAAAAGGCGGGCAGGTAGTGCTCCTCTTTAATCTGAGCAAATGGAGGCAGCTCGTATTCGAGGGTGCTTCTTTGGGCAAATGGGTTCGCGTTTGTCATAACGCGAAACCTATCAATTACAGGAAGTTTTAACGAGGGCGACGGCGACGTTGGCTTGAGTTAGGACGTGGACGCTTTCCGCCGCTACGTACTGACTTTTCAACAATCGGAACGATGTAAGGAATACCTGATGGCTCCTGTGCGCCCGTAATCTTCATTAATTCTGTGCTGAGTGGTGTGACCCCAACAAATTTAGGGGTGACACCTGCACGCTGTGTAAGTCCACCGATCGACTTTTGCTGACGTGTTGTCGCAAGAGTTACAACAGTTCCCGCCTCACCCGCACGCGCAGTACGACCTGCACGGTGTAGGTAATCCTTGTGATCTGTTGGTGCATCCACATGCACAACAAGTGAAATTCCATCAACGTGAATTCCGCGAGCTGCAACATCAGTTGCGACCAAGGCAGCATTTGCAGTCTCCTTGAACAACGCCAATGTACGGGTACGCACCGCTTGTGACTTTCCACCGTGCAATGCACCAACTGGAACACCAGCGTGAGCAAGCTTGTCAGCTAAACGATCCGCGCCGCGCTGAGTTTTTACGAACAAGATTGTCTTACCGTTACGAGCTGCAACCTGATTTGTGATGTCATCTTTATCAGTTGGATTCATAACCAATACGTAGTGCTCCATAGTTGAAACAGATGCACGGTCGTTTTGTAGTGAGTGAGTCTTTGGATTCTTTAAGTACTGACGAACCAGTGAATCAACACCACGATCTAGAGTTGCAGAGAAAAGAAGACGCTGACCATCAAGCTTTGCCTGATCAAGAATTTCCTTAACAACAGGCAAGAAGCCCATGTCTGCCATCTGATCTGCTTCATCAAGAACAGTAATTTGTAGTTGATCTAACTGAACTTCACCCTTGTTAAGCAGATCGATCAAACGACCAGGTGTAGCAACCAAAATTGCAGTTCCGCGACGCATTGCGGTGATCTGCTTTGAATATGACATTCCACCAGCAACAACAACTGATTCGTGACCAATTGAACGCGCAAGTGGCATTAAAACTTCATCAATCTGTTGTGCAAGCTCACGAGTTGGAGTTAAAACAAGTGCCAATGGCTTATGAGGCTTGGCAACCTTGCCATTGAGATTGTTAAGCAGAGCTAAACCAAATGCAAGAGTCTTTCCTGAACCTGTTTGTCCGCGACCCAAGATGTCATGACCTGCGAGAGCATCCGGAAGTGTAGCAATCTGAATTGGGAATGGATGCATGATTCCTTGCTTGCTAAGTGCGTTAACAAGTGGTGCTGCAATTCCAAGATCAGCAAAAGTTGTTGTGATCTCAGTTAAAGGAGTTGCATCAACAAGGTTTGCATCTGCAAGATTCGCTGAAATGTAATTGTCATCTGCACCGAAATCGACCGCGGCATTTGAATGAGACTTTGTCTGCTTCTTGAAATCATCACGAGCATATGCTGGTGAATCATTGCGGCGATCGCGTACTGGACGCTCTGCACGGAAGTTAGCTGCACGCGTATCGGGTGCAACGCTGCCCTTCTTTGGACGAGTCGGATCAAACTTTTCACGCTTGCGTGGTTCAAAGTTTGGGCGACCATCATCGGTGCGGGCAATCTTTGCTTTCACTGCGTCGCGACGATTTGTTGGACGAGTGTCTGATTCTTTCTTAAATGCTGGGCGTGAGTCATCGCGCTTAAATGCTGGGCGCTCTGCTTTCTTGTATGGCTTTTTAGCATCTGGACGAGATGTCGGACGCTCTGTTCGCTCTGCACGTGGTGCTGATTCGCGAACTTCACGTTCTTTAACAAACTTCTTTGCGCGGGAATCTGGGCGCTGTGAGCGTTCGATACGTTCCTTGCGCTCTTCAGGTGCTTCAGTCGGACGTGGCTTTGATGCAGTTTTTTCTTGGTAACGCTTTGCACGCAACTTTGAACGTTCGACTAAGCGAACTTCCTTCTTTGATGCTTTTGATGTATCCACATCTGAATAACGGCGTGTAGATGCTGGCTTAGCTGCTGCACCCTTACGAGCTGCTTTTTGTGCAATCGTGTGACGGGCTTTCGGAGCTGCTTCTTTAAAAGCAACAGCCTTCTTTGCGCGCTTAGGCTTTCCTGCTGATGCTGCGCGACGAGCTTTTCCGGGCGCGCTAGTGCGTGGTTGTAGAGACATAGAAATGCATACCAATCGAGACGACAAGCGCGTCTCGGGTATAGCTCACACTTTTGGCGGCTAGGGCGAAAATAAGACTCGCATGTAGTGCTGCATCTGCAGCACTTGGGGGAAGTGCTTTGGTGCGGTCGCACCAACGGGTCAATTCTACCGTGGATTATTGAATGGAAAAACCAACTGGAAGTTCAAGACGATTCGCGGCCAAGAGAGCTGAATCAGTAAGAATTTCACGCGTAGAACCATCAGCAACGATGATTCCGCCCTTCAGAATTACAGAGCGTGGACATAATTCATATGCGTATGGAAGATCGTGCGTCACCATCACCATTGTGATGTCCAGAGATCTCAAAATATCGGCTAATTCACGGCGGCTAGCGGGATCTAGGTTTGAAGAAGGCTCATCTAAAACAAGGATTTCAGGCTTCATCGCAAGGACTGTTGCAACAGCTACACGTCGTCGCTGTCCAAATGAAAGGTGATGTGGGGGACGATCTTTGAACTCGCTCATTCCAACCAAGTTCAAGGCTTCATCAACTATCGCATCAAGTTCAGTGCCGCGCTTACCCATGTTGTAAGGGCCAAAGGCAATGTCTTCACCAACGGTTGGCATAAATAATTGATCATCAGGATCTTGGAAAACAATTCCGACCTTTGCCCGAATCTCCTTAAGAGAAGCTTTATCTTTTGCATCAACTAGTTGGCCAGCAACATGGACTGAACCATGTGATGTTGGGTGGATTCCATTTAGGTGCATGACAAGTGTTGTTTTGCCTGCACCATTGGGCCCAAGCAGAGCAACGCGTTCTCCCTTTTGTACTGAAAGGTTTACGCCATACAGAGCTTGGTTGCCATCAGGATAAGCAAATGCGAGCTCTTTGATTTCAAGGCTTGGTGTACTCATGATCAGAA
>Ga0222712_10001554_pt1 | contig 28024 bp, 25 predicted proteins | sample C33_657DmetaG_FD_165043 | JGI IMG/M metagenome (GOLD analysis project Ga0222712, IMG submission 165043) | Estuarine water microbial communities from San Francisco Bay, California, United States - C33_657D | ecosystem: Environmental > Aquatic > Marine > Unclassified | place: USA: California... | reverse complement strand
CGTTGCGTTCTCGCTCTACCTCGTTGCCCTTACCGGCATCGGCATGCTTGCCACCACCGGCATCATCGTGGCCGAAGACACCTTCGGTCCGGTTGCTGACAACGCCGCAGGCATTGCCGAAATGGCGGGCGAGTTCGAAGGTGAACCCGAGCGCATCATGGTCGGCCTCGACGCAGTGGGGAACACCACCAAGGCCGTCACCAAGGGATTCGCAATCGGTTCGGCAGTTATCGCTGCAGTCGCATTGTTTGCTTCGTACTCCGAGACGATCGTTCGTGCGACCTCCGATGTTGTTGACGTCGCCATCCGCGAACTCAACGGCACCCTTACGAGCCTCGTGAACATCAACGTCTCCGACCCCAAGACCTTCATCGGTCTGCTCATTGGTGGCTCGGTTGCGTTCCTGTTCTCTTCGCTTGCCATCCGCGCGGTGTCACGCACAGCCGGAACGGTGGTCGAAGAAGTTCGTCGCCAATTCCGCGAGAAGCCCGGAATCATGGATTATTCCGAGCGTCCCGACTACGGACCCGTCATCGACATTTGCACCCGTGCATCACTTCGAGAACTTGCCACTCCGGCACTTCTCGCAGTGCTCACGCCGGTCATCATCGGTTTCGGTATCGGCTACCTCGCACTCGGTGCATTCCTTGCTGCCGCGATCGTGACCGGGCAGCTCATGGCGAACTTCCTGTCCAACGCCGGTGGCGCTTGGGATAACGCAAAGAAGTACATCGAAGATGGCAATGAGGGCGGCAAGGGTTCTGAAACCCACAAGGCCGCCGTTATCGGCGACACGGTTGGCGATCCGTTCAAGGACACCGCTGGCCCTGCACTCAATCCGCTCATCAAGGTAATGAACCTTGTGTCGCTGTTGGTGCTCCCCGCCATCATCGAACTGCAGCACAACAACGTTCGTTATGTCGTTGCAGCTGCGGCCCTTGTTGTCGTCGTCGGCGCACTTGTTGTGTCGAAGCGATTCGGAAGCGGCATCGACGCTCCGGCCGAAACGGTCAACGCGTAGTTACTCAAACTTCAACGTTTGGGAGAAGGGCCGCCTCTTGAGGCGGCCCTTCTCCTTTTGGAAGCGAAGAGTGCATGTCACTCTGGTACGGAAATCACCACATCGTCGAAAGCGCAGTTCGAAGGATCGGGATCAGCAGCAAAAAGTCCTGCCGACCGACCTGAGCTCAAGTCACTGACACGCACCGACACATGCTGTTCGCCGACGCTTGCCGTCACTATCGGTGGGTCGACCAAGATCGATGCGGTTATTGCGGTACTTGATGATCCACCAACAGCGGCCAACACTTCGGGGATCCCGTTTACTCGGCGCTCAAGATTCCACACTCCGTACTTCTCGACCCTGACGAGTGAGAGGTACTCACCTTCGTTAACCAAGTTTGCGACAAGCCCGCAGTAACCCAACCCTGAAACCACTGCTTTGACTGAGGCATTCGCGCTCGCCTCGACCACAGCGATGTTCACCATTGGCGCCGGTTCAGATACATATGCGGCCCCTGCAGCGACGCTCCACGAGCCGCGGAGTGATTTCCAAGCAGCGACATTCTTCCCGTACGCGATTGGCCCACTCGCGCGATTGAACGAATCCTTCGTTACAACGCTAAAGCCCGGTGCCGCAGTCGTCGGAGACGTTGAGTGATCGCGATAGAGGTAGGAAAAGATTCCAATCACCGCGACAACGAAGAGGACGGCCGCGATCAACCCGATCCAGTCCCGCCCTCGTGATCGTTCAGACATACGTGCTCTCTTTCGATGCCACTTTGACCGTTACTTTCGCAATTACCTTGCCGAGGTTTCTCACAGTTCTCACTTCGCAAGCGAGAGTGCTGGCTTTTCAATCAATCGAAAACTGATCCATCCGAACAAACATGAACTCGGCACAACAATCGTCACCATCTTGAGGAATCCGAAGAGGTCAGGCGAGAACGTCACCCACTCGACTAACGCCTTCATGATGATTTGATGCCAAAGGTAGATGCCATAGGAGATCACACCAATCCATGCGAGCTGTCGGCTGCCGACGAATGCATGCAGTCGCGTTACTCGACCACTAATTGCCATAGGCAAAATAAAGAGGAGTGCGGCGATTCCTTGAAGGAACATCCTCGCTTGCAACATGAGTGATGTCTCGTCGTGCGGACGACCTTGGAATCGAAAATCAGTCTGTATGAGCACAACCATCAGAAACGCGACCAATGCGACGCTCCAGCACACCATCGGACGATTCGCCAACTGAGCGATGCTTTTCGGCAGTGTCCGACCTGACCGAGACCAAACAGAGCCCACCGCAAGGGCCATACCGGCAGCGAACCATCCAAAGTAGGTAGGCAAGTTCATTCGAAAGCGGATCCGCATGTCAGGCGGTACCGATGGAACAATCACGCCAATCCACACGTGGGCAAACACCATCAAGCCAACGAGAGCAACCAACACAATTGACACTCGAATCAGGACATCCCGGCGACGACACAGCAGCCACAGAAACCCTGCAAAGAATGGCATGAAGACATAGAACGCAACTTCCACATAAAGCGTCCACGCAACTCCGATACCGGGAAATACTGCTTCGGAAAAATGCCGTTCGGTGAGCGTCAACAAACCAAACGCTCCTCCCGCGACGAGCGGTGCTCCCGTAACAAACACAAAGCCAATCAGGGCCACCCAGTAGGCGGGATAAATCCGCAAAAACCTTCGCTCGAAATAGTGCGGGAGCGGAGTCCGTTCTCCGTCGAAGAGGATTTTGCGAACAAACTCCTGAAACAGGAGGTACCCCGACAGTACGAAAAAGACAGCAACTCCAAAATTGCCGAAATTTCCAATGACAGCGACAAAGATGCTCTTGGAACCATGGGCGGAAGTTGCAAACCCACTTGCGCCACTGCAGTGGTACACAACAACCGCAAGTGCAGCGAGGGCGCGAACCCCATCAAGGGTCGATGAACGCTTTCGACCTGTCGTCGCCGAGTCCACTTTCACCACTGGCTCTAGTGCCGCTTCTGCCATGAGTTCCTCGTCTCAGGGACACGTCACGGTACCGCAGACATTCTCGCGCCGCGTTCGAATTGCACCCATCGGAGAAGCGCAAAACGAACGAAGGGCCTCGGACGAGCGAGACCCTTCATCAGCGATGCAAACAACTCGTCACGAAAGCGACATCACGACTCTTCAAGCAGTGGCTCGTTCAGCCAATCGGCCTTCTTGAAGTTGCGGCGAACGAGTACTGCGTTTCCGGCGACGGCGAGAACAACGCCGATCAGGATTGGGTGAAGTGCAAAGCCAGCGATGGTGCCGGCAACGATCATTGGAACAAACCACAGCCAGAACAAGCGGTACCAGGGGCGTGTGCGCTGGTAGGCCGCAAAGCCGACAGCGAGTCGTGCGTCAGTTGCATTCTCCTGCTGACGGCCGATGCGCACGAGTCGACGGATCTGACGACGAGTGGGTTTGTCGAGTGCATTCCATTCGGCGGCGAATGCGGGATCGACGGTCGCTCGAGACTTCACATTCTTCGAAGGCTTTGCGGAAGATGAGGACGTCATACGTTTTCCTGCAGTCATGGTTGCCATGGTGTGGGCCGGACCACTCCGGCGGACAAGACTCGCACCTGGGCGCTGTCGTGTCGATTGTGTGGGGACGAATCAAATGAGAACCGCGGGTCATTCCCGCTCAGCTCCGCCTGTGTCGACCCGGCCGAAACCGGGCCGACACAGCGAGACTGCAGTGCGTTAGGCGTCTGTAGAGACGAGGCCTTCGTGGGTTCCGGAGAACTCTGGGTATGCGAGCACGCCCATTTCCGGAATATCGAGACCTGCAATTTCCTCTTCAGCGTCGGAGCGAATGCCGCCCTTGGTAAGCGCGTTCTGAATCTTGAAGAAGGCGAATGCCACACCCAGGATCAAGGTCCAAAGAACGACCACACCAGCGAGCTGAGCAAGAAGCTGGCCGCCACCATTGCCTCCGTAGAAGAGACCGGTGACACCGTCTGCGACACCGTCAGTGACCGACGTCGTCGTTCCGTTCCAGCCAATACCCGAGCCACCAGCATCGAGGCCGTACTTGCCATTGGCGACAAGTCCGACAGCGATCACGCCGAGGGTTCCGCACACACCGTGAACGGCGATTGCGCCCACCGGATCATCAATCTTGAGCTTGCGTTCAATGAAGAACACTGCCTCGATCACGACGACACCAGCGAAAAGTCCGAGGAGTGCAGCGACCCACGGGTCAACGAATGCACACGGAGCGGTGATGATGACGAGACCTGCGAGAAGGCCGTTGGCCATCATCGCCGGGTCGGGCTTGCCTGTCCGCTTCCAGATCCAAAGCATTGCCATGAAGCCACCGAAGGCGCCGGCAAGTGCGGTGTTCACTGCGACAACACCGATCTGCGGATCGCTGGATGCGAAGGTCGATGCAGCGTTGAAGCCGAACCAACCGAACAGGAGGATGAACGTTCCGAGCAATGCCATAGGGATGTGGTGGCCAGGAAGAGCACGAGGCTTTCCGTCCTTGCCGAACTTCCCGATACGAGGACCGAGCACGATCGCACCGGCCAGAGCAGCGACACCACCAGCAGCGTGCACCACGCCGGAACCTGCGAAGTCGACATAGCCGTTACCCCAGTTGAGCGAGTTGCCCAGCTTGGCGAGCCAGCCGCCGCCCCAAGTCCATGCGCCGAACAGTGGGTAGTAGATCGCACCGCAGAACAGGCCCCAGATAACGAAGGACTTGAACTTCCAGCGCTCTGCCATCGAACCAGTCGGGATGGTTGCGGTGGTGTCCATGAACGCCACCATGTAGAGGAAGAACGCAGCGGCTGCACCCGAGTAGGCCAAATCGCCACCGTCGAACCACGTACCGGCCCATCCGCCCTGCCACAGGAAGACCCAGTCACCGGAACCGATAAGGGCACCACCAGCAGCGTGGTTGAGTCCGTAGTCGAAGCCCGGCAGCAAGTAGCTGTAGCCACCGAACATGAACGACCAACCAACAAGGAAGAATCCGACAAACCCGAGGAAGAAGATCGCCAGGTTGGTGCTTACAACGTGAGCGGCGTGCTTGGCACGACAGAATCCGGTTTCAACAAGTGCGAAACCGGCCTGCATGAAAATCACCATCGCAGCGCCGATGACCACCCAAAGAAGGTTGCCGGACTGGATCGCGTGATCAGCAGTTTTCGCAACGGTCTCAAGATCAGCCACTGGCTCGGTAACGAGTGTTTCAGTAGCGGTTTGAGCGAAGGCGGTGCCGCCGAGTGCAAGCAAGGTGCCTGCACCGACAACTGCGCCCACAGCAAGACGCTTGGCGTTCAGAGGAATCCTCCGTCGGGTCGAGGCCGTGGTGGCCGTGGTGATGATGGAGTCGGTGCTCATCACAGCGCCTCCCCATCTCGTTCTCCGGTGCGGATGCGGACAACAGACGTGGCGGGGATAACCCAGACCTTGCCGTCGCCGATCTTGTCGGTGCGGGCTGCGCTGACGATGACATCGACGACCTGATCGGTCATCGCGGCGTCACACAGCACTTCAAGCTTCACTTTGGGAAGGAGGTCGACGGTGTACTCGGCGCCTCGATAGGTCTCGGTGTGGCCACCTTGGCGACCAAATCCCTTGACCTCGTCGACTGTCATGCCTTGCACGCCAATCGCCTTCAACGCGTCCTTCACCTCCTCAACCTTGTGCGGTTTGATGACCGCTGTGACCAGGTTGACCATTTCTCCTCCTTCATCGGAGCCCAGGGCTCATTGGGAACATCGAGTCGGGAAGTCGACGCCGATGTCGCTCCCACGTCAGAAAGCCTTCGGTCTCCTGACGCATTGATGACAGTACGGAGGGCCGATTTCGCCGAAGTGTTCGCACTGTTACGCGAATCCGCCAGTTATCTGACAGAAATCTGACATCACCGGGGGCGCGTCTCCCCCTCAGAACGCAGCCCCGAGGGGGCTGCGGGACTCGTCGAGTTCAGAGTTCGTGCGGAAAAACTCAGACCGGGAAGGTGAGGGTGAAGATGGCGCCGCCATCTTCTGCATTTTCAACGCGAACGGCGCCGCCATGGTTGCGAGCAATCTGATCAACGATTGCAAGACCCAAACCAGAGCCGGCTTTCGATCGCGCGTCGGCCGAACGGTAAAAGCGGTCGAACACATGCGGCTGATCAGTGAGGGCCACACCTGGTCCGTGGTCGCGAACCTGCACGCTCCCGTTGCGCACTGTGACTTCAACTGCGCCAGGCGCTTCGCTGAACTTCGCTGCGTTGTCGACAAGGTTGCCGATCGCGCGCGTGAGTTCTCGCGGACGACCCAAGAGTTCGAATGGTTGAGCGTCGACCTCAACGACTCGACCGGTACGTCGACGTGTGCGCTCGGCAACTCGTTCGACAATCTGATCGATCGAAATATTCTCTTCTGGTTCATCATCCCATGTGTCGGTCGCGAGTTGCACCAATTCATCGACCAACGAACCGAGCTCTCGGGTCTCTGATTCAAGGTCAGCAAGAATTGACTCGCGAGTTTCCTCGGGAAGATTGGGATAACGCTGCAGCGTTTCAACGTTTGTCCGCAGACTTGTGAGGGGAGTCCGCAATTCATGTCCAGCATCTTGGACAAGTTGTTGCTGCTGATCTCGCGACTGACTCAATGCAGCCAGCATCGTTGCGAATGAACGGGCAAGGCGCCCGGGCTCATCTTTACCCGCCGCTGGAACAGCAACATCGAAACGCCCGGTTGTTGCAACCTCTTCAGCGGCATCGGTGAGTTGCACGAGTGGTCGGGTCGAACGGCGAGCAATGAGCCAGCCGACGATTGCGCTTACGGCGCTCGCCACGACGACGATCAAAGAAAGCCAAAGGCGAAGCGCTGCTAACACCCGTTCGGTTTCGCCGTAATCACGGGCGATCTGCACCGCACCACCCTGGGAAATTCCCACGGTTTCCACTCGCCAGGTTTCGTCGTCAGATTCAACTGTGCGGATCTGTTTCCCACGACCAGCAATCGCAATCGCGGTGTCTCGGCTATTTACCGGAAGACTGTCGACCCCAATCGCAGCAAAGACCTCACCGGAATTGTCGAGACACTGAAATGCAACGCCTTCGATTGAATCATCACGACGAGGCACATTCTGCGGAGTCCGACGGTTGGTCCCCTGCGAACACGTTGCGAGCGCTTGTCGTCCATCGGGATCCTGAAAACGCTGCGCATAGGTATCGAGATATTGATCGACTTCAGCACGCACGCGCTGATCAGTCACCACATAGGTTGCTGACGCAACGATGATGGCAGTGACGGCGGTTAGCACCGCCATTGCGAGAGCAATCTTTCCACGCAGTGTCATGAGAAGCGAAGGGTGTAGCCAACACCCCGAACCGTCTGGATGATCCGAGGTTCGCCACCGTCTTCGGTCTTGCGGCGGAGATAGCCGATGTACACCGCAAGTGCCTTGGAATCGGGACCGAAGTCGTAGCCCCAGATTTGGTCATAGATCGATGAATGAGAAAGCACGACGCCGGTATTGCGCGCCAGCAACTCAAGCAGGTCAAATTCAGTCTTCGTAAGTTCGAGTTCGCGTTCTCCGCGCCACGCGCGACGCGCAGCTTCATCGATGACGAGGTCCTCAACCGTGATCGTTGCCGGCGCGTCGGTATCGTCGAATGTGCTTCGTCGAAGGAGCGAACGGAGTCGAGCGAGAAGCTCGTCGAGCGAGAACGGCTTTGGGAGATAGTCATCGGCACCGGCATCGAGCCCTGAGACGCGATCAGAAACCTCGGTGCGGGCGGTCAACACCAGAATCGGAATCCGTGAACCCGCTGAGCGGAGACGCCGACAGACAGTGAGGCCGTCCATGTTGGGCATGCCTAGGTCGAGAAGGAGTAGATCCACTCCTGAACCGCTTGCTGCGTCAAGAGCGGCGACGCCGTCGGTTACTGCAGTCACGGTGTAGCCCTCGAGTTCCAGGGCCCTGGTGACTGACTCACGCACAGCACGGTCATCTTCGGCAATCACTAGATGTGCTCCCATGCAGGAGTTTCTAGTCGGCAAGGGTGAGGGAGGGGTAAGGGTTGCGGTGAAGATTCTTACGAATTCCGAACCTTGGCGAGCCATGCTCATCAAGGCAGTGAACCCCGGGTCCGCTTGTGGTGTGCCGCCTTGCAATCAACCTGTCCTCTTCCACGCCTAGGGTCGCACCAATGACTTCCACACTTTCCCCCCGTCGCGCACCGCGCTTGATCGCCGCTGGCATCTTCGCCGCTTCGCTTGCTCTCATTCCTGCACTTGTTGCGTGCGGATCATCGTCATCATCCTCAACTGATTCGTCGACCAGTTCGACACTGCCTGAGGTTCGCACGACGTCACTCGACAAGGTCAAGGTCACCGGGGATGTCGGCAGTAAGCCGACGGTGACATTCGATGCCGCCTTCGCTGGTGCCACCGAAGAGCATGTCGTGCTCGTTCCGGGTAACGGCGAGGAAATTAAAGCCGGACAGCGCGTCACCGCCGACTACGTCGCAATCAGCGGAAATGACGGAAGCGAACTCGATTCAACGTATGGCAAGACGCCGCAGCGGATCATCCTTGATCAGGCCTCGTTGCTCGCCCCCGTTTACAACGCAATGGTCGGACAGAAAGTCGGCGCGCGCATCCTCGTTTCCGCTGACGTCACTGAACAACAAGGAACGTGGATTCTTTTCGTGTTCGATATCACCGGCACACAAGATGTTCCGACTTCAGCATCGGGCACTCCCGTCACTCCGCCTGCCGGCCTCCCCATTGTCACGATCGTCGATGGCGTTCCCACCATCACGCCCCCGACTGGCAACCCGCCCACCACGCTCATTTCGCAGGTGCTCATTAAGGGCAATGGCCCCGTCATCACCGCAGGCCAAACCGTCCTCATGCAATACACCGGCATGATTTGGGCCAGCGGCAAAGTCTTCGACAGCTCGTGGGGCGGCGCTCCGGTGGAATTCCCCGTCGGTGTCGGTCAGGTCATCCCCGGATTCGATGAAGGCCTTGTCGGACAAACAATCGGTTCACGAGTCCTGCTCGTCATTCCACCGGACAAGGGATACGGCACTGAGGGCAACGCCCAAGCAGGAATCGCCGGAACCGACACGCTTGTCTTCATCGTCGATCTTCTGCTGGCGAGCTAAGCAAACCGGTCAAAGACCGGGATAGCCCTTCATCATTGATGCCATCAATGGCGATTCCGGACCTTCAGTCGGCTTTGTCGGCCATTGTGTGATCTCGCCCGCATGCTCGGCAACGAGTTCCGGTGTGAGGTCACGATCGGTGAAACCTTCATTCACTGCAAACGCGACCCGAGACACATTTCCCGCGCCCACCGCAAAGCACTGACCACTTACATCGCAGGATGAATGCGCGAGCCATGCAACGAGCGGCGCAACTTTGCACGGGTGCAACCATTCACCGAGTTGTTCGCTCCACGGGATCGGACCAAAGCCAGTCCCCAAACGCGTCTTTGCATACGGCGCGATGACGTTGACTCCGATATTGACCGGTGCTCCCTCTTTGGCCATCGCAATTGTGAGTCCAATCACGCCGGCTTTCGCCATCGAATACACCGTGCTGTTTTCGAATCCGCCGTAACCCGCACCTGAAGAAACATTGATGATGCGACCACCACCATTCATTTCCATCACTCGCCATGCTGCGCGGCCGACATTGAGTGTTCCAAGTAGCTGCGTTGAGATCACTGTGTTGATGTGTTCATCTGGAAAGTTTGCGAACGGCTGCATGCGCACCTGGCCGGCGTTATTCACACAAATGTCCACCGTTCCGAATGCATCAACCGCAGTCTGGATGATCGCGCCAGCACCTTCGACCGTTGCCACGGTGTCGTAGTTCGCAACCGCGATGCCGCCTGAGGCGACGATCTCGGCAATGACCTCATCGGCCGGATTCATCGTCGGCGCCTCGCCGTTATCGTCGGTATCGCTAATGGCAACGCCGAAATCGTTCACGACAACTCGGGCACCCCGAGCGGCCAGAAGGAGCGCGTACTCACGACCCAACCCCCGGCCTGCCCCGGTGATTACTGCCACTGCACCATCAAAATTGAGAGTCTCCATAGGTTCAGTCTTGTGCAGGACGGGCGGCCAACGAACCCTTGATCGCCAAATTCAATCTCCACCCCAACCTGCCCTAGGATGACCGATCCCGCCGGCCTAGGCCGGCTACGGGGCTGTAGCTCAGTTGGCTAGAGCACCTGCTTTGCAAGCAGGGGGTCGTGGGTTCGATTCCCATCAGCTCCACAACGTTTCAAACGCCGCCCACTCGGGCGGCGTTTGGCGTTTCATCGGCCTGGTGCAGCGCCGTTGCGGCCCCATCAACGACTTTGCCGAGACTTTGCCTTTCCGTGACCTTCGGCGAGTAACACCCTCCGTAACGTCAGCGGTCACCTGATCACACCCACGGGCGTGACTCATCCAAGGAGACCGAATCCATGAAACGTGCCGCAGCCATCTCAATGGCAGCTCTGCTCTCAGTCGGAGGTGCCACCACCGTTCTTGCCAACGCAGCTGGCGCACAGACGCCCGACCAATCCACGACATCAACCTCCGTCGACACAACCACCCCAACGACGGAAGCGCCCGCGATTTCGGTGACTGACTTCTCGATCACCCTCGCTGGACTTGGTGATATCAGTCTGAGCGTTGATCCCATCACGCGTGAGATCTCAAACATCGTGGTGACGCCACTTGATGGGATCACCGTTGGCGATCCCATCGCCGTGCATAACGGCGTCCAACTCGACTTCACGCTGGCCGATGGAACAGTGAAGTCAATTGTCGTTGAGATTGAGGGCCATCACGGCCAGGTGCGCATCGAAATCGAAGACGAAAGCGAAGACGAGTTCGACGACGATCACGGCGACGATCACGGCGATGGACCACCCGCCATTGAGGATCGCGGGAACTCTGCCGAGCACCGCAATGACGACCACGATCGCCATGGTCCCGATTCGACGTCTCCCCCAACGGCCTCCCCGACGACAAACGATGCATCCGCAGTAGGTGACGCGGATGATCAATCGGGAGAATCTGAAGGTCAGGAATCTGAATCACGGTCCGGTCGCAGCGGCCGCTCTGGTTCTCGTGACTGACACAACGATCACGGTGCACACCCGTCAACCCGCCCGGCGGGTGTGCACCGCTTTTCTTGTCGTGATGACACTGGCGTTTGCCAGTGTCATCACCGCGTGTGGTGGAAGTTCGGTTGCCCTTCCGAAACCGCTCACTGATGCACTCACCATCATGCAGGAATCGGGTGGCTATTCATTCACCGCAACAATCACCACCGATGCATCGAGCGTGACAACGACCGGCGACTTTCAGGCGCCGAATCGCATCGCCCAAACAGTCACCCGTGCAGGATCTACTCCAGTTGCAATGATTCTCGACGGAGCAACGGTGCACGTTCAGGATCCGTCGACTGGTTCTTGGTCAACTAAAGCGTCGACGACCGAGAGTGCAGTCGATCTTCGCAGCACGTTCGCTGCGCTCGGATCACCAACGTCAATCGAGGAAAACGAAAATACCTACACCTTCAAACTCTCTGAAAAAGCAACCAAACAACTTGCCGGTTCAGATGCCACTGGCTTGGCAACCGTCACCGCAACGGTAGGAACTGTTGGCTTGTCTCAACTTCAATACACCGTCACCGCAAACGGACAGCCCGTCAATGTGACCATTGACTATCGCAATGTTGGAACTTCCCCCAAGGTGGTTGTTCCCGTTTGAGATCTGGTCCGTCGGCGCTGGCCTGAGCCCGCCGACGGACCACAGTCTCATTTGTTGCGTTGATCACACCGGAACGTTCAACGTGACGGTGAATCCAGAAGCAACGTCACCAGTCACGGTTCCAAGTTGCGTTGTCCAACCATCGCGAAACACCATGTCGCGCTGCAGCGAGGTCGACGCCAAATTTCGCTTGCTTGATTCATAGCCAGTGGTTGCGTACACCTTTTCGCAAGTGTCCTGAGGTAAAGCGAGTTGTGAGGTTGCGATCCTATTTTTTGCGTTCGAAGCCTTCTCAAGTGTGGGATACACCTCAAAATGCACATGCGGCCACCTTCCGTCATAACAGCCAGGGAAGATTGTTTGAAAGGTCACCCATCCGTCGGCATCAGTGGCCTGTACGCCCCGAAGGAAGTTCTGATCTTTGACCCCTGCCGAGTACAACGAATAGCCACCTTCACGCGTGCAATGCCACGCGTACATCGCGGCACCCACGTATGGCGTGCATCCATTCGCAATGTTCAGAACCTTGTATTTCATCGTGAGCGGAATGCCCTGCGCGGTTCCTGTCATCGAACCAAAGCTCGTGGTGATGTCTTGACGAACGACGCCGGACTGGGTGAGCACATCTGGCCCGTTTGTTCCATCGCCGGGGAAGGGCCCAGCAGTTTCGCTCGGAATTTTGGTGCAACTGCCAGAGGACGGGAGATCAGAACTAGAACTCACGGTTGATGAAGTCGCCGCATCCGTAAGCGTCGACGTTGTCGATGAACCTGACTTGGCGATCGACGAACCGCAACTTGCAAGCGCCGCGGCCCCAAGTCCGCCACCAACCAACCACAAGGCTCGTCGACGATTGATCAATTTCGGGAGAGCACGATCGATTCCCCCAAAGTCGTCATGATCCTCGTGTGATGTGTGCGACATGTTGAACTCTCCTTGGCCCGAGGTAGTGGCTGCGTTCGCCAGTCAGTGTGCCGAATGTAGGTAATGGCTGCGTGAGAATCCTCACATTCGGTAGTGATGCCACAAGCAGCACCCTCAGCAGCCCCATCGTGCGTTCCGCTTGACCGCGGCCCGTACTCAGAATGGGTAGCGAAACCCAGCGACTCAGCTCAATCTGGGCTTTCTTATGCCATCGCCGTTGCGAGCCCACCACTAGCGTCTTGGCCCATGAAGCTCCACCGTCGCCACAAGGAATCTGTCGACCCGAATCGTCCGGTTCCGACGCCCCCTACTGGGAAGCAACTTGGCGGGCTCGGTCGCATTGGCCGATTCGTCTCGAAACACCACCGTTTAGTCGCGTTGGTATGGCTCGCCATCATCGTGGCGGCCGGCTACCTCAACGTCGCGTTTGCAGGAAAGACCTCCGACAGTTTCAGCGTGCCCGGCACGAACTCTCAGGCCGCATACGACCTGCTCAATGAAGAGTTCCCTTCACAAAACGCAGCAACCGCAAATCTTGTGTTCTGGGTACCACAAGGCGAGGTGCTGACCTCTCCGCAGAACGCAGCAGCCGTGGCCAGCATCGTTGCTGCGGTGCAGAAGGTGGAAGGCGTTGCACCTAACGGAGTTCTTGATCCGATTCTCGCCAGCGCGCAAGCCGTGAATCTTGGGCTCGGCAATATCCCGACCTTTCTTTCACCCGATAGCCAGATCGCCTACACAAGCGTGACGTTCTCCGAAACTGTCACTGCATTAATGAACCAGTACCCGCCGAACGGTGAGAAAGTCGCAACGGAGTACCCAAACCCCTACAACGAACTGCAGACCGCGATCGACAGCGTCAATGCAGGAGATCTCCAGGTCAAGATCGGCGGCACAATTGCCGATACGTGGAATCAACCCGTTTCGTGGTGGGGTTCACATGCAGATGAAGTCGGCCTCGGACTTGGTGCCGTTCTTTTGCTCGTCGCATTCGGTTCCATCTTTGGAATGGCGATTCCAATTTCGACTGCACTCTTCGGCGCGGTTACCGCTGGCGGACTCGTGTTGTTGCTCGCGGACTTTGTCACAGTGTCATCAGCGGCACCCAAAGTGACTTTGATGATTGCGATCGGAGTTGGGCTCGACTACTCGCTGCTCATCGTCACTCGTTATCGCCAATTCCTGAAAGATGGCTATCAAGTCAATGACGCTGTCGGCATGGCGCTCGCTACGGCAGGCAAAGCGGCGATGTTCGCTGGCATCACAGTCGCAATCGCGCTGCTTGGCCTTCTGCTCGTTCCGATCCCGCTTGTTCGCACGCTTGGCGTTGCGGCCGCCATCGGGGTCGGCGTGATGATTCTCGCTGCCCTCACATTGCTCCCAGCCCTGTTCGGTTTGGCCGGCCACAAGATCGACTCCTTCCGTTTCCCATTTTCGTTTAAAGACAACAGCTCCGATCCTGAATCAAGTTTCTGGGGAAAGTTCGCGACACGCATGTCGAAGCGACCTTGGACGGCACTCATCGTTGGAACAGTTGTTCTCCTCATCTTCGCCATCCCATTTCTGTCGATCGACTTCGGTATGCCCGACGATTCCTCAATGCCCGCAAACCTTTCGCAACAGCAAGCATTCGTTTTGATGAATGAGGGGTTTGGTCAAGGCGTCAACGCGCCGCTCATTGTCGTTGCATCGGTTCCTGGCGCCACCGCAGCAACACTCCCAACGACACTGGAGCCGCTCACCACAGAACTCGGTGTTGGCAAACCGGCCGGAACCGTTCCGGGCATTCAATACGCCGTTGGCCCCATCGCAAATGCTGCAGGCGATGCTGCGATCTATCAAGTGATTCCGTCGAGCGGTCCCAATTCGAACCAAACCCAGACATTGGTGTCAAACCTGCGAAAGAACATTGAGAAGGCAACGGCAGGCACGAACGCCGAGGCCTATGTCGGCGGCACGACAGCGACGTTGATTGACCTCACCGCCCTTGTCGTGAAGTACCTGCCGTATGTCGTCGGAGCAGTGGTCCTCGGCGCCTTCATCTTGTTGCTAATGGTGTTCCGTTCGATACTTGTGCCGCTCAAAGCAGCACTCATGAACCTCATCTCTATTGCTGCGGCCTACGGCATCGTGGTTGCGGTCTTTCAGTGGGGCTGGGCAAAGAGTTTGGTTGGGCTCCACACCACGATTCCCATCGTGTCGTTCGTACCGCTCATCATGTTTGTGATTCTGTTCGGACTTTCGATGGACTACGAGGTCTTCCTTATGTCCCGAATTCGCGAGGAATGGGATACCTATCACGAGCCGCGTAAGTCGGTGGTGCTCGGTGTAGCCAACACTGCAAGAGTCATCACGACTGCAGCACTCATCATGATCGCAGTGTTCTTCTCGTTTGTCACCATCCAGAACCCAACCGTGCAAGTACTTGGCTTCGGTATGGCGATCGCCGTATTGCTCGACTCCACCATTGTTCGAATGGTGTTAGTACCCGCAATCATGGAGTTGTTCGGCAAAGCCGCTTGGTGGTTCCCGAAGTGGCTTGAATGGCTGCCGAAACTCAATATTGAAGGATCGCCCGAACTGCTCAGCGCCGAAAAGGCAAACGAGAAGGCAATGGCTGCCGCAAACGATTAGTGGACGATCACACCGCGAATGTTCTTGCCATCTCGCATGTCCTGGTAGCCCTCGTTGATCTGATCGAGGGTGTAGTCCGCGTGATCATGCTGTCGAGATCAAGCTGACCCTTGCGGTAGAGCTCGGCAAGGCGCGGGATGTCCGAGCGAGGATTGGCTGAACCAAAGAGCGAACCAACAACCTGCTTTTCAGTGAGCGTGAGATCGATCATTGAAATGTTGTTGCTCGGTTCGGTCCATGGGTGAATGTTGGTGACAACGACGCGACCACGTTTCGAGGTGAGCGCCATAATCGACGCCATCATTTCGCCGCTGCCAACACCCATTGTGAGGATGACCTTGTTGCAGCCGCGTCCCCATGTTTCGGTCATGATCAATTCGAGTGCTTCTTCAACCGAAGGCGACGTGTGCGTTGCACCGAACTTCTGCGCCATTTCACGTTTGAACTCAACAGGATCAATAGCAAAGATGCGTTCAGCGCCGGCAAGTCGCGCGCCTTGTACCGCAGCTGAACCAAGACCTCCAACGCCGATCACCGCAACGTTGTCGCCTGGCTTGATCTCAGCGGCATACACCGATGATCCCCAACCGGTTGTCGCGCCGCAACCAAGCAGCACGACCTTTTCAAGCGGAAGGTCTGGAAGAACCTTTACCGCTGACCATTCGTGAACAACCGAATGGGTCGCAAAGGTTCCGAGACCCGACATGATGAGGGCGTCCTGGCCCTTCACGTGGACTCGAGATGTTCCATCAAGCATGCGGCCGCCCATAACCATTGCGCCGTTGTCGCAAAGGTTGGAATGGCCATCGGCGCAGGAGGGGCACTGACCGCAAACCGCGACGAACGAGTACACGACATGATCGCCCGGTGCGAAGTTGCGTACATCTGGTCCGACCGCTTCGACGATTCCCGCGCCTTCATGACCAGCGATCCATGGGTAGCCGCCATGGGGCATATCGCCAGTAAGAAAATGCTCATCGGAATGGCAGAGGCCAGACGCAACATTGCGGACAAGCAACTCTGAGCCCTTGGGATCGTCGAACTCGACGTCCTCCACCGACCATGCGGTGTCCTCGGGGCCCCACAACATTGCCGCTCTGCCTCTAACCATGGTTATCCCTCCACTCCATCCGGCATCGTCCATGCCGGGACAATGGTGGAACCCTATGCGAAGAGGCGTGGTCGATTCAGTTCCCCATCTGCTGTTTGATCGAAATCTGGTCGAATGATCCTGGGCGGTCTACGGCAACTTCAACGTTCACGACCATGAAGCCGTTCAAGAGGTCTTGGCCCGTCATTGTCGAACCAACTCCACACGCAACGGAGTAGGCATCGGAGGCGCTATTTCCTAGCAAGGCCCCTTGAGTGAAGAGACCCTCGAGATAGCCCGAAACTGCCTGTGTCACCGAGCTCCATGTCACGCCATCATTCGCCGCAAACACATAGGAAACCAAACCGTTGGTGATCGTCGCTTGGATGGTGTTGAGAGTTCGTTCCACCGAGAGATAGTCACTCGGGCCCGACAGCAACCGATCCGAGAGCACGGCGGTTCCTCGACCGGGCACGTACATCAGCGGCGAGAGCCCTGACTCTTGCAGTAGCCCGTCTTGTTCCATCGTTGAGGCAAATTGCGGCCTCACCGACGCGAACGTGCTTCCGAAGCCATTCGGTGCATTCCAAAAACCGTCACTCACATCCGTTGCTGCAATAAGGCCTGCAAATAACGGAGAAACGGGAAGCGTTGCCCCCGAGGCATTCACCACGTTCGATGCAAACAAAAGGATCGAATTTGCCGCTGTGCCACTTGCAGCACGCAACTCCGTTCCCAGAGATGTCAGTGCGCTCAACGAACCCGCTGACGAGGCAGCTTGAGCAACAGCCGACTGGGGAGGATCAATAAGGGCAATTGAAAGGCTTGCCGATGCAGCACGTCCCATCGCCACTGCAACGGGCAACCAGTCCGATTGAGGAAGTGCAGAAAGGTCGGCGACAACCAAGAGGTCGGCACCAACCGGAAGTGACTCACCAATCGCGGGGAGAATGGATGACGCACTCGCACCACTCGCTCCCTTAATGAGTGCCTGTGAACCACCGTTCGCAAAGAACTGTTGCACTGAAGCTGCGAGCGATGGTGACGGATTGGGAACACGCTCTTGGAACTCACCCAGCGAAGTGACGGCTACCGGTGCTGCGCTCGGATTCGGGCCCACACCGATGATGGCAGCAACGCCAGTCGCTACCTGCACCATCGATTCGCCAAACCCTGCAACTTCCGAGACGTAGACCCCGGGCGTCGCCGGTGCTTCCACGGTTGCGGCCCGCTCGGACCGAATCGTGGTCGTGGTCGTTGAGCGTGACGTCGTCGTCGTTACTTTTGGCGCCGTCGTTGTCGTGGTCTCGTCAAGCGCGACCGCAACTGATTCACTTGCGAGCTCAGCTGCGACAGTAAGAAATGCGCCAAGACAGGCCACGACGAGAAACCCTGCAACTGTTCGAAGAATCAATTTCATGACAGGTTCCTTGCAACAGATGTTGCGAAGTCTCGATGCACTGTTGGCGACACCGTCGTCGGCAATGACTGCTGCACCTGAACCAAACGACCGTTCACCGTCATGATGACGAGACCGAAATCGCCGAACTCGACGGACTTCTTTGCGCGGGAAATAGTAATCGGTATGGCCGAACCAAAGGTCTTTGAGGCGTCGTCAACGCGGCTTGCGAACTCGCCTTCAGAATTGGCGCCATTGACAAACACGCTCACTTCGCCCCGTCGTTCATCGGCTTTCCAAAGGCAGCCCTGATTCACGTCGGTATCCACCGACTCTCCTTCGGAGAACGACAGATCAGTAAGTGAGGCCAAATTTGAAGGGGTGAGAAGCGAGCAGGCGTTCGGCTCAGACCCTTTGGATGATGAGCCGCAAGCAGCCAGCAATGGGAGGCCTAGGCACGCACAAATAATGAGTACACGACGAGAGAACACGGCGGCACGCTAACACCGTGCCGCCGTGCTACTTCGTTCAGCCTGGGCGACGAACCGTCAACGACTTGCAGTTGTCGTACATGATCAGTTGCTGTTCATCAGCGCTGAAACCGGCTTCAGTGAGGTCGGTGATGAACGTAAACGGATCGGCCATGCCTTCGGTGTGCGGCCAGTCGGAGCCCAACATCAGGCGGTCGGCACCAAGCGTGTCGCGCAGAAGATCAAGATCGTCTTCGTAGAATGGCGACACCCAAACGTTCTGCTTGAACTGTTCAACCGGATTGTTCTTGAACATTGACGGCGTCTGTCCGTAGATTTTGCTCAGGCGTTTAAGCAGCGGACGCACCCAGTTCGCTCCGGTCTCGACCGTCGCAAACCGAATGTTCGGGAATCGATCCATCAGTCCATGAAGGATGAGTGCTGCGAACGTGTCAGCCACGGCGTCATGAGAAAGCGCTTGACGCAACGGCTCAAACTTGTGCGCCTCCATCTCTGACTTCTCGCCCCACATCGTGATGAGGTCGTAATACGCGTTTGCACCGCCGTGGTACACGATCGTGACACCGGCTTCCTGAACGCGCGCCCAGAACGGATCAAAGCGGGGATCAGCTGGTGACTTCATGCCCTCATCGGTGCGGACTGGTCCAGTCCCGACCAGAACAACGCGCGCATCACGATCGAGCGCCCATTCAAGTTCGGCGACCGCATTGTCGACATCGGACAACACGATGTACGGCGTAGAGAAAATGCGCTCTTCGTAGGCGAAGCCCCAGTCCTCTTCGAGCCAACGGTTGAAGGCACGGAAGGCTGCTTGTGCCGCTGGTAAATCGTTACCCAACGCTTGTTCCATACCAACCGCAAGTGTTGGGAAGAACAGGGCTCCCTCGATGTCGAGACTGTCCATCGTCTTCAATCGGATTTCACGATCGCGGTAGGACGGATCACAAGGAAGAAGTTCTCCAAAAAGATCCTTGACGCTGTCACCCTTGGGGTTCTTGCCTCGGAAATACTGCTCGAGGCTTCCTGGCGCGGACAACATGTCAAAGGTTGGGTTCGGAATGAAGCGGTTGATCTTTCCGCCCACCAGAAGCATCTGGCGGCCGTTCACTTCGGCCCACTGCATACAACGATGCTTGAACTCAGGCTCGATGTAGCGAGTGAACGCGTCAAGCGGCTCGTAGTAGTGGTTGTCGGCGTCGAACACTTTGGTGATCTCGGTCATTTTTCCCCTCAGTTTTCCTGCCCCGATTCCCCCGGAGCACTTCGCCTACGGTAGCCACTCTGAACCCGCCCTCACACCTGAGGTGAGCCGTGACCGTACCAACCAACCTTCCTGCAGCACCCCCCACCGATGAAGTCATCGATATCGATGCGGCCTGGTTGAGTGCTGCCCTCGGGGCCGAGGTCACCAATGTCAGCGCACTACGAGTGGGAACCGGCCAGATGGGCCAGTCATGGCGCCTCAACGTCGAGTGGGCCGATACTGCAATCTCACTGCCGACGTCGTTTGTCGCAAAGATGGCTGGCGGCGATCCCGAGACTCGCACGCTCATAGCCGACGGCTATCGAGGCGAGTTTCTTTGGTACACGTCAATCAGCCCAACGGTTGATATCCGCATTCCAAAGTGCTGGTACGCCACAATTACTGACGACGCCGTGTCGTTCGTTCTCCTACTTGAGGACCTTGCACCCTCCGAGCCTGGCGAACAGCTCGCAGGAGTGACCGTCCCCGAAGCCCACGTTGCATTACGCGAAATGGCTGGCCTCCACGGACCTCGCTGGGCAGACCCGTCGTTGTTGGAGATCCCTGCGCTGCGACCACCGTCGGAGGAGGGCTCGAGTTTTCACGCCCAGATTTTCGCTGGCGCTGTCCCACAGTTTGTGGCGCAGTTTGGCGAGTGGATGACGGCCGACGACATCGCAACCCTTCACGAACTTTCAACCTGGATGGGCGACTGGCTTCTGTCGCGCCGTACCGGTCTCACACTCATCCACGGAGACTTCCGACCAGACAATCTGATGATTGCTCCGAGCGGTTCACCGATCACCACGCTTGATTGGCAAACAATCGGTCTTGGTTTCGCCGGACGCGATCTCGGCTACTTCCTCGGCCTCGGACTCGAGACAGAACTTCGTCGGGCAAACGAACGCGAACTTGTTGCGACTTACCAAGAAGCGCTGTCGGCCCACGGCGTCGACATCACGCTTGATCAGTGCTTCGACGACTACCGCCTTGGCACACCACAAGGTCCACTCGTGACCGTATTGGGTGCGGTGTATGCAACCGCAACGCCATCCGACGCTTCGAACGCGATGTTTTCCTCGATGATCACTCGCTCATGTACCGCGATTCGTGATCTTGATCCTCGATCACTGGTGTAGTCCTGCGACGACATCCTGCGGTGCAAAATGACAAAGGGCGGCCCGAGGGCCGCCCTTCAATCGAACAACGATGAACCGCTGAGGTTCAGGCCTGCAAGAAATTGATACCAGTCGGAGCGACCTGGAACACCTCGGAAGCGAAACGGCCGCCGAGCTTGGTGGCATCCCACTTCTTGTTGTTGTTGTCGATCGTGATGCGCTCACGCCAACCCTGCATCCAGATGATTTTGTCGTACAGCGCACGAATGACCTGACCATTGACATATCCGGCCTGATCGCTTGCGAGCCATGCAACAAGCGGTGACGAGTTGCCCGGATCCATCGGATGGAAGTCATCATCGGCAATGTCGTCGGGCTCAAACGCTTCACCGGCACCAGGCATGGTGGCCGTGATGCGAGTAAGGCCAGCCGGGCCGATGCAGTTCACGGTGGTGCCGATGGAAGCAAGTTCCTGCGCAAGTGTGAGCGTAAGACCTGCGATAGCGGCCTTTGCCGTTGCGTAATTGGTCTGGCCGAAGTTGCCGCCAAGACCAGCACCCGATGTGGTGTTGATGATGCGGCCCGCGCGCGGCGTGCCCGCCTTTGACTGCTCGCGGAAGTACTTTGCTGCGAAGTGGCTGAGCGACCACGTGCCGCGAACGTGAACGGCCATAACGGCGTCCCAGTCTTCAACCGGCATGTTCCAGATCGCGGCGTCGCGCACGATGCCCGCGTTGTTCACGACGATGTCGAGTCCACCGAAGGTGTCGATCGCTTGTTTGACCATTTCGCCACAGGCTTCATGGTCGGTCACGTTGCCGTAGTTCGGCACTGCGACGCCACCACGTGCCTCGATAAGCGCAACGGTTTCGTCGGCGGCGCGGCCTGCGCCTTCACCGGTGACGCTGCCACCGAGATCGTTCACAACGACCTTGGCGCCGTGCTTGGCGAGTTCCATGGCGTGACCACGGCCAATGCCGTGACCCGAGCCGGTGACGATGGCGATCTTGCCGTCGAGCATGCCCATTGAAAGCGTTCCTTCGTGTTCGATCGGATCATCACCCGACTAGGTGATGAAGCCCCACCAGCAATGGACCGTGTCCGGAGGCGGGAGCCCTGTTTTTCTAGCAGGCAAGGCTCTCAAGACCCGAATGCCGACCCTCTCGACGTTCAGGGAACCGATGTCGCAAGTCGGTCGGGAGCAGCATCGATGGCATCGGTGAGGCGCCCGATCGCCTGAGCCAGATCCTCACGCTGCGCGTCGCTGAGACCAAGGGATTCCTCCCACGCATGGAGATCAGCATTCACTCGCTTGGCCAGATCGACACCGAGCTCGGTTGCTTCCACAACAACTCGTCGCCGATCACCCGGATCAGGCAGTCGCCGGACCAACCCTGCGCTCTCAAGACGGTCAAGAGTCAGCGACATGCCACCGGTTGTACGTCCCAGAACCTCACAGATTGCGGTCGGTGCACTGCGATGATCCGGAGAGCGGCGAACGACACCGAGAACGAGATAGTCAGCAACGGAAATCGATGAAGCGCCGACAATCTCAGTCAGCACTCGATCAACCGCCACGTTGAGGCGAACGACGTGTCCAAGAAGACCGTCGGTGCCTTGAAGTTGCTCAGCCACTACGGCTTCACACCGAAACGATCAAGCCCATAGGCCTTCACCGCGTTTGAACGAAGCACCATGCGACATTCCTCGGCATTCATTCCTGCGGCGGCGAATAACTCATGAGCAATTTTGCGCGAGTGGGGGAATGTGCCGTCTGAATGCGGATAGTCGGTCTCCCACAGAATGTGATCGGTCCCGATCGCATCACGATTGATGAGGCCATGCAGATCGTCGAAGACGCAGCCATACACACGACCCTTCACCTGCGCGCTTGGAAGCGTCTTCACGTGATCAACGTCTCCACGACCGTCACGCCAGACGGCGTCCATGCGCTCAAGCTGGAAGGGCATCCATCCAACCTGACTTTCGGCATAGGCAATTGTGAGATGGGGGAATCGTTCAAGCGAACCAGAAAACACCCAGTCGCACAGTGAACCCTGGGCGTTTTGTGCATACATCGACATTGAAGTTGCAAGAGGCGCGTCGTCAGACGTTGTCGGCATGGACGAAGAAGAACCAATGTGCATTGAGACACTCGTTCCCGTTTCCTGGCATGCTTCCCACAAGACATCCCACGCACCGGTGTACAGCGAAGGCTGACCGAGCTTTGCGACGTTCTCGCTAAATGCAATCGCGTAACTTCCTTTTGCTGCACAGCGACGAACTTCCTGAGCTGCAAGTACTGGATCCCACAGCGGAACGAGTGTGAGCGGAATGAGTCGACCCTTGCCAGCACCGGCACACCAGTCGTCGATCATCCAGTCGTTGTAAATGCGCAGACAGGTGAGTGCGAGTTCCTTATCCGAGCGTTCAAGGAAACCTTGACCGGCGAAGCGAGGAAAAATGTTCGGGTAGTTGATCGCCGCATCAACGTGATTGAGTTCCATGTCCGCGAGGCGAGCTGTTTGATCCCATGTGCCGTCGCGGAAGTCTTCGTACACAGCGGGAATATTGCGCTGCTCATCGCGCGGCACACCCGCGGGAGCGTGCAGAAGACCAGTGGGCATGACGAGATCATCGAACAACCACACGTCACACCAGTCGCCGTCTTCCGCGTTGCGCTCGAAGCCGTAGTGGCCACCTTTAAACGAAAGCTTGACCTTCTCTCGAACCGTGCGAGGACCGCGCTCACGAAGCGAGGCCGGCAACTGTTGCTGCCACAGTTCCTTGGGCTCCATGACGTGATCGTCAACCGAAATCATGTTCGGAAGGTCTTCTTCGGCCGGGGTTTCTTCTGTGTTTGCTGCGGCCCTTTGCGTCGGGGTCATGGGAGTCCTCCTGAGGAGCCATTGGGGCGGTCGACGTACCCCGACATATTGCTTTGCTGAAAGTTACTTTGTCAAGAGGTACTTTTCGGCAGTTCGCAACCCGTTGCCAGCCCAAGCCGGGCCGAGAGCCGGGCCCGATTCGCCGCCACCCACCGGTAGACCACCCCGGCCAGCCCATGGATGCCCGGCAAACGAAGGCCAAAGGCGGCAATACGGCCGAGGCGCCCGGACCGTTCGAGAAGTGTGGCGACCGCGTCGACGGCAGTCCACGACTCGCCTGCCGCGGTCACGACGATGGCGTCGGATGACACGGTGAGCAATTCGGCATCATCAAGTTCTCGATTGGGTCGGAACGTCACCGAGGAGTCGGTGTAGTTCAACAACCATCGGACGGAGGTTGAACACACACCACAGTCATCGTCGAACCACACCGTCAGGGGGCCACGTGCTCTGCGTCGGGGCAGAAAATTCGGTAATCCGACACGCACGTGCACCGCAGACGCGTAATGAACGATCGGCTCACCATCAACCGCAAGTTCTGCGATCGAGGCAAGTCCGGTATCGGCACCAATGAATCGTGCGGATGTGAGAGGCCACGGTTCATGTTCGACAGGAGCAGTCACCAATCGCCCACCGCGAGTCTTGGCGTACAACCGCCATCGCGACGTGAGGAAGTTTGCAAGCGCATCGTCGAGGATTGGATCGACGTCTTCCGCAGCAACCGAAACCGCAAGACTCCCCTGCGCTTTTTCCGGCCAGGTTCGATCAACCGTCCATACGATGCGCGATCGGTCGTGCGTGACATCGACATCGCCTTTGTCATAGGGCAGAGCGAAACCAACGCGAGCTACAAGTGCAGGAAGCCATTGTGCGACGTCAAGAGAGCAGAACCACACGCCCGGACCCTCGGGACCAATGACATAGGTCCGAACATTGAACTCAAGGAACTGATGCGTTGTTGGAATCGCGGGGAACCCACGTAAACGCAACCCATCCATTTCAAATCCAACAAGGGAGACCCATGCCTGACCTTCGTGGGTATCTACATCGAGGCCGGGCGGGAGGATTGCCGCAACCGCCGCTTTCGGCACCGGCCAATGCGCGAAGGTGACATCTCGCCATACCTGCGTCATTACCGGCCGGGAAATGACATGCGGACACAACGGGCTACGAGGTTGCTCAGCACTGTCACTACTGCCAGAAGCCATAGAGATGACCGTACCGGGATGAAGGGATTTCGTGCCGATTCGGCCAGTAAATGCCGCACTCACTGCAAAAACTTGTTGCAGAACGGCCCAATTTGGGCTGGCATTTTCAAACGATTCGGAGGTGAATCCATGTCCCTTTCACCGCTTCTCTATGGCGCCCTCGGCGGAGCACTGCCATTGCGTATTGAGAGCTACGACGGCTCAGCCGCTGGTCCAACCAACGCTGTCGCAACAATGCGGGTCAATTCTGAACGCGGCTTGGCCCGATTCCTCTCTCGACCGGGTGAGCTCGGAATCGTCCGCGCTTATGTCTCAGGTGACGTCGACATCGAGGGAGATTTATTCACGATGCTTGAGGTCGGTTCCACGCTTGGCATTGGCCTTCGTTCGGTTCATATCGCTCCAGTTCTCTCGCTCGTGCGCGAAACCGGACTCGGCGTTTTCCGCTCACCTCCGGCTCCCCCCGAGGAAGCGAAGATGACCGGAGGCCTGCATAGTCGCGCTCGAGATAAAGACGCGATCTCTCACCATTACGACGTATCAAATGATTTCTACAGGCTCATCCTTGGACCTTCGATGGTCTATTCCTGTGCGGTTTGGAACTCAGGGTCCGAGTCACTTGAAGACGCTCAGTCCGCAAAGCTTGATCTTGTCTGTCGGAAACTCAACCTCCAACCAGGACAACGCCTCCTTGATGTCGGATGCGGTTGGGGATCAATGGTTCTCCATGCTGCGCAGAATTACGGAGTCCACGCGGTTGGGGTGACACTGTCTCAGCACCAAGCAGACCTCGCGCGAAAGCGAGTCGCTGACGCTGGCCTCACCGACCAAATTGAGATTCGCATTCAGGACTACCGAGATGTTCACGATGGCCCCTTCGATGCCATCAGTTCTATTGGCATGTTTGAACACGTCGGCCGGAAGCGGATGGAGGAGTACATCCGAGGTCTTTACGACTTGCTTTCCGATCAAGGCCGATTTCTCAATCACGCGATAAGCCGACCTGGCTATCGGCAAGATGATCACTTCGTTGGTCGGATGAAAACGCTCACTCGACGGCTAGCGACTGCTGTTGGTTCCAATTTGACGTCAAAGGTCGAAAGCGAATTAATCCAGCGCTACGTGTTTCCCGATGGGGAACTTCACGAGGTCGGCGTACTCGTTTCAATGTTGCAAGAAAACGGTTTTGAGGTTCGCCATCTCGAATCGCTGCGGGAGCACTACAACCTGACGCTCCGTCGCTGGGTCCGCAATCTTGAGGACAATTGGGACGGTGCAGTCGGCCTCGTCGGTGAAGGTCGCGCAAGAGTGTGGAGGCTCTATATGGCGGCATCGGCCGTGAATTTCGCTCTAGGTGGCATTCAGATTCAACAGGTGTTGGCGGTGAAATCCACGTTCGGTAGCAGTGCAATGCCTCTGCGAAACAGTTTTTGACGTCATCTCGGACAACGAATGTGCCTCTGGCGAGTAGAACGGCGTCATGGATCACGTAGCTACTCTCCGAACTGAAGGCTCTCGGCTTTCCGCTGCGGCCCGCGCCGCTGGACTTGAAGCACCCGTTGAGCATTGCCCGGGCTGGACCATCGGACGCCTCCTCGGCCACACCGGCAAAGTCCTGCAACGTACCAATCTGTGCGTGGCCGACGGGATGATGTCCCCGCCCGCCGAGGATGCGTTCGAGAGCCTTCCGCGTGACGAGTCCATCTTCGATGCATTCGACGAGATCCTTGAAACCATCTGCGTCACGCTCTCCACGTGCGATCCCGATGGCCCTTCGTGGAATTTCAGTGGCGAGAATTTCGTCAACTCGTTTTGGCAACGACGCATGGCGCATGAGGTCGAGATCCATCGATGGGATGCACAAAACGCTGCCGGTGCCTTGATCGACTCCTTCGACGATGAGTCAGCGGTTGATGGCATCGACGAACTCCTCACCGTGTTGATGCCCATCCTTTCCGCGGTGAAGAACCCGGAACTTTCTTCGAGCTTCCACCTCCACTGCACCAACGCACCGGGCGAATGGCTCACGTCGTTTGTCGCCGGTCACCCCTCCACGATTCGTGAACACGCAAAGGGTGACCTCGCTGTTCGCGGTCCTGCATCTCCGCTTTATGCGTGGGCTTGGAATCGCCTTCCCATCACCACCGATGGCCTCAACACTGCCGGTGATGACTCGCTTCTTGAAGCCTGGGCCAGCATCGTTCCGTAAAATCTTCTTCCGCACTCGCTAGCGGAAGAAGGTCCACCAAATACTGCAACTGATGGTGATCACGCTGACGATAATTCCGCCGATGACGATCGGTCGAGAAACGTTGCCTTCAGCATCAGCGGGCAAACGCTTGCGAACACTCTCAAGGAGTTTCCGGGCATAGGGAACATCAGACGCCAGCAGTGCAAGGCCGGCGGCAATCGTGACCAGACCAGGGCCTGGTAAGGGAAGCATCAAGAGTCCAGCGATGAGCACCACGATGCCGAGGGTCACACGACCAATACGCACGAGAATGTGTCGCTTGGCCTCGGCGACCGTTTCCTCTTGGCGACCAGTTTCAAACTCCGCCTCGATCGCAGCCTGTTCAAATTTCTCAAAGCGTTTACGAGCGCTTTGATGATTTGATTCGGTCATTGATCCACGCTCATCGATTCATCGGCGCGTGCACGACGCACATTGATCTTCCAAAGTTCAACAACCACGAGAAGCAACAACGGCGGAAGCAAACAGAGGCCCCATTGGGCTGGGGTCAACGTCGACACGTCGAACAGTTTCCGCAGTGGTTCGATCATCGTCAGCAGGATCTGCATGACGAACACAAAGACCACCGAGGCCCAAAGCTTCCAGTTCGAAAATGTGTATTTCGAAAATACTGTTGCGGTTTCAGATCGAGCGTTAAAGACATTCACGAGCTGTGCGTAGACGAACGCAGTAAACGCCATCGTCATGGCCACGATCGGAGCTTCGCCGTCAAGAATGTCGGCGTCGTAGTTCTGGATGGCGTACACATAGATGGCGAGTACCCCGACAGCCGTAACGACACCCTGCATCACGACCTGCGTCATACGTTTGCGGCTCAAAATGGGCGAGCCTGCCGGAACTGGATCTCGCTGCATCAGACCCGGAGCTGGTTCATCGACACCGAGAGTGATTGCCGTAGGTCCATCAGCGATCAAGTTGACCCAGAGCACCTGCAACGGGGTGAACGGCACGTGTTGGCCAAGAATTGATGCGCCGAGAATCGTGGAAATCGCACCAATCGCAG
>Ga0222712_10001553_pt1 | contig 28029 bp, 32 predicted proteins | sample C33_657DmetaG_FD_165043 | JGI IMG/M metagenome (GOLD analysis project Ga0222712, IMG submission 165043) | Estuarine water microbial communities from San Francisco Bay, California, United States - C33_657D | ecosystem: Environmental > Aquatic > Marine > Unclassified | place: USA: California... | reverse complement strand
AATCTAGTGAGCATAATATCACTTCTTGGTTTGTTTCAAGAGCGATTAGACAGTTACGGAAGGATGCTGAAGTTAAAGCAATCATCTCTTACGCTGATAGTGATTTCCATAGTGGTACAATCTATCGGGCTTGTAACTTTAAATATTGCGGACTCACAGACTCAAAGAAAGATTTCTACTATGCAGACGGAACTAAACACTCTAGAGGCAAAATTAAAGGTGCTGAAGGAGAATGGAAAGACCGCTCCCGCAAGCACCGATATGTGATGGTTTTTGATAAGAACTTAGAATTATTGTGGTAGTGTAATGTTAGTATTTTGAGTCTGAATCAGAGTGTCTGTAATGTATTCTGAAGACTCTGAATATAACATCTCTCTTCTCATATCATTCAGAAACTGTTGTAGATACGCTGGTTTGAGAAGATAGATGGACCTTTTTTCATCATTCTTTCTGGTTTCATACTCATAGTTTGTAATACCAGTCACAGGACTCAGAGTTTTTGTTCCATCATCTGGATCTGGTATTGTAAAGTTTTGGGTTACAACTTTACCAGCAGGAAGAATCAGGCGGTTGGAAGAATCTTTAACTTCTGTAGTCTCATAGAATCTGATCTTCGTAAGATCATTGCCATATTTGTTCTCGGCATAATTATAAAGTTGATAGTCTGATAGAGGCCACTGATCTCTGACATTGATGATGTTAGCAGTGGTCAAAACAACCCAATCTAGTTCTGGACTTCCATAGATCTCGTCGGCAACGGTATCTGGACGAGCACCATCTTTGATTTGATACTTGTCAAAGATGGTGAATACATTATATAAGTCATCACGAAATTTGACTCTACGGAAAAGGTTCTTCGCAATCACATAATCCTGCGATGAGTTCTTTCCTGGCAAGAACGATTGATATGCTAGATCTGGTAGTTCTCTGAAGTATCCCATTAGTATCCTGTTCCTATTTGTCCTTCATCAGTTCCATAATCTGATGCGTAAATTGGTTCAAGTTCTTTAAATGACAAATCCATTACTGTTGATACTGGTTGACCATCTGGATAAGTTGCATAAACATTTTCACCTGTGTAGTTAACAGACATATTTTCAAGAACACAACGCTTAAATCTATTCAAATACTTGTGATTGGCATTACCAGTTTTATATCTTAACTCAAAAATATTTGGAGCAGCTAGAAAAATATTACTATTTGGTTGATTAGCATCGGCAAAACTAGCAGAGTCTCTGGGCGACATGTGTTTTTTAAGACTTCTTATAATTAATTTTATTTGATTTGCTTCTGCGGTATTTCTAGGAGTCATTTTAAATGAAAATCTAAAATTACGAATGGTTGGATTATTAAACAAAAGCTCCATATTTGGATTAATAATTTGACCAGAAGATCTTGCTATTGCTTGGTTGAGGCTTAAGTTTCCTATACCAGCAAGGCTTGCTGCTTGAGATGCTAGATTCGTCAATATTAGATTTTTTATCAGTCCTTGGTTCTCTACAGTAGGTTGAATTAAGAATTTATTTATATTTGATAAAATTTCTGTAGTATTTAATTGTCCTTTTGCGTCAAATAGTGGTGTCTTTATAGATCCACCAACTCCTTTAGCAATAGTGGCAGTAATGGCATCAAGACTATCATCAGAGTAGCTAACTTGGTTAGTATCATTAATACTTGATGGCATTGGTAATAGAATGACCCCACCAGATGTTAATGTCTGTCGAGATAATCCACGATTTGCTTCTTTTTTGTTTATATTTACATTTTTATTTTCTGCTCTTGGAGCAAATTTCCCACGATTGATCAAAGACAACTTTTCTAAAGTATTTTCTGATCCAAAATTAGTTACATTTTTTTCTATCAGATTTATCTGTAGATAATCTGTACTATCCGTTAGTGCTTCGTATGGATATCTTAATACTTCTGCCATTTGGCTATTTTTTAACTATTTAGACGGATGTTGGCAAAAGGAATCTCTCTTAAGTCGGCAAGTTCGTCAGCATAAACCTCATACAATTGCCCAGCAACTTCATCATAAGTATATTGTCTTAACTCTCCCCAGTGAAAATTAATACCCTTAAATCCCCATCGGAAAACTTCAGTGACCGCAACTAGAGGATTTTGATCGTAAGTTATATATGGTGTCTTTGGTCGGTAGACAAAAGTATAATATTTACCTGCTCTTGGAACTCGTCCACTTTCTTGTAAAACATTTAAAATCTCAAGCATCAAATCATCGGGATCTTCATTACCAATCACACCATCAATAACCGAACGAACCCGATTGTCATTATCATCGGTTGGATTACTTTCTTGTCTTTGCTTGAGTGTCTTTCTAGGCATCTCAAATACCTAATTCGTTTTCGGTAAGAACTTTGAATTCATAACCACGATCAGCACACCATTCTTCTGCTGCTTTCCACTTTGCCTGATTTTTGGCATACTCATACGCTTCATAAAGATATTGTTTAGTCTGTCTTTTTGGTTTTTGTGGAGGAGCAGTTTGTCTTTTTGGTTTAATCTCAATCAAATACTTTTTAATTTGTCCTGTTGATTCCTGAACTTTGATATAAAAGTCTGGAAAATATCGGTGAGGTTTGCTATCTACTGGAGACCGATACCATACAAACATTTCCTCTGATCCCCATTCCAAAATCTTTTCATTTATATCACAATAAACCATAAATTTACGTTCCCAAAGAGATCTATAGATGATATTCGTTGGATCTCCTTTGTATTTTTGTGGAAACGATGGTTGGTATTTTCCCTTATATGACATCTAAATACTTTATAATTAAGACTCCATAAGAGATATTTAGATGGCTGGTACGCCTGTATACACCATACTAACTCAAGATCAACGTAAATTATACAGTGATCTTTCCTTGAGTAATGAATATGTAGTTGAATTTGGTCTACCATCAGATCTTATACAATTTTTAGGTAGAGAGGGTTATATAGAATCTGGTGTTAGTTTAGATACGAGAGCATATGGTGTTCTTTGCTCCGATATATCTTTACCAGGATCAACTTTTGCTACATCCGAAGTTAAAGATAATTTCTTAGGAGTTACTCAAGAATTTGCTCACACTAGACTGTATACTGATATTGATGCGACGTTTTACGTTGATAGAAAATATAGAGTATTGGAATTATTTCAAGGTTGGATGGATTTTATATCTGGTGGTTCTGGCGGGAAAGTAGGACAAAATTCACAAGATAAGGGATTTTATAGAAGATTTAGATTTCCTGACGATTATAAAACTTCTGTTCAGATCGCTAAAATGGAAAGAGATTATGGACTTGTTGGTAAAGAATATAAATCAAGAACTTATAATTTAGTTAATGCTTTTCCAAAATCAGTTGCTTCTGTACCTATTTCATATGGTCCAGCTGACATTTTAAAAATCACAGTGACATTTAATTATGATAGATATACAATTATTAGAGAAAATCAAACAGGTAGTTCAAGTTCTGGGTCATCACAACAATCATCTACAGAAACATCCGTAACAAATACAACTAGCGGAAGACCAAGTTCAAACTCCGGAAGAGTAGGAGTATTGAGAGTAAAACAAGCAAAAGGTAATATCACTCCTGCTGAAGAAAGGGAATTAAGAGGACTAACAAATCCATGATAAATAATCACAACTGAATTTCTATAGGTTATTATGCCTTTACCAAAGATCTCTACACCAACATATGAGTTGGACTTGCCCTCTACTGGAAAAAAAGTTAGATACAGACCATTTCTAGTTAGAGAAGAAAAAATTCTGATTATGGCACTAGAATCAGAAGATATGAAGCAAATTTCAGGTGCTATTGTTCAGATTTTGTCAGATTGTCTTCTGACCAAAAATGTAAAAATTTCTGAACTATCTACGTTTGATATTGAGTATTTGTTCCTTAACGTTCGTGCCAAATCGGTTGGTGAAACTGTTGAAGTCAATGTAACTTGTCCTGATGATGGTGAGACTCAAGTTCAGATGGAAATCAATATTGATGATATTAAGGTTCAAAAGGATTCAAATCACAGCAACATTATTAAATTGGATGATTCTCTCTCAATGAAACTTAAGTATCCATCATTGGAACAATTTGTTGAGAATAACTTTGAAATCAATGAAGTAGGTGGTGATGTTGATAAGTCGTTAGCAATGATTACGTCTTGTATTGATGCGGTTTATGATCAAGAAGAGTCGTGGAGTGCCTCTGACTGTACAAAGAAAGAACTTCAAGAATTTATTGAACAGATGAATACTAAACAGTTCAAAGAAATTGAGACTTTCTTTACGACGATGCCTAAACTTTCTCACACAATCAAAGTTAAGAATCCAAAGACTAAGGTTGAAAGTGATGTAGTCCTGGAGGGTCTGGCGAGTTTTTTCACTTGAGTATGGCTCATACTAGTCTTGAGTCATACTATAATGTCAATTTTCAGTTGATGCAACACCATAAATATTCATTAACTGAGCTTGAAAATATGATGCCTTGGGAGCGTGAAGTTTATGTCTCATTACTTCAAACTTATATTGAAGAAGAAAACCTAAAGGCAAAGCAATCTAGTGGCATTTGAAAGTCCCATCTATAAGGCACCATCAATACCGAAGATTAGTAGTAGGAACATTTCATCTTCGGTAATTCGTGGTGCTGAAGCTGTTTCAAGTGCTGCTACTCCAAGACTTAGAAGATCAAGTTTTAGATTTTTACAAAGACCAAAACTACAAGGAACTCAAGGTTCACTTAAACTTGAGACAAATCAACTAGACGCATTACAAGAGACGAATAGAATTCTTGTAGAAATTCAGAATCAACTAGCAATAGATTTTGCTACAAGAATTGCAGAAAGAAAGCAAGCAATTCGTGGTATCAAAAAACAAACTGAGAAAGAAAGAGTAAGTAAAAAAGAAGCATCAATTGAATCAATAAACAAATTTAATCAAGGAGTTGGTAATTTCTTTGATAAGGTCACTGCTCCTGCCAAAAATATATTCCAAAAGTTAATTGACTTCTTTGGAATTATTGTATCTGGTATTGCCATTAACACGGCATTTACTTGGTTATCTGATAAGAATAATCAAAAGAAATTGTCAGAAACTCTTAGTTTTGTAGGAAAATATTGGAAAGAAATAGTTGGGGTCTTGGTTGGACTTCAACTGATTTCTGTGGTTGCCAAATTAATAGCAGCTATACAAGTAGTTTCAGCAGTTTTATTAAATCCTGTTCTGTTAGGAGCATTAACAACTATTATTGGTTTTGCAGCAAGAAATAGAGAAATAGAAAGAATCAAACCTTATGTAAGAAAAGATTTAAAATCGGCTGAGGAAACTTTAAATAAAAAAGATTCTCCCTTTTATGAAAAACTTGGAGCATATTTTGCCAAAGAACAATTAACTAAACCTGGAGGACCACAAGATCCATTGACATTGCCAATTCCAGGTGCAATGTATTCTTCTGGTGGAACAATTCCCAAAATTTCATCATATAACTTTAGAGCGAGTGTAATTAAACAGTATCCAAATATCATTCAAAGATTTTCTAGTGGTGGATCCGTTGGTGGTAAAGGTTCTGGATTGGTTGATAGTGTGAGAGCAATGTTGGCTCCTGGTGAAGAAGTTATTCGTTCGTCAGCAGCAAACTTATTCAGACCACTATTGAAAGATATTAATGATAACTCTGGAAGACTTTGGGCATCTTTTAGTCAAGGTGTCCGTGAGATGCTTGATGGTAATAAGACTTTAAAGATTGTTATTATTGACCTTCAACAACAATTGACCAAATTTAAAGATCAACTAGATCAATTTATCAATGATGTTAAGTTTAAAAAAGTTGATGATGCTACTGGTGGAGGTTTTTCTACAACAAATAGAACAAAACAAATACAAGTATCTTCGCTTGATCAAGGTAGTCCAAAAAAACCAACTGACATACTGCGTCCTGTAGTAAAAGAAATTAAAGCACAGAGTATTAGAAAACCAAAGAGAACTCCAAAGGCACCAATTATAATTCCTATGACCGCTCCACCAATAGTTCAAGGTGGTGGAGATGAGTTAGTTCAACCTTCTGGTGGAACGGCAACAGAAGAACCAACGATTGGATCTGTTAATACGATGAATCCTTATATGAGAATAACTTCAAAAATATATGGGATTTTTGTATAACGTATGGAAACACAACAGTTATATCAACTAAAATTAAATTCTACCAATATCAAAAGTTCTTTAATTGGTTACAATAAGCAGTTAAGAAAACTAAGACTTGATGAAAATAAGTTATTGGTTGATAGAGAGAAAAAGTCACAATTATCAGACAAAGAAAAAAAATTAGAAGCACCTGGAAAAGGACTGATTGAAAATATAAAATCTAGAATTGTTGCCGGTCCAATGAGTTTCTTTGATAAAGTCAAAGAATTTTTTGGAATTATTTTAATTGGTATAGCAATTAACAATCTACCTGCGATTGTTAACAAAGTTACCGAAGTTGGAAAAACATTAATTGATGTTGCTAATTCAATTGTTGGTGTTATTACTGCGACAGTAAATGGTGTCAACGGATTTATTAGTATTATTCAAAGTTTACCAGAAGCAACAAAAAACAAATTAATTGAAGGAAAAAATCAATTAGAACAATTGATTTTAGATATGAATAAAATTATTGATCCACTGAATGAACAATATACAAAGTTTAATAAAGACTTAAATTCCAAATCTAGTAGTACACCCAGTTCAAATCAGCCAGATCAATCCAATCCCCAATCACAGGAAAACCCACAAGGAAAGGCAAAAGGTGGAACGATTTCAAATATTCCATCACAAAAAGGAACTGGTAGAGGTAGTCCGACAGACAGAGTGAATGTTTCAAGAGGAACTACTGATACAAAAGTTACTTCTTCACCATACGCAAGACCTGGTGGATCTCCAAAACTTAGACAAGCAAGACAATCATATAATGCTTTTGGAGAATTCTTTAATCTATCAAAAGAAAATAAAGAAAATTACCTACTACTTGAGTCATCTAGTGATACTTTTAATGGGGTGAATAAATCTTTTGAAACTTTCTTAACACAATTAAGAGATTTACAACTGACTAAACCATTTAAAACAACTCCGATGACCTCCCCACAATCACAACAACCAATTCCAACAACAGGTCAGACAGGAACAGTTTCTATTGATACAAGTGAAGTGATTGGCACAGTTGGGTATACTGGTTACACTGATCCTATAGGACCAGGTGGATCACACCTTCATATTGAAAGAGTTGGTGATTATAATCTTGGCATACCTGGTAATGTAAAAAAGAATATATTAGTAGAAGGTATTCCAATGACAAGTAGATTGAGATTTACTTCTGGAATTGGTCCTAGATGGGGTAGAATTCATAAGGGTGAAGATTATGCTGGAAATCCCGATCAGAGAATTACTCTAACAGGTGGATTAAAATTCTTGAAATTTATGCCAGATTCTGGTAGTGGTTATGGTAATCAAGTTTATATCCAAGCACCAGATGGATCACAATATACTTTAAACCATTTAAATTCTGGTCCTGCTAATCTACAACAACTTTTACAACAACAGAAAAAACAACAGCAAATTCAACAAGCACCAGTATCACCTTATCAAGTTCAACCTGGACAACAGGGCCCAACAATTTCACCAGAGACATCCTTCCTTTTGGAAGAAGAAGAGGATATTCAGATTGTGATGGTCAATACAACCCAACAAATTATTCAACAAGGTAAAACAAGAACTGTTGTGGTAAATAGTAGTAGAAAAGATCCATTTCCATCATCATCTCCTAATCTTGCTCCTCTCCCAGATATTTGGAACGTGTAATATATGTCAGCATTAAAAAGAGCTCAGGTAGACGCATTAACAATCGTAAAAAATGGAAATAGTGTAGATATTTCTCCACCTAGAACGATTGCTTTTCAATATTATGAGAGTTTATTTTCTCCAGTCGTTACCGCAAACTTACTTGTTGTTGATACTGGTATTCCTGCTGGAAATTCAGTATCATCCAGTCAGAATAAACAACAAATTTCCGGAACTTTATTGAGTTCTTTACCTATAACTGGTAATGAAATTATGGAGTTTAAATTTACCACTAAACTTGGAAAATTAGACTTCCAAAAATTTCCTCTACGTGTTGATGGTGCACCAGGATTTGCCAAAGAATCTAATAGAGAATCCTATGCAATATCATTAATATCACCATATTCATTTGTGAATGAAAAAACAGCGGTATACAAAAAGTATACACATCTTATTTCTGAATCTGTGCTTAAAATCTTAAGAGAACAACTTAAAGTTCCTCAAAGTAGAATCAATATAGATCCAACAGAAAATACTTATAACTTCAATGGAAATAGTAAAAATCCATTTTTTATTTTATTTAACTTAGCAGCAAAATCAGTTTCATTAAATGAAAAGGATCCTGGATACTTTTTTTATGAAACTCAGAATGGATTTAACTTTAGATCAATTTCTAGCTTGATATCCAAAACTCCTCAATATACTTATAGACAAACTTCGGTTTTAAGAGATGATGATCCACAATCTGACTTTAAAATTTTATCAATGACTCAGACAAAAAACCAAAGTATTTTGAGTGCCTTAAAGTCAGGTGTTTATTCTTCTAGAAATATCTTTTTTGATCCAAGAACTTTTAAGTATGACGAAGTAATTATTAGATTGAGAGAAAAAAAATTAAATAAGTATCTTGGAAAACAAGCAGAAATTGCTGAAGACTTTGATGATTTTACAAGAACTCATTATCATATCTTAGACATTGGATCTTTGGATGATGGTATTTCTATCCGAACAAATAATGATCCAAAAAGATGGCAAGCAGAGGCAACAACGAGATATAATTTACTATTCAATCAAGTTGTTCAAATCAATGTTCCTTGTAATCCAAATCTTGTAGCAGGAGATGTTATTAATTGTGATTTTCAATATGTCACTCTTGGAGATAAAAATATTTCTCCTTTTGACGAACATCTAAGTGGTAAATACTTAATATTACATTTGTGTCATAGTTTTGATTTAAGTGCCGGTGGTAAATCAATTACATCGTTAACTTTAGTGAGAGACACTTACGGGAAGTATACAAAGTAATGGAAAATATAGGATTTGCTGGAATTAACTATCAGTGGTTTATTGGACAAGTTCCTCCAAACCAAACTCTAGATAAGACTGATCCTGATGGTTGGGGTGATAGAGTTAAAGTCAGAATTGTTGGAATGCATAATAAAGCAGGAGCAATCACACCAGATGAACAACTACCTTGGGCGATTGTAGAGAGACCAACATCTCAAGGAAATGCTAGTAGAGGATCAACTGGACTTACGGGTGGTGAATGGGTGCGTGGATATTTCTTAGATCCATTTAACCAAGTACCTGTAATTACTTCGGTATTAGGTAGAGGAACCTACGAAAACAATGTATCATTACAAATAGTCAAAGAAAGAAAGTCAACTGAATTTGAGAACATCACAAGATTCAATTCTTTTGCTCCTTATAGTGGTCAAATGAGAGGTGGAAATAAACCAGTAACACCAGCACAACCAACAAAGCAGGAGTTTGAACAAGCAAAAGACTCTATGACATTTGATGCTAGTAAGTTGTCCACATCAACAGAGATAGCAAGAGATTATACAGCAAAAGATAAAGCAGAAGACCAATTACTTCTCAGATCTATTCAGAGGGGAGAACTTGGACCAGTTCCAAGAGAACAGATTGATGCCATTATTAATCGTATCAATGGTGTTGGTGGGCAAGTTCGTGGTGTCTAATAAATATCAGAACAAGGAGGTAAATTGATAAATGGCAGATGTAAGACCAAGAGGTGTTGCCAGTTGGTATGGGCCTGGATTTTATGGTAATAAAACGGCGGATGGAACTGTCTTAAAACAAGATAGTCTTTGGGTGGCACACAAAACTCTACCATTTGGAACAAAAATAAGATTTACTAATCCCCAAAACGGAAAATCAATTGTTCTTACTGTAAAAGATAGGGGTCCTTTTATCTCTGGTAGAGATTATGATTTAACTGAAAAAGCAGCAGAACTGATTGGTCTTAAAACAGGACCAAGATCAGGAACAGGATCTCTTTTAACTACAGAAGTTGCTAAAAATACAAGAACTGGCACAGTGAGGCAACTTGATAGACCAAATTTGACTGCTTTACAAGAAAGGGCAAACGCAGAAGAAGTAGCAAATCCACCAGAAACAACAGACACTCAAAACCCAACTTATGTGGAGAGTGGTACAAGTCCTAACGGGCAACCTTTATATATTGTCACACCACCAGATGGAACTCCATATTCAACCAACAACTTACCACCAAATGCTGTACGTTTAGAAGATAGTACATCAACTTCACCAGGAAGCACGGAACCAACAATAACTTATAATGTTGATTACTCAGAGTTTACGTTCAATGAACTTCAAGATCAATTTAAATTCCTAGAAGATCAATACACTCAATTAGAAAACCAATATCAGCAAAGAGAGGCAGAAAATCTTGATCTAACACCCGAAGAACTTGAAAAACTAAAAAAGATAAAGACTTATCAGGCAGAACTATTAGCAGAAATAAGAAAAAGACAAGACTGGGCAAGAGAAGATTGTCCTGTAGCATCTGAGACAACTACATCTTGGTCTCCCGAAGAAAAGAAGTGTAGAGATGGATATAACTATACAGCACTGAGAGCATTAGAAGCGGAACTTGAAAAGCAAATACAAGAATTACCAGATCCTTGTGGAAAAAGCACTCTATCTGGAATCAATAATGCTTTATTGAATTTCTTTGAAACATTAAAGACAATCAAGAAGTATTATAATGTTTATGTGAAGGGAGCAGTAAATAGAATACAGAACATCACCAATCTTGTTGCCAGGACAAGTCAGATTATCGCATCAATCTTGAAACTACTTGTTCAAAGAATGCGTAATTATATTATGAATCTTCTTCGTAAATTGATTGAAAAAACAATTGATAGAATCCTTAACAAACTATCAAAGGCACTGAAGAACACATTTATCAAAGCAATCATTGACGCTATTATTTGTAAGTTCAATGAGATTATCAAGGGATTATCAAATCTTGTTGTTGATTTCTTGTATGCGATGATCGGTAATGTGATCAATGCTCCTATATGTGCTGTTGAGCAATTCACAAATGCTCTGATCAATAATCTATCTGCTAAAATTGATGAGGCAATTCAACCAATCGTTTCTGCGATTAATGATGTGCTCGGTGGTGTTGCTAAAATTGCTGGAAAAGTATTTGAAGCAATTGACTTTATTCTTGGATTTGAAGCATTCCTTTGTGCCAAACCAAAGTGCCCACAAATTAAGTCTTGGATTCCTGGCACTGGAGTCACACCATCAGCAATAGAAGATTTTAGTAATAACTTCTTACCAATTCCAGATGCTGGTCAAATTGAAGAGACTATATTAGGTGGTGTTGATTCTGCCATTGGTGGACTTCTGCCAGGAGTTTCAATTTTTGGAGATGAAAGAATTGAAGGAAGCGATCTTGTCAGCGGTAATGTTCCGCCAGGAGTTCAGTGTTTTCCAGGTGCTTTCCGTTGTGGTCCACCAAAAGTTGAATTCTTTGGTGGTAATGGGGTAGGAGCAGTTGGAAATGCTGTTATTAACTCTGTTGGTGAAGTCGTTGGCGTAGATTTATCTTATGGTGGTAGAGGATACACTGCTCCACCATTTGTGACCTTTAAAGATACTTGTTCAGATAACAGTCCATCTGGAAGTGGTGGGTATGGAGCATCAGGATATACAGTTATTAATAATGATGGTGAAGTTGTTCAAGTCATAATGGTCAACGGTGGGACAAGATATTTAAATACACCTTCTGGTTTCACAGAATTTGGGCAACCAACAGAGCAACTTCTACCAAATGAAGAAGTTGTCACAAGAGAATATGTGACTTGTCTGGATGAAATTCAGATTCTTGATACAGGTATTGGATACTCTCTGACTGATAGTGTTTCCATTACTCCTGATGTTGCTGGATTACAAGTCAAAGTGCAGATTACAGAAATTGGACAGATTGTTGCGATGGAAGTTCTTTCTTCTGGATGCGGATTTGGTGAAGTTCCAGAGATCACAATAAATAGTGATACTGGAGCAGGATTAAAGGTTCGTCCTGTAATGAGATTTGTGAATAGAGATCAATATCTCCAAGAACAACCTGACTTTAATCCCACAAGACTCATTAAAGTTATTGACTGTGTATTAAAATAATGACAAAGAAAAGACCACCAGAGTATATACTTTATGATGGAGCACATGGTTCAGCTTTCTTTGGTCCAGGTGGTCCAAAAGAAGTTGATGATGGAACAGAGTTTAGACTTGCTGTTCCTTCTAATTCAACCTGCAAATACACAAGTGATGGGGGTAAGACTGAACATATTCAAGGTAGTAACATCGTTACTTGTGGACATAATGCTCTAAAGGGAAGAGACAAGGCAGAAGATGAGGCAGTAGGATACGGTGTCTACTGTGAAAACGGAGATCTAGTTCTATGTGCCCCATCAGGTAATTTAAAGATTCTTGCCAGAAACATCTATATTGAATCTCGTGGTTTTGATACTGATGATGGTTCTTTTTTACTTAAGGCAAACGGTGGAATCACCATAGATAGTGGTGAGCAACTGACACTATCAGGTACAAAAGTCTGTGTCAGAGGGCAGGCAGAGATTAATTTAGTCACGGATCACTTCATTAATATTGTTGGTGAGATTCAGCAGGGAGGATCTCCACTTTCTGAATTACTCAGTGCTTTTATTCCCTCAGTGTTTGCTGATTTACTCAAAGGTGTAGGACAGAGTTGTAAGTAAAATGTTTGCTAATTCAGATTCGTTTAATCTATCAGTCATTCATCCAGTTTTTGATACGGCTTTGCCGATTCCAGATTTTATTCGGAGTTTGTTTCCAGGAACTGCATCAATTTATGCTGGATATTTTGGTACAGGATCCTTACCTACTTTAGGAACAACAGTTATTGGTGCTGGACCTGCTCCAGATAAACCATTGACAATGAATACTTTAGGATTGAATTTACACAATGGAGTCACAACACAACTTGGTGCTCATATTACATCTGGAGAAAACGTCACACTTGGCATTGAATTAAGATCTGCTGTTGTTTCAAATTCTCTTAAAGCAAAAGAAAGCTCACTCATTGGAAAAAACACTAATATTGTTGGTAAAAATGTCAACATTGGTGGACAAGACATCTATATGGGTGGACCAACAATCAATATAGACGCTTTTTCTGGAAGTCTTCGCATCGGAGACGATGTTCTATCAGCAAAAAAAGATTTTGACATTCCCCACCCTACGAAAGATGGATGGAGATTAAGGCACGTTTGTATAGAAGGACCAACTGCGGATGTATACTATAGAGGAAAAGTATCAGGGAATATCATTGAACTTCCAGATTATTGGAAAGGATTAGTTGATGAAGAGACAATTACAGTCACTCTGACTCCAATCGGTGAGTATCAGCAACTGTTTGTGGAGTCAATTGAAGACAATCGGATATATATTAAAAATCATCTAGACACCTCAACACATTGTTATTACCTTGTATGTGCTGAAAGAAAGGATGTTGAAAGAAATATCCCAGAATATCAAGGTGGTTATGAGGATTATCCAGGCAACAATAGCGACTATATTAACTATCAGATGAATAGACTATGACAACAGGAGCACCCAAAGAAGTTCTTAAGTATCTTCAAGAGGATCTAGATTCTCTGAATACTTATAACACAAATCAAATTCAAGAAACTCCTACAGAAACTCTGACTTACAAAGAGATTAGTCAAAATGATGATGGAACTTGGACACAGAACGATAATATTGTAGAAAATCCTGTTAAACTTCCTCTTGATCAAAAAAGAGCAGACATACTAGATTTAGAAAATAAGATCACCAGTTTTAAAGAAAGTGCTGCGATTCTTGACAATAAAATTCTAGATCTGAATAATCAAATCAATTTTAAGAAGTCTCAAATTGTAAGTTTGGTATCTTCTGCGGTTGGTCTTGGTTGCTCTGTCGGTTTAACAACTACGAGTTCTGCTGCCCTCATCGTCAATAGTGTTCAGATTGGATTTGGAAGCACTGTTTATCAAGATCAGGCAAAAAATAAAGTTTATAGTGGTCTTACGGACTACACTGCTAGAAACCCATTTACATCAGACTCTACAGTTACATTATCATCTTCTAATGTTGGTGATGGGTATGCGTCCATAACATCAAATAATGATGGATCTAATGTAGGAACTTATAGAACAGTCTTTACAACAGGGCATCCTGGAGGAATTAGTGCGACTTGTGTAGGATACGCAAACTCAATTAGTAGTATTGCTGCTGAACTTACATCTTTAAGATCTCAAAGAGACTCATATTTGACTAATGTAAGCACCGTAAAAGATGGAAAGTTAGGAGAAGAAATTATTTTATGGGGGGAGAAGTCTGCTGATGGGAGAATAGACGCTCTCAAAACCAGTACCACATCCTTAATGAATTCTATCAATTCCGTTCCCGACTTCCAGTGACCCTTGACAGGCGCCCCCAGATGCCCTATAATATGTGGGTAATCAACGAAACCACCCCATGACTGCCAACACCGAAGAGTTTCTATCCCGCTGTGTCGTGGATACTCTGGCACGTAAGTTTTATTTGTATTCTAGTGAAGGTGACGAGCGAATCGTAGAATGTGAGACTGTTGATCAGTTTATGAGTGTCCTGGATGTTGTCAGGAATCAAGTAAGCGAAGATTGTCTTGCCTACGCTAACCCTCTTTGAAAAATGGAAGTTTTCACTGTGGAAGAGTTTCAAGAAAGATTTGATGAACTTATGAGTCGTGTAGAGAACGGCGAGCACATAGGAATCGTTAATGAGGACGGGCAGGCAGCAGTGATGATGCCCGTTGATGACGAACTCATACGAATACACACTGAGTTAAACAACGAGGCACAGTAGTATTTGTAGGGGAGTATAGCTTAATGGTTAGAGCGGGCTCCTTATAAGGGCTTAGTCTGGGTTCAACTCCCAGTATTCCCATTGCTATTCGGTATTTGCGAATAGCGAATGCTCGTTTACCCATCTGGTTGAAGGGACCGATCTCATAAATCGGCAGAGGTCAGTTCAATCCTGACAACGAGCACTTGACCACTACAACTCTTTGAGTTATAATGGTCTTATTGGCGGTGTAGCCCAATCGGCAGCAGGCAGTTGACTTAAAATCAATACAGTGCGAGTTCAAATCTCGCCACCGCTACTTAAAAGACATAGCAATATAAATAATAATGAGTTTTCCGTTTAAGTTATGTCTAATCGTAAATATACTGATGAGCAATTTATAGAAGCTGTAAAAACTTCTACAAGTATTAGACAAGTTTTATCTAAACTTAATTTGAAAGAAGCAGGTGGAAATTACACTGTTGCTCAAAAAAGAATAAAAGATCTAAATCTTGATGATTCACATTTCACTGGTCAGGCACACTTAAAAGGAAAAACTCACGATTATACTAAAAAACCAATTGAATACTATTTGACTGAAAATTCATATCACCAATCATATAAACTTAAAAATCGTTTATTAGCAGAAGGTTTCAAACAACATAAGTGTGAATGTTGTGGTATAACTGAATGGAACGGACAACCAGCACCCATTGAACTTGACCATATAAACGGCAACCACCACGATAATCGTTTAGAAAATCTTCGTATCTTGTGCCCCAACTGTCACGCACAAACTGATACTTACAGATCAAAGAATAGAAAATAAATAAGATATATGGGAAAACCCCTATGTCTTATCGTATAGATCACGCATATTGCTGGTACAATGATGGCAGTATGATTGTGAAAATGTATTTCATCAATCACGTTCCTTTTACGTTTGATGAAATGCCTGATGGACATTTGTATGATTTAGATCTTTGTAGAGCAGCAGATAAGAATCGCACATTTGAACCAGACGATTTATACAGAAGTTCCTTCTATCTGATAGATGAGGAGGTTCATCCTTGCTTCTTTCCAGTTGAGTTAGAGAACCCTGAAGATATGCCAGATGACATTGAATATGAATATAATGAAGAGGATTTACTGGGATAAATAAAAGATAGAAATATTTTGGCGAATATAATCCGATGCCTCTTAATAAATTAGAGAATTTTGTTAAAAACACAGAGGGAAGAATTCTCTACGTTAATCCAAATGACATTGACGCAACTGATAGTATTTCAAATCAGGGAAACTCCCTAACCCAACCTTTCAAAACAATTCAAAGAGCTCTTATTGAGTCGGCAAGATTCTCATACTTGAGAGGCAGCAATAACGATATTACAGAAAAAACAACCATTCTTCTGTTTCCTGGCGAGCACGTCATTGATAACAGACCTGGTTTTGCGATCAAAGATGTGGGTGGTGTTGCGACTGCGGTATCACCATCAGGAGCAGAGACGGCAGCACAAGATACTCTGACTCTGACATTATCCTCTAACTTTGATATCACACAAAACGACAACATTCTCTACAAGTTTAACAGTATTAATGGTGGTGTTGTTGTTCCAAGAGGTACATCTATCGTTGGTCTTGACTTAAGAAAGACCAAACTGCGTCCAAAGTATGTTCCAAACCCAACTGATACAAGCGTAGAAAAGTCAGCGATCTTTAGAATCACTGGTGCTTGTTACTTCTGGCAGTTCTCTCTGTTTGATGGTGATGAAACTGGTCTAGTTTATACGGATGATGCTGATTTCTCTGCGAATAATCAGTCAAAACCAACATTCTCTCACCATAAACTGACTTGCTTTGAGTATGCTGATGGTGTCAATATCCCACAGGGATATGCGATCACCGATCTTGATATGTATTATAGCAAACTATCAAACGCATTTAATAGTGCGTCTGGTAGAGATATTGATCAAAAGTACCCATCCGATACTCTTGGATTTGCCAAGCAGCGTCCAGAATGGGAAATCGTTGGTGCTTTTGCTCCCGATCCAGTTAATATTTCTGCGATTATTTCTGGAGATGGATCAACTCCAGGAACCGTTATCACCGTAACAACCACATCGGCACACGGATTTACTGCTGGAACTCCAATTAAGATTAATGGAATCAGCACACTAGATTATAACATCTCAACAAAAGTTCAGAATGTTATCAGTGCGACACAATTCACTTATCTCCTTCCTTTTGTAAGAGATAATCTCCCTGCTTCTCCTGGTGTTGCTTCTGGAACCGTAACCATTGAAACTGATACGGTTTCTGGTGCTTCTCCATACATTTTCAACGTATCTCTGAGATCCGTATGGGGTATGAATGGAATGCTTGCTGATGGTAGCAAGGCATCTGGTTTCCGTTCAATGGTCGTGGCACAGTTCACCGCTGTTTCTCTACAAAAAGACGACCGTTCATTTGTAAAATATAACAAGACCTCTAGACTTTATGAAGGTATAACTGTTAGTTTGGCAAAAGGTGCTGCTCTTTCTGCGGCAGCATCATCTCTTGATCCAGCAACAGTCTATCACCTAGATGCCGATGCGATTTACAGACACGGTTGGGAAACCAGTCACGTCAAAATGACAAATGATTCGTTCGTTCAGATCGTTTCTGTATTTGCGATTGGATTTAACAAGCACTTTGATTCTGAATCTGGTGGTGACGGATCTATTACCAACTCCAACTCCAACTTTGGTCAGATCTCGCTATCAGCAGATGGATTCAAAAAAGAAGCATTTGCGAAAGACAATAATGCCTATGTGACTTCTATTATTACTCCAAGAGCAAATGTAGAAGAAGAAGTCAACATTGACTGGATCTCGCTTGATGTTGGACTAACAACCTCTGTCGGCATTTCAAGTCACCTGTATCTGTTTGGTTATAATGACCAAGACGATGCTCCACCAATCATCATTCAAGGTTATCGTATTGGTGCTAGACAGAACGATAAACTGTATGTAAACATCGGTTCTGGAACCAGTGAAGCATCAATCTGTATGCTTGACAATGTTCTTGGATCAGGAACAACCATTGCTCAGGGTACAAGCGTATCGGAAAAGAACTATCCTGTTCTTTCTGGACCTTCATCTAATATCTTTACTCTTGGAACTCATCAGATTCAAACTGGTGAAACAGTCAGAATCTTCAGTGATGATGGCGATCTGCCAGAAAACATTCTTGATAATACTCTTTACTATGCGATTCGCCAATCATCCACTGAAATTAAACTTGCTTCATCACAAACAAACGCAGAAAATGGATCAGCAGTTACTGTTTATGGTGGAGCAAAACTCACAATCGTCAGTAGAGTATCAGACAAAGCAGCAGGAGACATTGGATCTCCAGTTCAATGGGATACTTTACGCTCAAATTGGTTCGTAAAAACACAATCAAGCAATCAAATCTATAGTGCGATTGCCTCTCAAGGTGTCGCAAATCTGACTTCAAGAACCAATGTATCTTTTGTCAAGAGAAAGGACGATCCAAGATCTCTGGACGAAAAACTCTATAAGGTTCGTGTCGTTATTCCAAAAGAATCCATTAACGGAAAAAATCCTAGCGATGGATTTATCATTCAAGAATCTAGCAGCACTGGTGCTAGAACCAATACTGACTTTACACTCACATCAATCAGTGATACGGATTATGCGTATAATAGAAATCCAAGATTCATTGGTACTTGTTCTGTTTCTACTAACACAGTAACAGTTCTCGCAGAACTTCCACACAACTTGAATGTTGGTGAGCAAATCATTGTTCGTAATGTAACCAGCACAACAAATACTGCTGGAACAAATGACATTGGATACAACGGAACCTTTGAAGTCACAGCAGTTGTTGACGACAAGAGATTTCAATATTCAACTACTGATGTTAATGGAGTCACTCATAGCGTCGGAACATTTACAAACAATGTATCCACAAGAAATACATCACTACCAAGATTTGAGAGAAATGATCTTAAGTCTAACTACTTTGTTTATAGAAGTGAAGTCGTCAGTCCTTATATCTTCAACACTCAAGATGGAATCTACCATCTGTATGTTCTGAAGGCAGACAATGCGATTTCAACTGAATTTACTGGCCTTAAGTATAGTCAGAATGTTGTAGATCTGTATCCACAACTTGATAAGGACAATATAGATGATAATCCAAGATCAGCAAAGACATTTGCGAAGAGAAGTCCTCTTGGTGATGTCTCAACTAATGATCTAAAGAAGAGTATTACCAGAGAAGCAACAGACCAATTTGTCAAGGACTTTGGCGTTGGTCTTAAGATTTCTGGAGTTTCTACTTCATTCACAAGCACTACTGCTGGTATTGCCACAATTACATTTGAAAGAGGGCATGGATTCAGTGGTATCATCACATACAATGCTCTAACTGGTGGTTCTGGATATACAAACGGAACCTTCTATAATGTTAAATTGTTCAATGATGGAACCAGCAATTGGGATGGTGCCACAGCAAAAGTCACTATCGCTGGTGGAAGTATTAGATCTGCAGAGATCATTGATGGTGGTTCAGGATATACAAACAACGAACAACTTGACTTTGATACATCACTGATCGGGGCTGGTGCTGGTGCTGGTCTTACAGTCACAACTGCTGGTATTTCTACAAATATCGGTGATGTTCTCCAAATCACTGGTATTGGAACCACTTCAGACGGATACTACAGAATCTCGTCGGTTCCTTCAACCACAACAGTTGCGATTGCGATTACAAATGGTGATCCAAGAATCGCCACAAATCAATATGCGATTGATTTGGGACCATCAATTCGTGTCTCTACAAGTTCTTACGATTCAGTCAGTGGAGTCTCAACCTTCAATTGTTCTTCAGGTCACGCTCTTGTATCTGGAAATCGTTTTAGAGTTCTAGACAGTTCTAATAACAACATTGGAGACTTCCTGGTCAAAGAGAGAGTCGGTGTTAATACATTCTCGGCAACGACTAATCGTTCCCTATCTCCACTTTATATTCTAAGACACGGTTTGTCGGCAAATGAAGGAACATCTGATTCTTCAACAGAGAGCCTAGGTGCTCGTGGTATTTCTTTCTATGCTGGAGAGACCCTGACTCTGCTTTCAAATGTTACAAATGATACTACATTCCATGTTCAGACAACTAACTCTGGAATTGGAACAGTAACAAGATTCCCACTTGGATCTTATATTCAGATTGATAATGAGATTATGAGAATCACCAGTTCTACATTGACTGGATCAAGTCTTAATGAAATTACAGTCATTCGTGGTGTTCTGGGAACAAGAAAACAGAATCATTCTGGTGGATCATTGATTAAGAAGATCAAACCACTGGCAATTGAATTCCGTAGACCATCCATTATTCGTGCTTCTGGACATACATTTGAATATCTTGGATATGGTCCTGGTAACTATTCAACTGGTTTACCACAAGTTCAAGTCAAGACTCTGACCGAAAGAGAGGACTTTCTTGTCCAGGCACAAGAAAGATCTTGTGGAACCGTTGTTTATACTGGTATGAACAGCGATGGTGACTTCTTCATTGGTAATACTAAGTATTCATCATCTTCGGGAACTCAAAAAACATTTGATATTCCAACACCAACAATTACAGGACAAGATCCTTCAAGATTGTCTGTTGTATTTGATGAAGTTGTCATTAAAGAAAGACTGATTGTTGAAGGTGGAAACTCTGGAACAGTTCTGTCACAGTTTGATGGTCCTGTTACATTCAATAAGGAAATTAAAATTAACGATGACACCATCATTAACGGAACTCTGAAGGTTAATAACACCGTTGAGATCACCAATACAACACAATCAACCAGCAAAGATAGTGGTGCTCTGATTGTTGATGGTGGATTTGGACTTGAGAAGAATCTGAATGTTGGTGGAAATGTTTCTGTAGCAGGAACATTTGGTGTCTCTCAAGGTATGACGATCACTGGTGTCACCACATTTAATAATCTCGTTGACGCTAACGGTGGTGCCACGATTGACAATATTAGAATTGGTGTTGCTAATGACAATACAATTGACACTTCAACTGGACAACTGACTCTGGATAGCAATGGTGGACAACTGAACATCAATGACAACACGGTTATCACTGGCATTCTGAGCGTCACTGATGATATTACCGCATTCTTCAGTTCTGATGAAAGACTGAAAGACAACATCACTCCAATTGAAGATCCACTGGCAAAGGTTCTCTCCCTCAGTGGAAACAGTTTTGATTGGAATAATCAGTCCTCACATACTGGTAAAGACATTGGTGTCATCGCACAAGAAATTGAAAAAGTTCTTCCTGAGATTGTGACGACTAGAGAGAATGGTTTCAAGGCAGTTCAGTATGAAAAGATCACTCCACTTCTGATTGAAGCGATTAAAGAGTTATCACATAAAGTTGATGACCTTCAGCAAAAACTGAACGATAAATAACTAAAAAACCAAGATGTCTAATATTAGAAAGACTTTTAACTTTAGGGATGGAGTTCAAGTTGATGATGACGATCTAGTCGTTCGTGGTGGTCAGGTTGGAATTGGTAGCACAGTTCCAACCGAAAGATTAGATGTAAATGGAAATATTCGTTCGGTAGGACTTGTTACTTCTAGAAATCTTTTTGTAACTGGTGTATCAACAACCACAGAACTTAGAGTTGGTAATAATATCAGTGCTTCGGCAAGCAGTGGCATCATTACAGCCACTGCTTTTTATGGTAATGGTGCCACTCTTTCTAATCTTCCAACATCACAATGGGTTGATATTGATGTAGGTCTTGGTTTTACTTCAATTTATGCCGCAGGTAACGTTGGTATCGCTACCACAGACCCCCGTAATACCTTCCAGGTTGGTGCTAATCCAAACGCTAGTGGTAGAGGGGTAGGATTCAATTCAACAGGCGATATAAGGGCATCTGGAGTCGTCACAGCATACGCTTTTGCTGGTTTTGGAACAAATATAACCAACTTAAATGCTGACAATATTACAAACGGAACGATTCTTAATACGGTCCTTCCAACCATTGATAATGCCAAACTTCCAGCAAATATCAGTGTCTCTGGAATCATCACTGCGACTGGTGGATTCATTGGATCAGTTACTGGAAACGTAACTGGAAACGTAACTGGAACTGCTCAAAGTGCTTCTTCACTGACAGGCACACCAAATATTAATGTTGGTGTTATTACGGCTACGAGAATTGTAACAGATACGATTGAAGTTATTCAGTCTCCAATTGGTGTTACTACAATTGCTAATACTCTAAATGTTGGAACTGGCGGAACTGGATTCACAGCAACTGGTGCTGGTTTAATTGGAGTGGGAACAGCAAATCCCACATCAGAAATTCAAGTTCGCAAGAATGGAACTACAACAGTTGAAGTCTTAAGCAACACCGGTGAATCAAGAATCAGTATTGGTCAATCTGTAGGTCTTGGAAATAGTTCTACTGTCCTAAGATTTGGTAACTCACAAGGGACTTTTGATGTTCTGAACAGATCCACTGGAGCATTTAATCAACATATTCACGCTGGTGGTGCTGGTGTAGGAACAGGGAACTTTAACTGGATCTATGGTCAGACTAATGCTGAGTTAATGACCTTAACTTACGGCGGTAGATTGGGTATTGCTAAAACAAATCCAGACAACACCTTACACGTTGTTGGAACCTCTACAGTCACTGGAAATGCTTTCTTTGGTGGAAACGTTGAGATTCCTAATACTCTTACAGTTGGTTCTGGTGCTAACAAAGCAGTTCTAGGTGGTTCTGGCGGTGTTCTTGCGAATGTCAATCTCAACAATACATCGGGTATTACCACACTTTCTCAACTGAATGTAACTGGTGTTTCTTCAGTCGGTATTGGACTTACAACTCCAGCTGTTGGTTTGGACGCAAGAGGACAAACTGGTTTCTTTAGCAGAATTGGTATTCTTACCACAAGTCCTAATTTTGACCCAAGACTTTATGTGGGTGGAACTGTAGGTATTACTGAAAAGGTCGGTATCGGAACCACGGCTCCATTAGGACAAATTAATGATCCAGCGAATGGTACTTTGAATGCTGGTGCTCTTCAAGTCTTTGGTCAAGCAAATATCTACAATAATAATCTGATTATTCGTGGAATCGGTGCCGTTGGTATTAACTCTGATCTTCCTATTGGTCCAATTGACTTACGTTTTGCGAATCTTACAGCATCGTTAAGAGGTGTATTCTATCCCCCAGTTCTTACAACAGCACAAAGAAACGCAATTACCCCAGCATCTGTTGCCGCTGGTGCGATTATATTTAACTCCAGCACTGGCAAACATCAAGGTTATGATGGATCTGCTTGGAATGATTTCTACGCTTGACATAATCCTTAAATACCACTAGACTACCTTTGTCTGGGTTGAAGATCAGAGTCTAAGACACTTTAAGAACCGTCCACTGGGTCGCACCAGGGGCGGTTTTCTGCTATAATAGTTTCATACGCGATGAGACCTGTGTTTGAACTCCGACCTCACCAGCAACGTGGTCTTGATGCTATGGAACAGTATCAACTCGGTCAACTGATCATGCCGACTGGCGCTGGCAAGACCCCCACGATGATCTTTGATGCCATCCGTCAGTTTCTGAAAGATATTCCTCAGACGATTGTAGTCTGCTGCCCGCGCATCATCCTGGCAGAGCAGTTGTCCAGTGAGTTTCTTGAGTTTATCACAAACGCACAAGTTCTCCATTGTCACAGTGGTGAGACTCATCACTTCAGCAGCACTCGTCCCAATGTGATTCGTACTTGGGTAGAAGCAACTCAAGGTCACAAACTAATCTTCACTACTTATAATTCTCTTCAGCGTCTTCAGCAAGCAGATATTCACGTTGATACCATCTACTTTGATGAGGCACACAACTCTGTTCAGCGTAACTTTTTCCCTGCTACGGAGCACTTCTCTGCTGTTGCTGACCGCTGCTATTTCTTCACTGCTACTCCTAAGCATTCTGTCACTATTTCTAAACCTGGTATGAATATGCCAGAGGTTTATGGTCAGGTCATCTGTAATGTTCCTGCCCCTGAACTGGTGGACGGCGGTTTCATTGTTCCCCCTAAGGTTGTGGTACAGCAGTTTGAGATGCTTTCCAAGGGTCAGATTGTTGCTGACGTTGATTGTGAGAACCTCATTCAAACTATTGATGCTCAGGAAGTGGGTAAGGTTCTGATCTGCTCTAAGGCAACCAAGCAGATTGTTTCTCTGGTTTCTCAGACTGATTTCTGTCAGCAACTGGAGGATCGTGGGTTCTCTTGGATGTACATCACGTCTAAGACTGGTGCCGTGATTGATGGTCAGAAGGTCAACCGTGAGGTGTTCTTTGACACTCTGAGTGCTTGGGGCAAGGATGACTCTAAGAAGTTTGTGGTTCTTCATCACAGCATCCTGAGCGAGGGCATCAACGTGTCTGGTCTGGAGGCAGTGCTGTTTATGCGATCTATGGATTACATCGGCATCTCCCAGACCATCGGACGGGTGATCCGTCTCCACAAGGACGACGCAGAGGGTCTCAGCAGCGGCAGGATCGCCCCTGGTGCCCTTACAGACTATACCAAGTCCTTTGGGTTGGTCTGTATCCCTGTCTACTCTTCTGTGGGCATCAGCACCGCTAAGAAGGTCCAAGCGGTGGTGGACACCGTGTTCCAGCAGGGGTTGCCTGCCATCAGCGTTGTCAAACGCTGAGTTTTCTGCTATAATACTCATACACAAGGAGGAATCCCCCAATGCGTTGCAAAGTTCAACTCTATGTCGCTGGTAAAGTCTTTGATGAGATCGTTGAGGCACGCGATTATGATGATGCCAAGCGGACTGCTCTGGCACGTAACCCAAGTGCTAAAGTTGTTGGTGTGACCGCTGTATTCGGATGAGCGAAAACTTTCAGAAACCTTTTGTAGATCGTCCAGGAATCTTAAATCCAAAACCATCAGATCCACAAGGTTATATAACTAAAGATGGAATGTGGGCTGCTGTTCCATTTGGTAAAAAATTTATGATTATTCATAACGGACAGCAGGTTCATCTAGCAAACAATTACAAGTCCGCCAAAACCTACATTCAAAAGTCCGCAAAAGGCGTATCGGTCTCCAGTCTGGATCAATTTCTTGGTTAAATAATAAAACTATGAGACCTAGATGATGACTTATTACGCTTGGTTTATCGTATTCGCAGTAGCGGCATACTTCATCGCAACGGATGAAAGTGTCGCTGCTGCTTTTTATTATGTGCTTAAGTTAGCAAAGTCTAACTATGAGAAGCAGAAGTGGTGGTTGTTGAACAATCCACGTAATCCTGTGGTAAAATATCTAATGTGGCGTCGTTCTATGAAACTCGCAAAAGAGTTAATGGACGAAATGAAAAATAAATAACCCTATATCTGGAGAAAGATATGTTGTCTACACAATATCGTCTTCGGTTGGAAGCAATCTGTGAAAAGATTGTTCTACACGAGGAAGTGAGTTTAGAAGATATGATTTGGGCAGAGAAACTTGCTAAGGCAAATCGCTCTGCTGCTACAATACTTCGTCAGGCAAGAAGAAGAGCAGAAAATCCTGATATGGATGAGATGGATGACTTCCTGAACTCAATGGATATTGGTGGTCTGGGTCACGAAAGATTTGGTAGAAGAGGATTTGATAGTCCTGATGAACTTCACGATTGGTTTAAGCGTGATGACGATGAGACTGATTGGAGAACAAGAGATTGAAATACGAGGAGTTTATTCATAAGGGCACAGAATTCTATATGGAAATGGTGCGTCTTGTTGATATTAAACTCAAGTATCGTTTAGAACTGACCGATGTTGAGAAAGAAATAAAGGATCACATTATGGAGTTTCAACATCAGGTTAAACTTAATGAGTTAAGAGATAAGTTTGAGAAATGTTTAGATCTTGACAACCAGACCTAGATACTCTATAATACACCCATATACACCCATTATTATGGACTACAAACCCTATAGTATGGAATGGAGTCGGCGGCGGTATCTTGCCGAAGCAATCCAACAATACTTTGATACTGATGCGTCTCTGGATGTTGTCTTGGACGATATTGTGAGTGTGCTTGAGGAGAATGTAGAGCACCACAAGAGTCGTGCCGAACGCTTTCAGGAAGTTCTGGATGGTCTGAAATCTCTTCCTTATTGATATGAAACCCAACTTCCGTAAGGTATTGGAAATGGCACTGGAAGAAGGTGTCCGTTATGGTTACAATCGTGCTTATAAACACGTAGAGAACCCACACCAAGATGCTGTGGTTGATTGTGTGGTGGATGGTGCGATGAACTCTCTGTATGAATGGTTTGACTTTGAGGAAAACAATGAATCTAATTAAATTTAAGCATCGTGAAGACTTTGGTCACGAATGGTATGTTCAGATTTTCAATATCAAGCGTTGGAGTTTGCTTCAAGCATCTGTAAGTTGGAATGACTTCCCTTCTTCACCTTATCTTCAGATTACAATGGGAAGTAATGGTCTTTTGGGTATTTTGTTCTGGGCATATAAGTTTGGATTTGATATTGATGTTCTTTCCCGTACTTGGAGATGGGATTATCTGGAGAAAGTAGATGAAGACGAAACTGAATTGGTTTGAGTATTACTTTGGTCATTGTTTCCAGACTGGTTGGAGAGAGATCTGGAATAACTTTAAGATGTGGAGAGATCTTATCAGTGGAAACTATGCTGATTATGCTCTTCTAAAAACTGATGACCCATATGAAGAATGTTATCAGTGGTTCTGGACTTCTATCAATCTTGATGAAACATATCCAAAAGAGTTTCTAGAATACTTGATGGAAATGTGTGATAGAATTGATAGAGGTGAAGAGAAGTTGATACCAATGGATGAAGACTTTATGGATAGACTTAAAGACCTTACTGATGGTGTAGAGTTGAATGATGAAGACTTTACCTGATAAGAAAGAACTGGATATTATGTGGACGGTAGCGACCTCAACCAGTATTGAAACTGGCACAAGACCCCACTACGGGTTCGCCCAGATGCTGTATGATTACCTCATAGACAAAAAACCTCTTGTTGAACTGCGTTATGAATCTCAAAGAGAAGAAGGCACTCCTGAAGAAACTTGAAACTGCCTACAATACCTGTTTTGACTGTGGGAAGAAGTATGGAGTATATTCTGTAGGGTGCTCCTCTGTTTATGAGTCAAAGTGTGGTGTATGTGGTGAAATCAAACCTATTACAGAAACTCGTGATTTTGCTTACTTTGTAACTGGTATTCGTAAACTGAAACTTGAGATTGCTCTTGAAAAAAAAAACCTAAATAACAATACCTGATTTGCTCGCACTTTTCAGGAGGAGGGTGAAAGTCCCTCCTTTGTATTATAAATATTATTGCGAGCAAATTAGAGTAGAATGAAAGGAGTAATTTACTGCTATCACTGTATTCCTACTGGGAAAAAATACATAGGGCAAACTGTATTTGAAGAAAGAAGAAAGGGTCAGCACAGGCACGATTGTAGTAGAGGTGTAAATAATAAGTTTTATCGTGCCGTAAGAAAATATGGATGGAATAATTTCATTTATGGGATTGTTGATGAATATGATACTTGTATTTTGAACGAACAAGAAATATTTTATGTTGATAAGTATGATACTTATCATAATGGATACAATTCAACAATTGGTGGAGAAGGATGTAGAGGATTTCTTCCATCAGAGGAAACTAAAAAGAAACAAAGTATAGCAGCGAAAAATAGAACTGATATTAGACCAAATAAAAAATATTTTACTGATGAGGAAAAACGGGAAGCAAAAAGAGAAAGAGATAGAAAATATCAGCAAAAAATAAAAGAAAAAAGAAAAGAATATATGAAAGAATGGAGAAAAAATAATCAAGATAAAATCAAAAAATGGAAGGAAGAAAATAAAGAGCATTTGAAAGAATTATGGGCTAAAAATAGAATGAAAAGAAAAGGCAAGTGTGACGGTTGAGAAAGTGTCCCAT
>Ga0222712_10001552_pt1 | contig 28040 bp, 32 predicted proteins | sample C33_657DmetaG_FD_165043 | JGI IMG/M metagenome (GOLD analysis project Ga0222712, IMG submission 165043) | Estuarine water microbial communities from San Francisco Bay, California, United States - C33_657D | ecosystem: Environmental > Aquatic > Marine > Unclassified | place: USA: California... | reverse complement strand
CAGGAAGTAGTGGTACTTCAGGTACTAGTGGAGCAGCAGGTGCTAACGGTTCTAGTGGAACTAGTGGAGCAGCAGGAGCGGCAGGAAGTAGTGGTACTTCAGGTACTAGTGGAGCAGCAGGTGCTAACGGTTCTAGTGGAACTAGTGGAGCAGCAGGAGCGGCAGGAAGTAGTGGTACTTCAGGATCTCAAGGACCTATTGGACCTACAGGACCTGCAGGTTCAGGAGCTTCTTCTCCAATCACGTTAGAACAATCAACATCTTTAGTTTCTACAGCAGTAGGTGCTACAGCAACTGCAGGATTATCTATATCATTAGGATCTAGTGCATGTACAAATGCCATAAATACTGTTGCAATAGGTGTACAATCAATTGCTTGTTTAGATAGTTCAATTGCAATTGGACGCTGTGCTCATGCTATGGATGTGTGTTCAGTAGCAATTGGATATTGCGCAGACGCTTTCGATGGTAGACCTTATTCAGTAGCAATTGGAGCACAAGCTAAAACAGCTCAATGTTCAGTAGCAATTGGTACTAACTCTATATCAATTGGAGCTGGTACCACAACAATGGGTTACGACTCACAAAGTTTTGGTAACTGTGGTATTGCAATAGGTGTTAACTCAAGATCAACTGAAGCAGCAATCGCTATCGGTAAATCTGCATACGCACAAAGTGCCAATAACTCAATCGCTATTGGTTGTGCAGCAGTTGCTACTCATAACGCATCAGTAGCTTTGGGTGCTGGTGTTACTACAACTAACGCAAATACAGTTCACCTTAACAATCTAATTGCTTTTGGTCAAGGAGCTTCTATAGCTCATAATAATGGAAGTATCGGAGGAACCCCTACTATCGATTGGGATAACGCAAATAATCAGTACTTTACTTTAACTTCTTCTATCACTTCACTTACGCTTAATAATGGTCTAGAAGGAGGTTCTTATGGATTGTTAATTACACAAGGTGGTGCAGGGGGATATACAATTACTTGGCCAGCGTCAGTAAAATGGGCTAACGCAACTCCTCCGGTTTTACCTGGAGCAGTTGGATCTGTTAGTTTCATTTCTTTAGTTTATTACAACTCTAACTATTACGGAAGCTTTACCCTTAACTTAGGATAATATGAATTTAACAGGAAATTTAGGTAACTTAAATAACGGAGCCACGGGAGCCATAGTAAGAGATTTTATAACTACTAGCTCTTGGTCCGTTCCTTCTGGACTAACATGTGCAACTATTATAGTAATAGGTGCTGGTGGAGGTGGAGGTGGAGGAGCTGCTCCAAACTCAGGAGTTCCTAGATTTCAAGCATCCGGAGGCGGAGGTGGTGGCGGAGGTGGAATCTCTTGCTGTAATTACACTTGCGCATCTTTATCTAATTCTCCTTATTGTATTCGTATAGGTACCGGAGGAGCAGGAGGAGCTAAAGCTGCACTCGATTCAACAAACGGTCAAATCGGAGTTTCAGGAAATGGATCTTGTGTTACTTACACCGGTGGAACTCTTTTAAGTGCTCAGGGTGGAGGAAGAGGAACAGGAGGATGTTATTGTCCTAATCAAAGTTCTTGCATCGTAGTTTCTGGAGGGCCTGGGGGAACAGGATCTACTTATACAGGAAATGGGGGAGGAAGAGGAGTTTATCAATATAATGCTATTCTTACTTCGGACTCAGCTTGTGCAGGAAACGGAGGAAGAGGCGGAGGATCAGGAGCTGGATACAGTATTGCTGAAGGTATTGGTGGAGCAGGAGGAGCAGAATGTTCTTATGTTGGATTAAGATTCGGAAAGGGTGGAGATATGTTATTAGATAATACTAGACCGCCTGATGGAGCAGTTTATGGAGCAGGAGGAGGCGGAGGAAGAGCTTCTATTATTTCAGGAGCAGCTTGTCCATCTGACGGAGGAGCAGGGTCAAACGGAATAATAAGAATTATAGAATACTATAATTAAAAATTAAACCATCTACTACCAACAGGAACTGGACAATTTTCTGAAACGTCTTCTATACCGTATTTAAAAACTGTTGCATAATAATCCTGACTAGATTTTATAATTTCCTGAACTTCAGGAACCGGTACTATATTCTTAAAATTCTCTAAATCATAACCTAATCTCTCTACAGATTCAGCTAAAGGAAAGAAAATAGTTGTAGATCCTGCACTAAGATTAGCTGCTCTAGCATGTTGTCCAAAAGAATCTATTCCTACAAACTCTGCACAATAGTGTATAAGACACATAGCTTGACGTCTACTTAACGTTTCTAGTCTTTGATGAATATTAGTAAGTTTTGGTGTTTCTGATAGACATAAGTGCACAATAAAATGTGTGTCTTTAAACTTATTTAAAAATTCATCGAATTCGTTTTGCGGAGGATTTCTAGTCCAAGATCTAGCAGCAGGGTTAGCACCTCCAGTAGATTGTACGATTACTAAAGGTTTTTCTGTCTGAATCATTGCTATTAATTCCTCTACTTCCGGACCCGAAAAGAATAATAATGGAGTTTTTTGCACAGAAGGAACACCTAAAAGCTCACACCAAATGTCTATAAGGTGTTCTTTTTCGTTCTTGATCCAGACATTTTCCATATAAGGGTCGTGCGCAGACACCTCCCATTCAGGATTTCCGTAGTAATCCTGCCATAGATATGGAGTATTAAAAGAGAAATTTTTGTAAATGTCTGAATTATTTATAAATACTTCAGGATATCCTGACACTACAACCACTCTAGAACCTGGATAATTTTGCTTATACGAGCGTATAACTGCCGTGGCCATGATACACTTACCGATTCCGCCGTTAATGTGTAATACTAAGTTTTTTCTTTCTTCCATATCGTATATATTATAGTCCAAAAAGGCGTAAATTTTTCAATGTCACTTTCACATCTTTTCATACTTATAGATAATGAGCAACACTAACAGCAATTCAAACTTCTTAAAGTTCAGTAGAGAAGTTCCAGATCCTACATTACCTAAAGTTTTCGAGCTAAGATCGCATAGTTGGATTTCTTATGGGCTAGATAATTTATATCCCCAAAATATAGTAACCCCAATTTATAACGGTTCTTCTATGGTTAGAACCTGCGTAACTTCTAAACAAACTTACACAGTTGGTGAAGGTTTAAGAACTAAAAATCCAGATTTAGAATATGTTTTAAAAAGAGCTAATGCAGATTTAGAAAGCTGGACGAGCATTTTTAGTCGGGTAGCTTTGGACTACATCATATTCGGGGGGTTCGCTTTACAGATTATTTGGGATGAAACTGGAGAGAAGATCGTAGACATCTACAACATGGACTTTAACGACATTCGTTCTGGTCATATAGATAAAGACACTGATAGAGTAGAATGGTATTACTATTCTGCTGACTGGTCAAAATACAAGAAGGATATTTACAAGCCAAAAGCTATTAAAGCCTTCGATCCTAACACAGCTCACCTATACCCAAGACAGCTGCTTTTTGCATTCCAATATAATCCAGGCAATAAGTATTATCCTATTCCTGACTATTCAGGAGCGTTAACAGCTGCTAACGTGGATATTATGATCGATTCATTCCACTGGTACAACCTACAAAACGGTTTGGCACCTTCGCTTTTCATTTCAATGAACAACGGAATTCCCGATCCTGAAACAAGACAAGACATCTACGACGAACTTGCATCAAGCTTTTCTGGAGTAGAAGGAGCAGGTAAATTCTTTCTAAGTTTTGCTACTGATAAAGAACACGGAACAGAGGTAACGCCTATTGATGCAGCGAATTCAGATTACTATGTGACTTTAAGCCAAAGAATAAGCCAACAAATTTTAACGGGCATGAAGATTACTTCACCGTTACTATTAGGTATTAAAGATATTGGTGGTGCAGGTTTATCTAATAACAAGGACGAAATTCTTGTAGCTTCACAACACTTTAACACAACAGTTATTGTACCAATCCAAAAATATCTACTTAAGATCTTTGATAAGTTAATGAGCTATTATGGATACGAGGATAACGAACTTTACATTGAACCGCTAAGACTTTTCAACGAAGAAGGAGTAAAAGTTGGAGAGGCATCTGTAGACGCAAACATATAATATAACTATGAGCCAAAAAATTCCATTGTTCGTATCGGCCGAGAAGATCCGCTCTTTTACAACTACAAACCAGAATGTAAGCGATGCTGATTTAGTGCCTAATATTCTTGTAGCCCAAGATATAGAACTTCAATTCTATTTGGGCTCTACATTTTATTTTAGCCTACAAGATCAAGTTCTTAACGGTACCGTTACCACAGAAAATCAATTTCTTATTGACAACTACATTTCTAAAGCTCTAATCCAATGGGGTTTAATGAGAGCGTTACCTAACCTTAAATACAAAATCTACAACAAAAGCGTAGTATCACCAACATCGGAAAATGCTGATAGCATCGATTTAGATGAACTTAAATTCTTACAACAACAATGTAGAGATACTGGTAACGTTTACGCTACTAGAATGGTGGAATGGATACAATTACATCCTGGCGACTACGCTGTCTATTTTAGCCAAAGAGTGACCGATGGACAAATGCCAAGTTATATGGATCCAATCTATGGTGGACTAGTTACTTCTAATATGCCTTACGCTTGGAAGAAAAGATCTGGTATGAACAGAAATCTAAATGACGGTATTTCTGGATGCTGCGAAGGCCTATTCCCTAACACATACGTGAACACAACAGTTTTTTAAATGAGCAAGATTAAAAAAATAGTAGTTAAGTTGTCGAAGACCTATAAAACTACTGTAGCTAACGAAAACAAATTAAAAAATTACATCGATGAACGACACACTGGAAGTAGTAAAGAAACTAGCAACAGACCCGATACCTTACGTTAACACTGGAGTATTCCTAGGAATGACCGCTATGGACTGGGATCTTGCACTAAAAGTTCTATTAGGATTGGCTTCTGTAGTATGGACTTTTCTTAAGATCATAAACGAATACAAGATACTTAAAAATAAAACCAAAACAGACGCTTAAATTATAAGATTTTGTTACCGATCCCCGAGATAATATCTTGGGGATTTTTTGTGTGTTTTGATCTATAAAATAAGTGATTTTTCGCAACAGATATATAGTATTAATAACTAAATTTAAACATGGCATTCGTAATAGAAAAGATTAACAGCAAGCAACAGAAGCCAGAAGGCTTCTACGTAAAATTAGAAGGTATTGAATACCAAGTCTATGAATTAACAATTTCAGCATCCGGAAAAGTTTGTATGAAAATATGGGATCCGATTCGTAAAGAACACTTAGTAAAAACTCTTTGCACTTTAGAAGAGTTGGTTAAAGCAACAATGTCTGACGCTACATTTTTAGAATACTAATGGAAGAACCTATTTTACTAAGAATTGATCCCTTTATTTGGGATGATCCAAATCTGGGCTATCCAGAAAAGATTATCGTAAATCTAGTCCTTTCATTTACTTTAAGAGACGAGTGTTGTACACTTACTAATGAATGGATAGCATCTAAGTTTGGCTGGACCCCTGCTTTTGTTAATGACGTAATAAATCTACTGGCTACCAGAAAATTACTTGTTATGAGCAAACAATGGAACGGCACTAGAAACTTAAGCTTTTACATACCTGGTAGAGCTAATCCTTGCGAGGATATTCTGACGGTGGAAGCAACAGAAATTAACCCATAAAATTTGAATTTGGTAGAGCAGTTCATGAACGATAACTACATTCCTCTTAAAGAAGCAGCGGAGAGGATTAGTGGTAATCACGAACTGTCGGAAGAACTGTTACATTATACGATAGATGAGTTCTTAAGAAAGAAAGAGGTCGATACTATAATCGATTCAGGAGGTGGTAGATTCTACTGTGTGCGTATTATGCTTAACAGCTGGAAGTCGGTAACATCCCCCTTTTATCATACTTATAAGAAACCCTCAGCTGATTTCGATATAGAAAAGTTTGAGGATATTGAAGATGAATATGACCCAACAACCGAAATCGCCGATAACATTAAAAGAGAACTTGATAAACTTTCTTGGTTCGATAAAAAACTATTTGAGATTTTTTATACTGAGAATCATACAATATCCTCTTTGGCTCGTGCCACTGGAATCCCTCGCACTTCTATATCTTTGTCTATAAACCGAATTCGAAAACACATTAAACAAAATATCTAATGCCAAAATCAAGACATAGAAAAGACCAAAAAAAGAAAGCAGCAATCAGAACAAAAGAGATTGCAGCTAGAAGATACCAAGTTCAAAAGCTTGTAAAAGAACTAGAGAACGAATTTGCTAAGCTAGATGCTCATACAGAGCCCGCTACTGAATCTTTTTACCAACCACCACTGTTAACCTTAACACAAACAAAATAAACTCTTATATGATAAAATGGAAATTTAACGATCTTGAAGTTTACTTCGAGTCTAAGACAGAAAACTTACAGAGAGACATCTCCAAGATGGCTTACGCTAATGGCGTTAAACAAACAGCAAAAATAACAATTATCGATGGTCCTACTACTCAATTCATTTCTACAGATACTGATAGTATCAATGGCGATACCAGCACTATTCCACAGTCAACCGTATCAGTGGATGCTAAGAAAACTAAAGTTAGAAAACAAGAAACCGATGAGTTGTCCGACTTGTCTGGGAATGTGGAGTCAATTGCTACTACAGATTCTATTCTGGAAAACGGGATTGATCTTGAGCTTTTTAACGGCTCTAGCGACAGCGTGGCTCTCTAACGAAACCGATAAAGTACACACTAAATTATTTTAATATGACCTGGCAAGAAGAACTAGAACAAAACATTAGTTTATTTGACGAACCAAAGAAAAACTGGAGTGCAGATGAGTTAGCTTTGGCTTACAGAATCTATAACGGATATAATGGAACCTATCTCGTAGACACGGGATGTGGCTCCTGCCGTAGATCTGTCATCGCACATTGTATGAAAATAGCTAAAGACTCTAAAAAAGTTTAAGGTGGTATACGAGTCTCTGTTCCATTGTGTTTACCCAGTGTCAACCGAGCCTGTGCAGTTTAAGACGCACCCTACAATTCCTGAGATAGAGGCAAGCCGTTGTGGAGTTGTTAGATGCAAGAGTGAAGACGACATGGTAGATCACTTCACTAAGAAATCAAGTCAACATCTTGTTTGGGAATGCTGGACCGAAGAAGAACTACCGGCTTACACTAATATTAGATTCCTTAACATGAATCCGTACGACACATCTTTCGACAATTTAGAAATTATGTGTGTGGATGACCCGGCCAGACAAGAAAGAGAAAGAAAATTCATAGACAACACAGTCGAACAGATGCTGATAAGGGAAAAATTCTATGGGGATGGAAGAGATATGGTTAAGTACTTTAAAGATCTGGGGTTAACTAAAAGGTATATTAAAGCCTGGCAAAAGGTTAGTCCGAATTATAATGTGAAACAATCCAAAGAAGCTGCACTATAATTTACGTTCGAATCTTAATGTTTTCCAATATTTGATTTTTGATTGCTTCAAACGAACGAAAAGTCCTAGGAAACTAGGACTTTTTTTTTGTGGATGCCCGAAACTTTTATATCGTTCAGATATATAGATGTAAATAACAAACACTATGAAGCAAAAACTAAGCAAGAAATTCGTACGGTTAGAAGGCAGCGATTACGCCATTAACGAATTCGGGGAGGTTAAAAACCTAAAGACTAGAAATGTACTTAAACCCTTTTTAATTTCTGACTATCCAGCAGTTAACATCACGGTTAACGGAAAGAGAAAAACATGTTACGTACATCATTTATGTTCAGAAATATTTTTGGGCCACGTAGCAAAAAGAGGTCTAATGACCATCAATCATATAGACCATGACAAGACCAATAACAGATTGGATAATCTTGAGGTGATAAGTCACCGTCGAAACACAGCCCTATCTTATATTCACAAGAACAGGGAATTGCCCACCGGTGTAACTAAAACAGCTATTGGCAAAAGAAGATACAAAAGCCAAATCTGTTATAAAGGGGAGAATCGGTACCTCGGCTGCTATATGACGGCGGAAGAAGCTGCAGCAGTCTATCAGGAAGCATCCGATCTTATAATAAAAACTGGAGAACTTCCAGAGTACTACATGAACAGGAAAAGGTACGATCGTTTCAAAAAATTAGAATAACATTTTTTATTACCGTAAAGCAATCATAAATTTGGAAAATGAAGCAAAAATTATCAAAACAAGAACAAGAGTACATTAAGTTGTTACTCAAATCCAAACCAGTGGATAAACAAGAAGCAAATAAAAAATGGTTGGACCACGAAGTTAATAGACTTCTCAGCCAATACAAAAAATCAAATAAACTATTTTAACAATGAGAAAAGAAAAAGGAAAAGATCCTGCGTTCCTACTTTACGCAAAGGATTGGTTAACGGGTACGTTTTTTCTAACGTACGATCAAAAAGGTAGACTTATAGATCTTTTGTGTCATCAACATGTAAATGAGGGTTTAACATTAGATGGGATCATGAAAGTTTTAGAAGGCGTTGAAGATGAACAAATCATTTCTAAATTCGAAGAATCTGAGGGCAAATTATACAACAGAAAATTAAAAAGAGTTACTAAAGAAAGGGAAGAACATGCAGTATGGAAAGCAGAAAATGGCAGAAAAGGTGGTTTAGCTAAAGCAAATAACAAGCAAAATGCTAGCAAAGATCCTAGCAAAACGTCTAGCAAAAACCTATCTCGCGCCCTTGAAGAAGAAGATGAAGAAGAAGAATCTAAGAATATTACTATAGAGGAGACTAATAGCCCTAGTCATTTATTCAATAAAGAAGTACTAACCCCAAATCATAACAGTCTAGAAGATTTGTATAGTGATTTACCATAACCCTATTACCATGAGTTACAAAATACTAAAGGTCTATGACCACGTACTGCAAGACAGTAGATTAACCACACTAAGAGAGAAGTATCTAGTAAGTTATATCTGGAGTTGGCAAGAACAAGATAGATGTTGTTTTGCTTCTGATGAGTTTTTAAGCTCGCTATTAGCGTGTGACTACCCAACCCTTCATAAACTATTGTCTGACCTTCGAAGTCGTCGTATACTTAAAATAAACCATAGTAGCGGAACTGCTAGGATGTTAGCAGTACTCGTTGGATCTGAAACTCCTGGATGTCCCGAAGATTTTGATATTTTTAACGAGGTAGATTTTTAACATGGGAACATTAAACGCATCAGTCAGAAAGACACACTTCAAGGAAAGACAACTACCCGTTGTCGCAGAAACAATTAAAGCCTACAAATCCGCCGGGTACAAGATAGTTGATGGAATAGAAACTGTAATGATAATAGAACCGGACACCACATTCCGAATCTTTATTAGCAGATCATCACACTCAGTTCAGTTCTATTATCTAGGAGAACCGGAAGCGATGCAGGAATTTTCAGCACAAGATCTAGAATCCGCAGCACAAGTAGCAGAATTAGAAAACAAATATAAACAAACATTCGGATAATATGGAAACATGGAAACCAATCGAAGAGTTTCCTGATTACGAGATTAGTGATCAAGGAAATGTAATGAGTAACAAAAGACGCAAAACTATAATAATAAGACCTGTTCTGTCTAGAAGGGGATATCTTTCTATCGTAACAAGTCATTATGGTAAAAAGAGGATGCTTAAGATACATCAGCTCGTGCTTAAGCATTTTGGTCCTCCCCAACCCCTTAACACTACACCAGATCATATTAATCGGATAAAGACTGACAATAGGATAGAGAATCTAAGATGGGCTACCCCAGAAGAACAGAATGAAAATAGAATACCAGCTAAAGGGGAAACTCACGGAAGTTGTAAGTTAACTGAAGACCAAGCCTTAGAAATAAAACGTAGGTTACAAAAACCGGTTAACCAAGCCGCACTTAGTAGAGAGTACGGAATAAGTAGGCAACTAATAGCTGGTATAAAATCTGGTAGAAAATGGGCTTACCTTAATATCTGACACTTTTCACGATTCTCATATATAGTTGTAAAGAACAACCATTTGCAACATGGCATTTAAACCAGGAGAGTCGGGAAACCCCGCCGGTAGAAAACCGGGAACAGTTAATGAAGTATCCAAAAGAATACGTGATGCTTTCGCTAACCTGTTAGAAGGCAGAGAGGAAGAACTACACGAAGCCCTTAATAAGTTAAAGGAGAAAGATCCTAAAGCTTATCTAGAGATGTACGTTAAGATTAGCCAACGATTTGTCCCAGAAGTTAGCAGGGCAGAGATCACCGGCCAAGACGGCGAAGCATTCCAACCAATTAATATTATCCTACCTACAAAACCGGGGAATGAATAAGGAGTTTAAGTTCTTAGACGCCTACTCGCCTATCTTCTACGAGGATAAGACTTATTGGATCATTAGCGGGGGTCGTGCATCAGGCAAGACAACTAATGTGGCCGCATACTTCGTTATGAAGCTAATGGGCGAAGACTATTTCCGCGGTGTAATAGCCCGTTATACTTCCCGTGCGTTAACCAACTCAATCTACCGAGACATAGTGGATATCATAAGCGATTGGGGCTTAGCCGGTTACATCGAGGTTAAAGGTGATGAGATCTGTTCCAAGATAAACGGCAACATGATCATCACACACTCTATGAAGTTAGCCGAGGGCACTATGACAGCCCGAGGTAAAGGTTTGGCTAGGGTAACTCACCTACTAATAGACGAGGCCACGGAGTTACCATCCGAAGAAGAGTACCTAAAGCTAATAGACAGTTTCAGGACCAAGGGCGTGGAGAGAAGGATCTTCTTGCTCTTTAACCCAACATCTAAGCAGTCATGGATCTACAAAAGGTTCTATCTGCCCGATGGTAAGCCGAACCCTAAGTGGACTTCTAACCACGGCTACATTCATACAACCTATAAAGACAACGAACACAATCTAGACCAGAGTAAGATCAAGGAGTGGGAAGACTCTCTGTACTCCGATCCGGCTTACTACTCCCACCACATCTTAGGACTTTGGAGAGATATTGGCGAAGGTGCAGTGTTTAAGAACTGGAGCTTCGACTACATCCCAGATCAAGAAGCAGAGACTGTGTACGGCTTAGACTTCGGGTTTGCCTCTGACCCTACAGCCCTGGTTAAGGTTAAGAAGCGGGATAAGAGGCTATGGGTAGAAGAGGTGATCTACCATAAAGGGTTAACTACAGAAGACCTGTCTCTCCTAATGGATAGTGCCAGCGTTCCTAAGACAGCAAGCATCTACGCAGATTCGGCCGATCCAAGATCTATCGAAACCCTAAGAAGACTAGGATGGAAGAACATTTACGCAGCCGTAAAAGGACCAGACTCTATTAGATCGGGCATAGACAAGATCCACACATTCCAGGTCTCGGCCAACCCGATTTCGGAGAACCTAATAGAAGAATACTACAACTACGCTTACCGAACTGGAACAGACAAACCAATAGACAGCTACAATCACGCTATGGATGCTTTACGTTACGCTGTAGGAGCTTTACAAGAAGGTCCAAGATATGCTGTACAAGGCAGGAGCAGACAAGGCTTAGAAGCTTGGTAAAAAAGCCCGGCAGATAATTCAAATAACATACTTATAATAAAAGAACACATGGGAAACCCTATTACAACTTACAAGCAGGTCATAAAGGAATTTGAAACCATTGCTTTATCCCAACAGTCTGTTAAGCAATTTCAGGTAGGAGAACTATCTGACATCGACGTGGAAAACCATATCCACACATTCCAAAGATTCCCAGTAGTCTTTATGATTCCCCAACAATCCTCATTAGACCGATTCGGTAAGATGACGTTAGGGTTTAGTCTAATCGTGGCAGACATTGCTAAGAACGAACAAGAGTTACAGGTCGATACCCACAACAACACGCTAATGATTATGCAAGACATCTTTAGCAAGATCATATTAACTAATTGGAGTGACGTAGATCTAAATCTAGAAACACCAATCAATATAGTACCTTTCGTAGAGAGATTTAATAACAACCTAGCTGGTTGGACAGCAGAGATCAATGTGGATGTTAAGAGTCCATTCAATCTATGTGACGCAGCATTTGAAGCATAATGGCACAAGATCTAGAACTCACACAAGCACTTAACATGTCGGCTAGATTATTAGCTGACAATTTAAGAAAGCAGGTTCCTGTTAAAACAGGTAAGCTTAAGAGATCTATTAAAGTGAAAGCAAACTACACAGGTAAGAGTGTGCAATTTAGGTATGACTATGAAAGATATGGCATATGGGTCGATAAAGGAACAAGACCATATGGTGTATATGGTAAAGGAAAGAATGGTCCATGGAATCCAAACCCAGGTAAAGGAACAGGTGGAATCCGACCTAGATTCTGGACTTCACTAGAAACCACAGTTTTAGTAAACGTAAAGAGAATGATGGCAAAGGTCATCGGACAATATATTAGAATACAATTTAGAAAGAAACCAGTATGAGCAAACCAAGTTTTAAAATAGGATTAAGTAAGTATGAGTTCAAAGAAATATCTTTAGCTACTTACTACAAGTTACAGGACTTGTTAATGAACCCAGAGAAAGACACAGAGTACTTAATAGTAGAATGTCTAACCGATTGTCCAATAGCTACTTTAAGAAAATTAAAGTATGGGGATTGGGTATTGGTATGGGACGAAGCACAACTTCAGATCACTAGGTTAAAGGGTAACGCTGATAGCATTAACCCCATCATAGAATTTAAAGGGGTTAAGTATGGCTTACCTGCTATCGAGGATATCACAGTGGGAGAGTTCGTAGATCTTGATCTAATCCTAGCAGATAAGAATGCAGATAGGAAACTAGAAGACATCGCTGCTATCTTATACAGACCAGTAATAGAACATAAAGGCAACATACTTAAGATTGAAGACTACGACACAGACGGATTCAAATACAGAAAAGAACTATTCTTAGATCTCCCAGTGTCAGCAGTTAAATCCGCTAACTCTTTTTTTTTGCAGTGCGCAAACAGTTCTTTAAGGAGTACCCTAAACTCTTTACTGCAGATGGAGGAAACGAAGATGATGGACCCAAAAGACCTGGAGAAGCTCCAAAAAGCAGCCCAGCTGGAAATTGGTGGCGACTTATCAACTTTATTTCTGGAGGAGACGTTCTTAAATTTGAGGAAACTACGAAGCTCCAGGTCAGAGCCGCTTTCAACTGGCTTACGTGGAAAAAAGGACAACTGGATAAAGAGGCTATGGCCAACTAAAAACAAAACAACAAAAGCATGATAACTAGCGTTACATACAAACCATCCAGAATATGCGGAGCCTACAATCCTATCATATGGACTGTACAATCAGATAACATAAACCAACCTGACTTTCAGTATGTGATTGATGTGTACATTGACGGCACCTATATTACTAGAATCACCCAAAGACCTAACCCATCTGGATATGGTATGTGGGACGTGTCAGCAATCGTACAGAGTTATGCTAGAGTTTCTAGTTTTACCCAAGGTGAATTAGAGACTCCCAACACCCAATGGTTTCACGATAACGAAACCGCATCTTGTCACGTCTACTGTAAGGTGGGAGAACGTTGGGGTATTAACGGAGTGGCTGGTTCCTTTGCATTACGTAACGGACTTCCTGGAGACAACTTCGGTCCACCAGCTTACGCAGTCTACTCGGCTTACCCTTCAGCCAACCTAGAAGTTGTTGCTCTTGCAGCTTCGTTAGAAGATCACGAGAATCTATGGACGATGCAACAACCATCCACTAACGGTGTTTGGAAGCTGGATCCTTTCCAAGGTAACATTGCTAGAGAATGGTCAGGCGGTTTAGCTTACCCACTTTCTAACGACTACTCTTTAACCCGTAACTTATACAGCTTCGATAAAGGAACTCTATCCTGGATCAACTACAGTCCGGGTTCAGGTAACGGACTTATCTTCGGATTCAGATATAGGGTTTACAACGCATCGGGTACATTAGTACAGACCACAGACGTTCCGTTAACAATTGCAAATGGTATGGGACCTAAAACATTGTGTTCTACCACGTATAACATTCAGCCTGCTGCACAATACGACTTAGTCCATGTCAACTATAGCCCAAGCATCTTAGCGGCTCGTACAGGACAACCTATCACTGATGGATGGAGCGTGATTATTCAAGGTCACACTTACAGCAACTACGGAGCTTGTACATTCGGATCAGCGATAACCCAACCAATCACAATCAACGTAGAGAACTATTGCCAACCCCTTTATCCTAGGGTTAGGGTTAGCTGGTTAAATGAATGGGGCGGCAGAGACTACTACAACTTTACAATGTACGCTGTTAAGACCATTAACACTAAATCTGAACAGTACACTCAGAACCAAATGAACTGGAGTTCTAGCGTTCCAGTCCCACAGCTATCATCTAGTTATCCTCCACTTGGTACGTTACCTACACAAGGTGGAGATAAGATCTTTAACAAGACCGCTACAAACACATGGAGAGTTCAGACAGATTGGTTAACCCAAGCCGAGGTTAACCTAATCGAAGGCTTACAGAAGTCACCTATGGTTATAGCCTACATTTATAATGACTCGCCTATTGCTAACGCATTCCCTTATAGCTGTAAGGTTAAAGGTGAGAGTTACGAGGTTAAGTTGGTTAAACAGGAAAAACTCATCCAGGCTACATTCGAACTAGACCTAAACATGACTCAATCTTTACAAAACACTTAATAGATGGCAGCAAATACAGTACAGTTATTCGTAAGAAGCGAACCATTCGGACCTTCGGGCAGCCCACTATACCAATGGTATCTTTTGGATCTGTTTAATGCGGACCCAATTAAACTAAATTTATCGGTTGCTTCTATCACAGAACCGCTAAAGGTTGCTTCAGCATTTACTAGAACGTTTAGAATACCTAACACTGCTAAGAATGCCGAGTTCTTTAAAAGGGCGTTTAACATCAACACCACAGACTTTGATCCTAGTAGAAAAATCCCGGCCTACATAAACGATAGCGGAGAAACGTTAATCACAGGAAGCATTAGACTTAACAACATTGTTAGGGATCTTGATAAACAAGTGATTGCTTACGAGATTGGTTTCTTTGGAGACACTTCAGATTTAGGTTCGGTTATTACCGGTAAGTATCTAAGAGATCTAGATCTGACTATGTTTAACCATAACAGAAACTACGCTTCGATCACAAACAGTTGGAGCCCGAGTGGTCTATTTGGTGGAGCAATTAGATACCCGTTGATTGAATGGGGTTACACGTACGATAGTACACCAGCACCAACTATACCAACACTTAGTGCTTACTTCCCTAAGTCATTTACGTCAACCGCAAATCCATTACAACAGAACCAGTTTAAACCGGTAATATCGCTAAAGGTTCTATGGGATGCTATCATTAGCCCATCTTACCAAATGTTGTTCTCACCGTACACACCTCAGGTTGGTATTAGTGGTTACACCTATTCATCCGATTCATTCATGGGTGCTACTGGATCGGGATCGCAGCTTTGGAATAATCTTTATGTTGTTTTAGGTAAAGAAGCTTCGGCTACTTTAGACGCTAACCAGTTCTTTGCTGCTAATGTTAATGCCTCGGTTGGATCACTTATTAATGCTGGAACCACTACACAGATTTTAGCTCCGCTAGAAATCTCAGATCCTGGTAATAATTACACCACTACCACATCCACTTACAAACTTCCATCAACTGGAAATTATGTTTTCCAAGTAGAGAACTTAAAAGGTATAGCATACCTTAACGGTCTTCCAACATCATCTAAGTTATACGGTAGATTTAGGTTAAAGGTTACTTCTCCTACAAACGTGGTTACTTATTTCGATACTGCTCAATTTGATTTCATCGGTGGACAACAATTCAACACTTACACCTTTAACCTAGCTGGAGGGTTAGCAGGATCTTTGGTACAGGTTGTTGCAGAAATGCAACCACCCCAAGTATCTGGTGGTTATCAAGCTACCTCTTTTAAGTTTACCCAAGGATCTTTTAGATGTACTTTGGCACCTCAGTTTATTAACGTGCAACAGTTAATGCCTGATAACATTAAGGTAACAGATTTCTTAAAAGCAGTTATTGACCGATTTAAGTTGGTGTTTATCCCAAGTAAGGATAACCCAAAAGAGTTTAAGATCATACCTTGGATCGACTGGATCAGAACCGGTGCAGCAAACGACTGGACTGCTAAACTAGATACATCAAAAGAGTTTAAGTTAACCCCGCTTTGGGAAAGCCAAACAAGAAACAACATTTATAAAGATGTTGACGATTCTGATTACCTTAACTTAAACTACTCGTTAGCAACTAAACAAACCTACGGGCAACTTAACCTAGATTCAGGTAATGAGTTAATAGTTGGAGAGACAGTAAGAGAAAGTTTATTTGCTCCAACCCCGTTAGCATCTATTCCTGCTGCAACAGGTGGAGCTTGGCAGAAAATGTTGATACCTAAGATTTCTAAGTTAACCATCGGTACTACAGATAAAATAGAACCTATCCAACCTAAACTTAGATTAGTTTTCTGGAATGGACTACAACCAAATACAGGAGCAACTTCGGGAGCTTACCAATGGTACATTAAGAACGATCAAGGCACTGGATATTTTGCACAGCAAAGTTATCCACTTGTTTCCCAATTCCAACAATGGCCAGCAGCACAAGGATCTTTAAATCTAAGTTGGAAATACACTGCACCTCTCTATGATGTGGCTTATGGACCGACTGCTAACCCAACTGCTGTAACTTCATTAACCCAATACACTGCTTACTGGCAAGGTTGGTATGACACAGTGTACAACAAGTACTCTAAGTTGGTCGAGGCTACTTTTAACCTAGACTACTTAGATGTTAAGGACATTAAGTTCAACGATTACTTCTGGGTTAACGACGCTTGGTATCTAGTAGATTCTATAAAAGACTATGTCGTAGGGGAAACCACTAACTGTAAAGTTAGAATGTACAAGATCGGTGACACCCTGGGCGTATCTATACCTTCAGGAATTACAATACTAAATCCAGTAACCGCTTGTTTCGGAAACAGTGCCTGTGGAGCTAAATGTTGTACTGGTGGAGTTCTAGGACAACAAACCGTTTACACTTCTACTCCAGGAACTATGGTGGTAGGAGCAAGCTTTGTCTACGCAGACGTTTTCGGAAATATTCCGGCCAGTCCTGGTTTTTATAAAGTTGGTGGAGTGGTATGGCAGATTGGTAGCGGTGGTAACTTAATAGCTATCACAAACCCTTCGTGTGTTTGTAGCGGCGGGACTGGTGTTGGTTTTGCAACTAAGTATTCAGCAACTTCTTTAGATTCAGTTGCTTGTGCAACCCCAACAATTCCACCAGCTGATGTAACAATCTACGGACTACAGTCAGATGTGTTCGAAGAGAATATAGATTACTATCAGGATGCAGAGTTTACTATCGGAGCAAGTTCAGGTTTCTATCGCTATACGGATTACGAAGAAGATTTAGGAATTGTCCTTAATATCTACGAAGGTACTTTTAACTACGCTACCAACATCACATTAACTAACTGTCCAGCTCCTAGTGAATATTATCCATTCAATTTGGGCTACGGTGCTACTGCAGATTGTGATGCTTGTTGTTTCGTAGACGGTACAGCTACTTGCTATTCAACTGATGTGGCATTAACATTCGGTAGTTTCCTTTACACCGATTACGGAATTACTCCTGTAGTCGATGGCATTTACTCTGATGGTACGTTTACTTACATCGTAACTGGAGGCCTAGGAGAAATTACATCAAGCGGTGACTGTAGTTGTACATGTACCCCTCTTTACGACATTGACTTAGAATTCGTTTCTTACATGACCGGATTCGATGGCTACATAGATTTAGAAAAGAGTTTCAATGGAGTAGATTGGCTGCCAGTAGGAACACTAACATTCCCTAATGATCAAGATCCTGACGTTCCGTTTACCGCTTCATTCTCAGTAGAAGAAAAAGCATTCACTAAAGCAACTGCAAGCTATGACGGAGCACCGGGAACGTTCTTCTTACAATACCTACTTAACGGAGATATAGTTATAGAGAAAAAACAACCTCTTCCTTTAGAAGCACCGGTTAGAGAACAATCGCCAGACTACACACAACCAGATGGCTTTACTAGACAATGGAAAGTACAAATAACAGGATAATAAAAACAAACAACTAAAATGGCAGATGAAAATATTAATATAGAGGTTACCGGGTTTCAGAGTTTAAAAGCTCAGATCAAGGAAGCTCAAATTGAATATCAGAAGTTGATGGCTGATGTCAACGCTTCTCCAGCTGCTATTGCAGCAGCAGCAGCTAAAGTCGGTACCTTAAAAGATGAGTTAGGTGATGCTTCAGAATCAGCTAAAGCATTAGGTACTACAGCAGGTAAGTTCGGAGCATTCACAAAAGGTATAGCTTCACTATCTGGAGGATTCACAGCATTGCAAGGTGCTATTGGATTAGCTGGGGGAGATGCTAAAGATTTTGAAAAGACTTTCCAAAAGGTTCAGTCAGCAATGGCTCTTACACAAGGTCTAACCGCTTTAGCAGATCTTGGAGATGCTTTCAGCAACATGAAAACTGTTGCTGTCAATGCGTTTAAAGCCATTAAAGGAGCTATCGGATCTACTGGTATTGGTTTACTTGTAGTTGCTCTTGGAACGATTTACGCGTACTGGGATGATATCATGGCCGCTGTGTCGGGTGTATCAGCTGAACAGGAAAAGCTTAATAAGTTGGCAGCAGCAGATGTTGCAGCACAAAGCAAAAAGTTAGATGATTTAGGTGCACAGGATAACATTCTAAAACTTCAAGGTAAGTCAGAGAAAGATATCCTGAAGATGAAAATGCTTCAGACTGACGAGGTTATTGCAGCAACTGAAGTACAATTACAGAATCAAGAAGCAACTAAGAAAGCCCAAGTAGATGCTGCTAAAAGAAATGCTAGTATTTTAGAAGGTATTCTTAAATTCTTAACAGCTCCTTTGGCAGTACTATTAAAGACTGTCGATGCTGTTGGTAAAGCACTGGGCAAAGACTTTGGTCTTGAAAAAGGTCTTTACGGTGGTATTGCTAAAATGGTTTTCGATCCTAAAGAGATAGAGCAAGAAGGTGACAAAGCTATTGAAGAAACTAAGAAACAATTAACTAAACTTAAAAACGATAGAGCAGGATTTCAGTTGCAAATTAATGCTATCGATAAACAAGATACTGCTGATAAGAAAGCCAAAGCTAAAACTGATGCTGACAATGCTAAGAAAGCCCAAGAGGATGCTTACAAGGCAGAGGTAGACGCTAACAAAATCAAGAACGATAAACTTATCACGGATGCTAGAACAGCGGGTAAAGACACTAAGGAACTAGAGGTTAATGCTAAGAAAGAGTTGCTAGCTATTCAGGAGGAGTACGATAAGAAAGGTATAGAGTTAACCAAAGAAATTGCGGACACTAAGAATGCTATAGCAAACCAGGAGTACGATAACCAAAAAGCAATTGACGAGAAAAGAAAAGAGTTAGCTAAACAAACTGCTGAAGCTTTAGTTAATACTGAACAAGAAAAACGTGACGCTGAAATAAAAGCTGAACAAGAAAAGTTCAAGGTGCTTATCGATCAGTATGCTGTTGGCACCGCAGAAAGAGAGGCTTTAGAAAAACAACTTGCAGAGAATATAGTAGCCATTAACAAGACTTATTCTGATAAACAAGTACAGATCTTACTAGATGCTCAGAATGCTATTATAGACAATGAAAATGCCACTTACGAGGAGCGTATAGCTGCTCTGGATAAAGCAGATCAAGCTGTTAAAGATTCCACCGTATTAACAGAAGAGGAAAGAACTAGAATAGTAGCTGAGAACACTCAGAAAAGAAAAGATTTAATAGAAGAAGAAAGACAAGCAAACTTAGATGCTATTAATGCTGGACTTGAACTTGCTACCCAAGCAGCTGGAGCTACTCAAGCAATAGGCGATGCAGTATATGCTGGTAAACTAAAGAATGTTAAGAAAGGATCTGCTGAAGAGGAAGCTATCTTAAAGAAACAATTCGAATTCAATAAGAAAATGCAGTTAGCTGCAGCTATTATAGATGGAGCTAAAGCAGCAACAGCATCTCTTGCACAATCTCCAGTTGCTATTGGTCCTGTACCAAACCCTGCCGGTATTGCTTCATTAGCATTTGTTGCTATCACAACTGCAGCCACTTTAGCTAAGATCGCTTCAACACAATACGAAAGTAGTGGTGGCGGAGGAGGAGGAGAAGGAGGAGCTAAGCCTTCCACTTATGCTGATGGTGGCTACGTAAGCGGACCTGGATCAAGCAGATCTGATTCTATTCCAGCTAGGCTATCGGACGGAGAGTTCGTAGTTAATGCTAAATCAACAGCAATGTACGGAGGTTTGCTTTCAATGATTAACCAAATGGGTGGAGGTAAAGGCATGGCAGATGGTGGTCCAGTTACAACGTCAGGTTCACAATCCAACTTTCAAATACCTATTATTAAGACCTACGTTGTAGCTTCTGACATGACAACTCAGCAAGAAGCAGACGCTAAAATAGAAAGAATTGCCCAATTGTAATAAAAACATACTTACTAACATGGAAAGAAAAGTAATTGATTTAGAAATAGTAGACGAACTGGAAGGATCTGGTGTAGACGCCATAGCACTAGTCGATACTCCAGCTATCGAAAAGAACTTTATGTACTTTAAAGCTGAGAAATTTGTAGAACCAGAATCTGGAGAATCAGAGTCTGAATACATGGGCAGATGCGTACCAGTTTTAATTGGCGAAGGTAAAGACCAAGATCAAGCTGTTGCTATCTGTATCTCTACCTACGAGAATATGAGCATAGACACTAGTGCACTCCCGCCTTATGTGGATGAAACTGGAAAGAAGAAACAAAAGTTTGCAGAAAGCTATACTGATTATCCAGAAGCTGCTGTAGAAAATGCTAGACGTGCAGTTGCTTATGCAGAAGAAAATGGTTGGGGTGATTGCGGTATGGCTACAGGAAAAGCTAGAGCAAGCCAGTTAGCTAACAAAGAACCTATTTCCGAAGACACTATAGCACGTATGTCTGCCTTCCAAAGGCATAGACAGAATTCAGAAACCCCTTATGGCGAAGGATGTGGCAAGTTAATGTGGGATGCTTGGGGAGGAACAGAAGGTATAGAATGGGCAGAAAGAAAACTTAAGCAAATCAGAAACGAAGAATTTGCAGCACAAGGGATTATTTTACCTAGAGGTGAAAAAGTAGTTCTACAAGCAGAAGACCAAAATTACGATAGAGGTTTGGTAGTAGAATTAAAAGACGATGGCGGTTATGATGTTCAGTACTGGTACGATAACCCGGACAATATAGAACCTGTAGAGGTTAAGATAGACGGGGAAACTATTACTAAGTCTGGTAATCTAGTGTATCTAGGATATCATCCTGAACTACAAGAGTTTGCATCTGTTGACGAACTTTCTGTTGGCGACGAAGTTAGCTGGAAAACAGCAGACAAGAATCCAAGAGGAAAGATCACAGAGATCGTAAAAGGTGCTAAAAAAGTACCAGGTGTAGATTTCGAAATACAAGGCACCGAAGAAGATCCAGGTTACATTATCGAGATCTACGAAGATGTAGAAGGTAAATGGGAACCTACAGGAAAGTATGTTGGACGTAAAGCAGACAGCATACTAAAGAATGTGGAGTTAAATCTTAGTGCAGTTCTAGAATTTGCTAAAAGCGTAGGAATTAGTGCTACAGATTTAAAAGTAAACGGATTGAATTTCACCGAAGAGACAGAAAATATGGATCTTAAGTTTGCTAAGGGCTACACTGTTTACAAATACACAGGATCAGTTGGATCAGATACTAGAGCTTTCTGCAGTGAAATGGTAAGCATGGATCTATTCTACACATTCGAAGATATAGAAGCTATGGGTAGTAGAGCTGTTAACCCAGGTTTTGGGTTAAATGGGGATGATACCTACTCTATCTGGAAGTATAAAGGTGGACCTAACTGCAAGCATAGATGGACTAAGTTCTATGTAAATGAAGATGGCGGATACGAAAACAAAGGTGCTGCACCAGGTATCGCTGGGGAAAAACCAAATGACATGCCTAATAATGGTTATGCTTTTGCTGCTATTGAAGACAAAATGGAATTAGTTGGTCCAGTAGCCATACCAAATATTGAAATACCCCGCAAAGACAAGAACGGAAACGTTTACTTCGTTAGATTTTCCCCAGAGGTTGTTAGAAGAATGGCGGAGAAGTTCATGAGAGAACAGAAGTTAGCCGAGAGCAACATCCAACATGATGGAGAACAAGATGGCAAATCTTACGTTTACGAGAGCTGGATTATTGAACACCCTGAGGATAAGGCTAATTCGGTCTATAACCTAAACCTACCTGTAGGCAGCTGGGTAATCAAAATGAGAGTTACCGACTCCGAGGTTTGGAAAAAGGTTAAGTCTGGGGAGGTTAAAGGATTTAGCCTCGAAGGTTCGTTTATGGATAAACTTGACTGGGAGCAATACCAAAAGGATAGAGAAATATATAATAAGGTTATTAGAATCCTAAAAAATTCCTAATAGAAAATGTCATCTCGCATTTTAAGCATACTTACTTGAGATAACACCAAAAAAAATTATCACAATATGAACTTTTACAAAGAAAAAATCAACGCAATTAAAATCGCCCTAGGTTTAGAGGTTAAGATGGCGGAGTCTATTCTTGAAGATGGAGTTACCAGAGTGGAAGCGGAAAGCTTCGAAGCAGGATCTAAACTATTCGTAGTTAGTGAGAGCGGAGAAAAGGCACCGGCACCAGAGGGTATTCACACACTTGAAGATGGAACCAAAGTTACTGTCGACGCTGAAGGAACGATTTCTGAGGTAATCGAAGCCGAACCTAAAGTAGAGGTAGAAATCGAAGCCGCAGCAGAAGTACCAGCAGGCGAAGAGCCAGCAGGTCAACCAACAAAAACCGAAGGGGAAATTGTTAAAGAGGAAATGAAAAAAATGATCATGCAATGTATGGAAGCTATTGAAGAAGTAGCTAAAGAAGTTAGCGTGGTTAAAGAAGAAATGGCTTCTTACAAATCCAAAATGGAAAAAATGAGTAAGACTCCAGGAGCTTCTAAACTTTCTACTTTCAACGACGAACCAATCACACCAACTTCAGCTTTAGATGCAAGACTAGAAGGTCTTAAAAACGTCAAAGCAGAATTAGGTAAAACAAACAGAAAATTCTAAAAATAAACACAAAAAATTATGTCATTTAATCTATCAGGTCTATCAGCATATACTGATCAGTTGTCAACTGATTTAGTATCTAAAGCGCTTTTAAAGCCACACACAGTTCAATACTTAACACTATTGGCAGGTAAGACTGCAGGAACATCTGCAATCAACTTACTAAACTCAAACCCTTACATCATCGATGCCACTTGTGGTTTCGGAGCAGCGCAAGTTGGTCCAGGTGGTGCTACAGGTAACTCTACAGCATTTAGCCAATTGACTTTGGTGGTGCAAAGCAAGATGCTCAAAGAACAGCTTTGCCCAGAGGATCTGAGGGGGTACTGGTTGAGTTCTCAATTGAGCCCTTCAGCTTATGCTGAATCTGTACCATTTGCTGAGCAAATCGCTAACAACAAAGTAAACAACATCGCAGCTTACGTGGAAAACACTATTTGGGCTGGTGACGGTGGATCTCTAGAAGGTTTACTTGCACAAGCTACTGTAGCTGATGGTTGCATCGGCGGTACTGGTGCTGGTATCGTAGTTCCTTTGGTTGTTGCTACTGCATTCGACACTATCTGGGGTATCTACAACAAATTGACTAACGCTCTTAAGCAAGAAGACGATCTAGTTATGTACATGTCAATGACTAACTACGCAATCGCTGTACAGTCTCTATTGAACAAAGGTAATGCTTTGGTTACTCAGTATCCTAACATTTCTAACGTTTCTGGTAGTGCACCAAACACATTCACTTGGCCAGGTACAACTATGACGATCTTCGGAGCTCCTGGTTTAACTAGCAACTCTCACATCATCGTAGGTCCTAAGAAATACATTTTCTTCGGTACAGGTCTATTGGATGACGCTGACAACTTCAAGTTCTACTACGATCCTTCACAAGACGTTGTTAACTTCATGTCTAAGTTCAGAATGGGTACTGCAGTTTACGCTTCTCAGTTCGTATCAACTATCTAAATTCACAATGGGAAGTCTAAGCAATTAGACTTCCCTATTTAAAAAAAATAATAAACGAACTATGTCAACAACATGTAATTTAACAGGGGCCATAAGCCTCGATTGCCTTGACTCGATTTCTGGGATAAAAACCCTTTGGGTATCAAGCAATTTCGACTATACTTCTGTAACTGCTGGCGCAACAGCAGGTATCACTGCTATCGCAGGGGGTACAGGAACGTTTTATCAGATCGACGTGGCGAAGGAAACCGCAAGTTTTTCTGAGGTATTTAATATAAGCAACTCAAATGGAACAGCTTTTTGGACTCAAGAAGTAACAATCCCAGTTCAGAAAATGTCTTCTGCAAAAAGAGCACAACTTCAATTGCTTGCTTACAATAGAGCATCAAGATGCGTATTTGAAGACAACAATGGTCTATATTGGATCACTGGTCTTACTAGAGGCTGCGTAATCTCTGCTGGTACTTCAACAACTGGTACAGCTTTAGGAGATTTCGGAGGATACAACGGTCTTATACTTCAGGGTATGGAACCAGAAATGACTTACCAAGTATCTACCTTGGCTTCGTTAACCGGATGCACATTCGTTAACGCTTAATTCGCCTAACACACAAAAAGGCAACTTACAAAGGCCGGGAATTATTTCTCGGCCTTTCTTTTGTCAACTAGTAGAGATTTCATACTTATTAATAGAATGCTAAATCTAACGCCCAATAGTACTAATAACCTAATCATCTATGCTGATACAGTATCGGCTGGGTCAAACTTAGGGAATTTTTTTACTTTAGTATTTACCAACACGTATTCTAAGCAAACATTCTCTGTAGCAGCTAATGTTGTACGTAGGAATACACGTTTTGTAGAGTTAGAAATTAATTTAGTTGGTGTTGATGGACTTAATGATCCAATAAACGGAGACATTTATTTGTATCCAGAAGGTAACTACGAGTACATTGCTTTTAATACCAATGCACCTACAATCACTTTAGAATCCCCTTTATCTTGTGCTGTCTGGTCTAATGACGATGACTTCTGGAACTTTGCACAAACAGTTTGGAACGTTTGTCAAATAGAATTCGCACAAATCGATAGAGGCCAAGCATTCTTATATGCTACTGATCCTTGCGAACATGAAGTGGAATTTGTTCCTTACGTAGACGGCAATGAAATACTCGATGCTATTGTTTACGTGACCAACACGCCACTTTATCAGTTCCCGTGTACAATAACATCAGGAACAATTTATACGCTCGCACAGAACACTATAACGTACTGTCAGAATATTCTAGTTCAAAACGGAGCTACGCTAAACATTCCAACACCACTAACACTAACACAAACAACAGCCCCATGGGGATATTGCTAAATAATAAAACTTGATATGTCTAATGCTAAATTTATAATCGGGTCTACCGGAGGCCAAATTAACTTCTCGAAAGTTACCTCTCCCGATACACCGCCTGCTGGTTATGTAGGTCTTTACGCCCAAAACGTTGGCGGAACTGATACCATTTTAGGTATAGATTCCAATGGAGATATCCTTGTCTTCGGTGGAGGAAGTGCTGGTATTAATGGATCTAGCGGTACTTCAGGAACAAATGGTTCTAGCGGAACAAGTGGAATAAGTGGTTCTAGTGGGACTTCAGGAGTTAACGGTGCACCAGGAGCAGCAGGAAGCAGCGGAACTAGTGGAGCAGTAGGTGCTGCAGGATCTAGCGGAACATCAGGAATTGATGGACCAGCAGGATCCAGCGGAACTTCAGGAGTTAATGGACCAGCAGGATCTAGCGGAACTTCAGGAGTTAATGGTGCTACAGGAGCCACGGGAACTGGTCTTGGTTTAACTGCTAAGAATATTGGTGTTACTGGAGGAATGTTTACTTACGACGATCCTAATAATATTGTTTATTTTGATTGGACTTTTACAGTTCCATTTAATACAACAAATTATTCCGTAGATTTTCAATATGAATCCCTATCTACTGGTATTAGTGGTTGGGTAGATTTAACTTCTGCTGGATCTACTTCCATTTCAATTGTAAATAAAGCAACTACAGGATTTAGAATACAATTTAATGATATTTTTAATCCTGGATATATTACTACAGATTTAGTAGGTTACATCCAAGCAATAGCAACTGGAGAAACTAGTGTACCAGGTCAAGATGGATCTTCAGGATCTTCGGGAACATCGGGTTCTTCAGGCATTAGTGGTAGCGCAGGAACCAGTGGAACATCTGGAATTAACGGAGCCACAGGAGCTTACACAGTTGCTAACTATGGAGCTGATAGATTAGTTTATTCTGACGGAACACAAACAGGAATAGAAGCATCAGCTAACCTAACATTCGACGGAAACGTATTGGGTGTTACTGGTCAGGCAGCATCACATGCTTATTTCTTAGGATCAACTGGAGGAACAGTAACTTTAAATTGGAACAATTCTAACATTCAGTATTTCACTTTAGATGCTAATATCACTACTCTTAATAAAACAAATCCAGTAGACGGTGGAGTTTATACAATAGGATTCCAACAAGCTTCTCCAGCAGGAGGATACACTATAGATTGGGGAGTAGATGTTTTATGGGCTGGCGGAACTCCTCCAACCTTAACTGGCACAGGAGGTTCTATAGATTTCGTTTCGTTTATCTACTTAAGCGGAGCTTATTACGGAAACGCAAACTTAAACTTTTCTTAAGCATGTTTAGTACTCCATTTACATTTTTAAAAGCTGCCGGGTCTACGCCTCCGCCGATAGATCCAAATGCTGCTGCATTCTTAGCAGCAACAGGGATTACTGATCCCACTATAAGTTCTGCAATTAACACTTTAGTTGTAGATCTAAAGACAGCTGGTTTATGGAACTACTTTTACGCAATCTGGCCAATGGTCGGAGGAACTGCTACAACATGTAAATACAATCTAGTAGATCCTGCAGATACTGATGCAGCATTTAGATTAACTTTTGCCGGAGGAATGGCATTTAATGATTATGGTATTGTTGGTAACGGATCTAACTCTTATGCAGAAACTCATTGGAGTCTAGGAACAGATTTAACTGATTACTCTAGTTTGTCTTGGGGTTTATATTGTTTAGACAATAAAGCAACAGTTCAAAATTACATAAATTTTGTATGCTCAGTTGCAGATAATACTTACACGAATCCAACATCAGCAAGTATTGATCTTGGCGCTAATAGCAACTATGCTTTTTATGATCCAGGAAGCGAAAGTAATAGACAAGGCGGTTCTTCAGGAGATCCCCAAGGACTTATTTGGATTGACCAGATTTCATATACTTCTAGAAAATTATACAGAAACGATACTGCATTTTTTAGTAACAATTATGATAACAGTGCAACAGCTTCTGATAAAAATTATAGAACTTTTACAATCGGATGTCAAACATCAGGTAATTTAGGATTTACTTATTCTACAGCTAACACTTATTCTTTTGGATTTGCTGCTGATGGTATTCCTTATGCAGATGCCACGACATTTTATAATATTGTAGAAACATTCCAAACCACTTTAGGAAGATCAGTTTCTCAAGTGGATCAAGACGTTTTAAATTACGTTAACCAAATCTCTAGAACCGGTGCTACTTTAACATCTGCTGAAACTTCAGCTATTAATACTTTGGTTTCTGATATGAAATTCGAAGGGATTTGGAGCAAAATGCACGTAGTTTATCCATATATTGGTGGTAGTTCTGCAGCATTTAAGTACAATTTAATAAATCCTGTTGATTCAGATGTTGCATTTAGAGCAACATTCTATGGTCCATTCAACTTCACATCATCTGGATT
>Ga0222712_10001551_pt1 | contig 28079 bp, 25 predicted proteins | sample C33_657DmetaG_FD_165043 | JGI IMG/M metagenome (GOLD analysis project Ga0222712, IMG submission 165043) | Estuarine water microbial communities from San Francisco Bay, California, United States - C33_657D | ecosystem: Environmental > Aquatic > Marine > Unclassified | place: USA: California... | reverse complement strand
AACTGCTACTCAAGGTGCATCTCAAGTATTCACTCAATCAATAGCAGCTAATACTTGGTCTTTTGCAACTAGTATTAATTCACAAACTCCAGTAGTAGAGATTTATGACTTAGGTTACAACACTTTAATACCAACCCGTATTTACAATCCAGGACCGTTTGCTACAAATGTTTACTTTGATGTAGCACAGAGTGGTTATGCGATTATATCAACTGGTGGAGTATTAGCAGTAAGTGGATCAAATGCAGTGTTAAATCAAACATTAGCAGCGACTACTTGGTCATTTACTCACGACTTACATACTCAATATCCTGTATTCACAATATACGACATCAATAATGATGTAATTATACCTCAAAGAATCAATGTTGTAGATACTGCAAGTGCTGTAATATACTTCAGTACACCAAGAACTGGTAAGGCAGTAGCTTCGTTGGGTGGTAATATTAGCTTTACTTCACAATCAATCTCTTCTTCGTACACTGTAAGCTCTTCATTTGCAACTTCTGCTTCATACGCAGTAAGTTCATCGAATGCAGTATCAAGTAGCTATTCATTAAGCAGCTCATACGCTTTAAGTTCTTCTTATGCAGCAACAGCTTCTTCTGCAGATAATTTCTTAATTAGAAACAACGTTACAGCATCCAATGCTTTAATAACAGGAACAGTAACTGCTCAAACATTAGTAATTCAAACAATTACTTCTAGTATAGTTTATTCTAGCGGATCGAATATATTTGGTAACCAATTAACCAACACTCAACAATTAACTGGTTCAGTAACTGTAACAGGAAGTTTAGGTGTTAATGGATTTAGAGTAATTGATAGCAGTCAAACTGCTTCAATGTCTGTACTAAGTTCTAGCTTTGCTACATCAGCTTCCTACGCTGTATCAAGTTCTAATGCAGTAAGTTCTTCATTTGCTTTAACTGCTTCTTATGCGTTGAATAGCAGCACTACAGGTTCTTTTACTGGTAGTTTTACAGGTAGCTTATTAGGCACTTCATCTTATGCTAATAATGCAAACTCATCTTCTTATGCATTAACAGCATCATTTGCATTGAATGGAGGTGGTGGTGGAATTAGTGCTATCTCAATAGCAGATGAAGGAGTGTTGATTGGTACAGCTTCTTACTTCGACTTTATTGGAAACAATATCTCAGCTTCAGTAGTAAACAATACAGCATCTATTACAATCATAGGTGCAACTGGTACTTCTGCATTGACTCAATCAGTAGCAGCAGCTACTTGGAGCTTTACACACAATTTAAATACTTATACTCCATTACTTCAAGTATATGATGGATCTTACAATCAATTAATACCAAACGCTATTGTAGGTATTACACCTAACGTAGCTGAAGTAAGATTTGATTACTCACAATCTGGATATGCTGTAGCATCTAATGGAGGTAATTTAACGGTATCAGGTTCTACTGCTCAGTTAAATCAAACTTCTGCAGCGTTGACTTGGAGCTTTGCTCACAACTTAAATAGCAAGTATGTAAACTTTGAAGTGTACGATTCAAATGACTTTGTAGTTATACCTGCTAATATTAAAGTAGTAGATAATAACAACGCTACATTAACATTTGCAACTCCAACAGCTGGTACTGCAATAGCGATGTTTAGCGGTATTAATGGTGCACCTAATGCGACATCAGCTTCATTTGCAACATCTGCATCTTTAGCTGCAACTGCTTCGTATGTAGCAAGTACACCAAGTGCAGTGAGTGCTTCATATGCGACTACAGCTTCATACTTGAATCCAGTAACAAATGGATATGTAGTACTTACACAAGTATCAATGAGCTTAAACTTTGTGGACGATACTGCAGCAGCAGCAGGTGGAGTACCATTAGGAGGATTATATAGAAACGGAAACTTTATCTTAATAAGATTAACATAATATGCCAGTACAATTATCAGGTTCATTAGTAATAACAGGTAGTGTTTATGCTACACAAGGTATCACAGGATCATTCTCTGGAAGTGCTACCAGTGCTTCATTTGCATCCACTCTTCAAGGGTTAGGTAGTGCTTCATTTGCACCTGCAGGTACTTTTAATGCAGTGAGTCAATCATTTGCTACTACAAGTGGTAGCTTGAGTACGAGAGTTACTAATTTAGAATCTACTTCATCAACTGTAAGTTCTTCCTTCGCCACAACATCCGGCTCTATAGCAAGCAGAGTTAATGTTATCGAAACTAGCTATGCAACTACTGGTTCAAATACTTTTAGTAATATTCAATATATTAGTTCTTCTACTAATGCTGCAGGATTTACAACAACTGCTTCATTATACACGGATGGTGGATTAAGAGTAGGTAAAGATTCCTTTATATCAGGTACTGCATATTTTAACAATGTTGTAGTATATGGTACATCAAGCATTCAATACATTACTTCAAGTCAAGTTAACATTGGTGCAAGTTATATCAACTTAAATACCAACTTACCTGCGCAAAGATATGGTGGAATAAATGTAGCTGATAGTGGTTCAAATGTTGGTGTAACAGGTTCATTACTTTGGGATAGTTTAAACAATAGATGGATTTATGCAAACCCAAGTGGATCTACCTACGATGGTGGTATGTTAATAAGTGGTCCTAGAAACTCTACAGGACTTGGAAATGAAGTAGGTACGACATCTTGTGCATTAATGATGGGTCAAGGTGGTGATCATATTACATCTTCTGCTATTTTTAGCTACGGCAATGCTACATGTTTTTATGGCAATGCTTTGTTTGTAAGCTCAAGTTGTAGTGTCGGTGTTGGTACATCGAGTCCAAGCTACACAACAGCAAATAGAACTGTTTTAGCAGTAGATGGTAATACAAGTGCTTTATACGCTTTACAAAATACAGGATCAGCAGTAGGATATGTTTATGGTGATGCATCAAGTGTTGTATTATGGGCAGAAGGCTCTAGAAACTTAACAGTTGGTGTCGCAGCTGGTGGCTGTACTATATTAACAACTAATAATAGTAGTAGGCTAACTATTAGTCCTGTAGGTAATGCTACGTTTGCTTGTAATTTAACAGCATTATCAATAACTACAAGTGCTTATTCTTATTTGTATGGATTGAGAATTAGTGGTAACGATACTGGTAATACGATTTATGCTGGTAACTCGAGTATGGGTATTACTGCTGATAGTGGAAATAGGATATTTGTTGGACAGGTAGGTAGCTCAACTGCAGGTTTAAATGTAATTACAGCTACCGGCAATGTATCAATTGGAACAGCAAGTCCAACTCAAGCGTTAACAGTTAATGGGAATGCAGCAGTTGGTGGACAACAAGCATTTTGGTTAAGAGACGATGATGGTTTTAGTAGTTCATCTGCAAGAAGAGCTTGGGCTATGACAGCTAACTATGCTGCTTTTGGAATGCTAAGTTTATACGTCGCTAATACAGCTGCTACGAGTCCATTATCAGGAAGTGCGGTATTTAATATTACAAGTGGGGGAATTGTTGGTATAGGTACCACAAACCCCTCAGGTAGATTAAATGTATACGGAGCTAAGCAAGCAATCACATCAGATGTTGCTTTAGTGAATGTTGATGATAGCACATCTTTTGCTACTGGAGTTGGTGGTAGTTTGCTTTTAAGAGGAAACTATAGAAGTATTGGTGATCAAGTAGCTGGAGCAGGTATTGAAGCCTCTAAAGTAAACTCAACAGAAGGAGACTATGGCTTCAATATGCTCTTTTATACAAGACAAAACGGATGTTCACTTGGTGAGAAAATGCGCATTCAAAGTACAGGTCAAGTAGGCATTGGTACGACAAATACATCAACAGAAGCAAATCTATTCTTAGGCGCTCAAGGCCCAATAGAAGGTGGTCAATTAGTATTACAGAAAGGAACATCTTGTAGCTGCGCAACACATTTAGATAACTATCAAGATTCATTTAGAATATTAGTAGGTACAGATACAGGCAGTACTGGTGTTAATATGTCGATAAATCATAAAACAGGAATTGTTTGTACTCCATTCGGTATTAAGTTTGGAGGAGGAGGTGGAGTTTTAAATTATTATGAAGAAGGCACATTCACACCTTGTATGTCTATTGGAGGAATGGGTGTATATTATTCAAATAGAGCTGGATCCTATATTAAAGTAGGTAACTTAGTAACAGTACAAGTTTACTTAGCTGTTTGTTTTTGTGGTACTTATGCTGGTACTGGTTTTAATGTAACTAATTTACCTTTTGCTACATCAACAGCAGGAGCTGTAGAAGAATATGCAGCTTCATTTTGGCAAGTAAATGCAGCGGGGGTACAAAGTATAGGTGCAGTAACTTCTAGAGGAGCTACACAAATAGGATTTGCATGTAGAGGTACAAATGGATCCATGAATGTTAACCTAGCACCTACAGCAGATTCAACAGTAAGAGATTTAAATTTCACAGTAACTTATAAAGCATCATAACATGGCATTAGCAGAAAAAACAATTATTGATTTGATTGAAGTTTTAGAAACAAACGTAATTCAAATAAGAGAGGCAACTATCATCGAAAGAGATGGAGTTGAGATTTCAAGAACATTTAATAGAAGTACAGCTACTCCAGGAGATGATATTAATAATTTAGCTGATAAAGTTAAAATTATTGCTCAAACTCTATGGACTCCCGAAGTAATAGCTGAATATCAAGAAAAATATAACAAACCAGTAGTATAATGATACTAAACTCACCATACATCTCAGGTTCACTAATAGTAACAAGTAATGGAACAGTAAGTGGATCTCTCACAGTCCTAGGAGGAATTACAGGTGCTATCACAGGCTCAGCTACTTCAGCATCGTATGCAGTAAGTGCTTCCGAAGCATCAAAGCTTCAAGGGTTAGGTAGTGCTTCATTTGCACCTGCAGCAACTTTCAATACAGTAAGTCAATCTTATGCAGCAGCTTCTGCTAGCTTAAGTACAAGAGTTACTAATGTTGAAGCAACTGCTTCTACTAACACCCAAGCATCAGCATCGTTTGCTACTATGAGTGGTAGTTTGAGTACTAGAGTAACTAATCTTGAAGCTACAAGTTCAACTGTAAGTTCTTCTTTTGCTACTACTTCTGGTTCGATAGCAGGAAGAGTAACTTTGATTGAAGGTCAATATGCGACTACAGGAAGTAATAACTTTACTAGACCGCAACAGATTTCTGATGTGTCAAATGCTATTAGCTTCACATCAACAGCTTCTTTGTATACAGCAGGAGGCTTAAGAGTATCAAAAGATTCTTTTATATCGGGAACGGCTTACTTCAACAACGTAGTTGTTTATGGCACTTCTTCAATTCAATATTTGACTTCAAGTCAAGTAAATGTTGGTGCAAATATCATTAACCTAAACACCCAAACTCCAGCAGTTCGTTATGGTGGTATGGCTGTAGCCGATTCCGGCTCAAATGCAGGTGTAACTGGTTCTTTACTTTGGGACTCAGAACAAAATAGATGGATTTATTCTAATCCTTCTGGTTCGACTTATGATGGTGGAATGTTAATATCCGGTCCTAGAAATACAACTGGTTTAGGTAACGAGGTAGGCACAACTTCTTGTGCTTTGATGATGGGTCAAGGAGGAGATCATATAACTTCTTCTGCAATATTTTCATACGGCAACGCAACTTGTTTTTATGGACAGTCGTTTATAAGCTCAAGCGGTGCTGCTTGCTTTGCAAGCACTGTAAGAGTAAATGGTACACTGTATGCTAATAGTGCTGGAAGTCAACTACAAATAGGAGGTGCAGGTACTGGTACTTTATCAGGAATATTTCAAGGTACTAATACAGATGTTTTGTTTATCGGAGATTGGAACACCGCTACAAAAGGTATAAATATAAATGTCAGTAGTGGTAATGTTGGTATGGGAACAAACTCTCCTAAGCTAGGATTACATGTATGTAGCGGTGCATCTACTGCTCCAGCAACAACAGGAACTACTCCTAACGGTATAGCTTTATTCCAACCAAATGACGGAAATAATGCAATACTAATAGGAGCTTACCCAACATCACCATTTGGTAATTGGGTACAATCACAATCAACAGCTGCTTTAGGCACAACTTATCCACTAATACTACAGCCTAATGGTGGTAATGTTGGTATAGGAATAGCGAGCCCACTTCAAACGACTGCAAATAGAACAGTGACTACTATTAATGGTACGTGTCAAGTAATTTTAAATTTGGGAATAAGCGGTGTTTTAGGGGGATATTTTTATGCTGATACATCCGGTGCCGAACTTTATTCAGCAAAAGATCTAACACTAACATCAACAGGAGCCTGCTCTACGTTATTTTATACAAACGGTTCTGAGAAAATGCGTTTAACATCAGGGGGTAATTTAGGCATAGGAGCTGCTTCTCCAATAGCAAAACTTCATACTTGTACAGCATATAATGCTAATAATTTACAGGCTGTTTTTGGAAATAGTAATGGTTCTATAAACTATCTTACTTACGATACTGTAGTTATTCAAGCTGATGACGTAACAACTTTAAAGTTAGTAGAAAGAAATGTAGGATCTGTAGATCAAGTGCTTACTATGGCTGTTGGAGACGGCACTTCCAGAATATCAACGACTTGTTCAAACTTACTACAATTCTTTGTAGGAGGAAGCCCAGCAGCTTGCGGATATAATGGACTAAGCGGTACAAACGCACTATCTATCACTAGTGCTGGCAATGTGGGAATAGGAATAGCGTCTCCAACTTATCAACTACAAGTATCATCAGCTTCGGGGGGTCAAATATCAGTAAACAGTACTGTAACAAATACTTGGCGTGGTCTTGTATTTCAAAATAACGCAGCGAGTGACGGAACTGAATACGCTTACATTAAGTACAACGCTACCTCAGGTGAATTGAGATACTATGCAAATCCAGCTGCATTTGGAGGTTTTACTTCATGGTATTCTAATAACACAGAATCTATGAGATTAAGCGCTGCCGGTAATTTATTTGTTGGTGCGTCTTCAAATACGGGCTTTGCTTCGTATCATAGAATAACTGTAAACGGAGGTGTATCACAAGGTAGTAACTTTTTATCGATAGATAACGGTACTGAATATAGTATGCTAGCTCAAGCTGTTAATGGAGCCGGATATAATGGCGCATCAGCGGGACAATTGGTAGGTAGAAATACATCCACACTAAGATCAATAAATGCCGGTGGTACAGTCAATGCAAGTGGTACTGACTATGCTGAATATATGACTAAAGCGGTGGAAGATGCTATTGCAAAAGGTGATATTGTAGGAGTAGATTCAAATGGATTACTAACTAATATATTTGCAGACTCTGTTTCTTTTGTAGTTAAGTCGACTAATCCATCTTACGTAGGAGGTGATACTTGGGGAAGTGTAGATGTTATAGGCAAGTTGCCGATTGAAGCTACAGAAGAAGAAAAAGCTGAGTACCAAGCTAAGTTAGAAATAGAAAGAGCAAAAGTAGATCGAATAGCATTTTCAGGTCAAGTTCCTTGCAATGTATTAGGAGCAAATGTAGGTGATTACATTATACCGATTGAATTAGAAAATGGTAAAGTAGGTGGCCAAGCAGTAGCTAACCCAACACTAGATCAATATAGAATATCGGTGGGTAGAGTTTGGAAAATAATGGAAGACGGACGTGCTTGGATAGCAGTCAAAATAGGATAATAAAAACTATTTATATAAAACGAAGAAATAACTCATGTTAATCAATAACGCAGTCATAACAGGTTCATTTATAGTAAATGGGGTAGACGTAACCGGAATCACCGGATCATCAGCAATCTCAAGTTCTTTCCTGGCCTTAAGCAGTTCATACGTAATTACCTCAGCATCATATGCTCAATCATCGGCTTCTTTAAGCATTAGAACGTCAAATTTGGAAGCAACTTCAAGTACAGTGTCTTCCTCATTTGCAGCTACTTCTGCGTCAATTTCCTCAAGAGTTACTAATTTAGAAGCAACTTCTTCAACAGTAAGTTCTTCTTTTGCAACGACTTCTGGTTCAATTTCTTCAAGAGTTACTTTGATAGAAGGGCAATATGCTACGACTGGATCTAATACATTTACAAAACCGCAGCAAATTACAGATGTTAGCAATGCTATTGGTTTTGCATCAACGGCTTCTTTGTATACGGATGGAGGTTTGAGAGTGAAGGGTGCTGCTTTTATTTCGGGAACAGCTTATTTTAACGACGTAGTCGTTTATGGTACATCTTCAATTGAATATATTACAAGTTCGCAAATTGCTATTGGAACAAATTTAATTACTTTGAATACGGATACACCTGCAATAAGATTTGGAGGGATATCGGTTTTCGATTCGGGAAGTAATAACTTGAGTACTGGTTCATTATTTTGGGATAGTGAAAAAGATAAGTGGATTTATAGCAATCCTTCTGCAAGTACCTATGATGGTGGAATGCTAATTTCTGGTCCTCGTAATACATCAGGTCTTGGAAATGAAGTAGGAACTACTAGTTGCGCTTTAATGATGGGGCAAGGTGGTGATCACATTACTAGCTCTGCGATATTTAGCTATGGTAATGCAACGTGTTTTTATGGACAGTCCTATATTAGTTCTTCAGGTACTGCTTGTTTTAGTGGGCAGATTTGTAGTAACACTTTATCAACAATAAGCACAACTACTGCTTGTAACTTTGTGACAAGCGGAAATACACTTTTTGGTATTACTTTAAAAGGTAGAGCATCAGATAATTTTGGTGCTATTGGATTTTATAGCAGTGATGGTGGAACAAGATATGGTTACATACAATCACATTGTACAAATGGTGGACAATTAATAGTAAACGGTGATGGTGGTGGACAATTAATACTTGATAATAGGGGTGTTGTTTTAACTAATGCTTTGACAGGTACAACTGCTTGCTTTGGAAATACAGGAACTGGAAATAATGTACTTTTAATTTCAAATAACGACCAAAGTAATACTAGACTTAGAATTACAAATACAGGAAGTGGAGGAAGAACGTACAGTATTGTTGGTGGTCTTAATGGTGCCAATAATTCTTCTTTATCAATATATGATGAAACAGCATCATCAACAAGACTTGAAATAAATTCAACAGGTATAACTTGTTTTGCTTGTCAAATATGTGCTCCTCAAGCTATCATTTGTGGAACAGTCTTGGGTGATAGATTCGGATCAGGTATTACTTCTATGAGTGCTTGGGGAAGTCCAGTAGCTCCAATAATAGAAGGTAGAGAAGGAAATAATATAGGAAATTATATAGGTTTACCGGAAATGTACGTTATCTCTAACGGGTATTATAATGGAACAAGTTACATTAAAAAAGGAGGGTATGGATCAGCGGGCATAGTGCTTAGCGGATATAATCAGAATATATTGTTTCAAGGAGCAACTTCTCAGGGAGCTGGATGTTCTTTTAGCTTTTGCACATTAATAAAGATTGATACAACAACTGGAGTATCTTGCTTTTGCAACACAGTTTGTTCATCTAGATTTTTCACCTCAGGTATAGGTACATTCTTATCAGCTGTATGTAGTAACTATGTAGTAACCTTTTGCGATACTGGGGATGCTAGATGGCTACAAAACTACGTAGGAAACGCATCGGTTTATAATGGCGCAGCGGATAATACTGTAAACAAAACAATAGCAGGTTTATCTTTTAACTGGTACAGTGAATGTTGGCAAATGGGTGCTACTAGAGGAAGTTCTACAGATATAGCATCTTTTGTAATAGGTAGAAATGGAACAACTCTAGGAGTTATAGGTATTGGAGGATCAGCTTGCTTTGCTGGCACAGTTTGTACACCATTAGCAAATCCAAGAAACTTATCTATTACTACAAGTGCACTTCACGGAATAAAAACTTTTGAAGGAGGACCAGCTTCTTCTTTCACAATCAATCTTCCTGCAGAATATCCAACCCTACTTTTATCGGGAGGAAACGTTTGGGGAATTATAGGCAAAACAACTTTCTTTGGATCAGGAGGTACAGTTGAAGTGAGAGACTTTTATATAGGTAGAAACAGTGGAGGTAGTTGGTCATCTGCTAATTATGGTCCTTCCTCTTGTACAGCAGCAATTCTACAATCTGTAGTAGGATCAGGTACTTGTATAATAATCAACATGAATGCGAATAGCTACATAACTACTGAAATAACAGCAATGGTTAGATAACAATATAAAATAAAACATGCTACAATATTTTTCATCCGTAACAGGTTCACTAACAGTAAATGGTAATTTAGTCGTATAAAATTATTCATCTATTTATATCAAATAAGTTATATGGCTATTGTATATAAGCATATAAGGTTGGATACAAACGAGGTTTTTTATGTGGGAATAGGCTCTAACAAAAAAAGAGCTTACTCAAAAGCAAAAAGAACTAAGTTATGGCATAACATAGTAAATAAAACAGATTATACCGTTGAAATAACACATAGGGATTTAATATGGGAGGAAGCTTGTACAATTGAAAAGTACTTAATTAGCTTTTATGGAAAAAAAGCTGATGAAACAGGTACTTTAGTAAATTTAACAGATGGTGGAGATGGTAGGTGTGGATCTAAGCCATCTCAAGAGACTAAAGAGAAAATGAGTAATTCTCATAAAGGTCTTAACACATGGCAAAAAGAAAGGTATTTAAAAGGCTTATGGAATCCCGTGCAAACTTACACTGATGAATATAGAAAGAAGTTAAGCGACGCAGCTAAAAAAAGAGTAAAAATAGAGTGTCCACACTGCCACAAAATTGGAGCTCCTGGACCTATGAAAAACAGACATTTCGATAATTGTAGAAAAAAACAAACAACATGACAAAATACTACGTATTAAAACAAGCATTTGTGAATGCCGAGATTTGGGTGAGTCAATTTGGACCTGATGATCCAATCTACGAATATCCAACCGAAGCAGAAGCGCAAGCAAAATGTGACGAATTAGCAGCCGAAGATCCAAACCGAAGATTTAAGGTATCTGCTGTGTAACTAAACACGAATATTCATCTATTTATATGGGAATAATCCCAGCAAAAGATGATAATAGATAGTCCTATAATTAGTGGATCACAGAATGCTTCAGGTCCACTTACTCAGATTGGCAATGTACAGATTACTGGTAGTTTAAGTGTTACCGGTACCATAAATGGTAGTATTACAGGGTCTGTTACTTCGGCTTCGTATGCGACAACAGCCGAGTTTTTGGATGGTTTGGACTCTACTTCTTTTGTTTTTACGTCTTCTTTCAACACTTTTTCAGGGTCTGCAGCAGGTAGAATCACTAATTTGGAAGCTTTCAGTTCTTCCTTGGATGCTACTTTTGCTACCGATGCATCTGTAACTGCTTCAATACTTGTTTTATCTGGGTCAGTTCAAGCTAGTCAAGCTGCTTTAAGCAGTTCTTATACTATTACTTCTGGATCTTATGCTTCAGCATCTGGTTCTTTAAGTATTAGAACGACAAATTTAGAAGCTACCTCAAGCACTTTAGTAGCTGCTTCAAGTTCATTTGCAGCCGACTCTGCTTCGTTATCTACAAGATTGACTGGAGATGAAACTAACATAACTACTTTAACTAATGCTTCGGGTTCATTTGCAGCTCAGTCTGCAAGTCTTTCTACAAGAATTACTCAAGACGAAACTAATTTTACAAACTTATCTAGTTCGTTTGCTACAACATCGGGTAGTTTAAGTACAAGAGTTACTAACCTAGAATCTACTTCTTCAACTGTAAGTTCATCTTTTGCTTCTACGAGTGGATCAATTTCAGGTAGAGTAACTTTGATCGAAGGTCAATACGCAACTACTGGTAGTAACGTATTTACTGGTCCACAGTTTATTAACCAAGCAAGCAATGCTATTAGCTTTACAAGCACAGCTTCCCTATACACACCGGGTGGTGCTAGAATTACAAAAGATCTTTTCGTTTCAGGAACATCGTATTTTAACAACGTAGTTGTTTACGGAACATCTAGTATCCAATACATTACAAGCTCTCAAGTTAATTTTGGAACAAATATCATCACAGTAAACACAGATACTCCTGCAGTGAGATTTGGCGGACTTGCAGTATTCGATAGCGGATCAACTCAACTTACTGGTTCGATGTTATGGGATAGTGAGAGAAATCACTGGATCTATTCTAACCCATCAGGCAGTGCTTACAACTCGGCTATGCTAATGAACGGACCTCGTAACACTGGATCGTTAGGAAGTGAGCAAGGAACTACATCATGTGCTTTGATGATTGGTCAAGGTGGTGATCATATCACCTCTTCAATGATTTATAGCTATGGTAATGCGACTTGTTTTTATGGACAATCTTTTATAAGTGCGAGTGGTGATGCTTGCTTTAGTGGTCAAGTTTGTGCTCCTACAGCAAAAATAGGAAGTAATACAACTGTTAATAGTGGCAATATTACATTTGCTGGTTATCCAACTTCTGTATGCTTTGGAAATGGACAAAATCTTTATGATAATGGATCAGGTGGATTATCTATAAGCTCACCAACATCAAATATCCAATTTGAAACCTCAGGTTCTACTAAACTTAATATTTCACTTGCAGGTGTAGCTACCTTCTGTTGCCAAGTTTGCGCTCCTTCCTTTATAGGAGGAACAATCTCAGGTACAAATGCTTCACTTAGTGGTGATTTTTGTTATACATCTGCTGGTGATGTTTCATTTAATTCAAAAGATTCAAATATAAAAGCAAGATTTACAGGAAATAATGCTTCTGCACAAATTGGTTTATTTAGATGTGGCACAAGTAATGGCGGTGTTTATATTGGTGGAGATTCTGGTAATTTTAATGTTTATAAAGATGATTTTTCTTGTACTTTAATGCAAGTATCTTCTACAGGTAATGCTTGTTTTAGAAGTTCTGTTTGTGCTCCAATAGGATGCTTTACTACTTCGTGTGCTACTGGCTTAATAACAACACAGTGTGCTATTATAGGTGCTAACTCATATAACGCTCTTTATTTGAGAGATACCGGATGGTGGGTAGGTTTACTATCTGCAAGCGAGGCTTGTTGGGGATCAGATAGTTTAGTAATTAGCGTTCCGAATAATAGACCATTCGTTGTTCAAAATCTTGCCACAGCTTGTAGAATATCAGGATGTGTAATGCTATATGCAGATGCTTCTATAAATAAGATAGGTATTAACACATGTTCTCCAAAAGAAGCACTACATGTTGCTGGAGCTATAGCAACTACTGGTACTGCAACTTGTGCTTTTGCTAGTTCATCTACAATGGATTGGTATGCAGCAGGAACAAGAATAATATCAAGAGGAGCAGATACATCAACTAGAGGTACATTTAGAGTATTATCAGAAACTTCAAATTCTAGTGTATCCTGCTACACTCTCTTTATAGATAGCTCAGGTGTATCATGCTTTGCTTGTCAAATATGTGTAGGAGGAATGGTAGCTTTAACAAATTCGACTTTTGGAACACCTGGCACCGAAGGGGCATTTAGAATTAGAATGGCAGATAATGGTGGTGTTAATAATGATCCTGGTATTGGATTAGATGGTTCTGCTGGAGGTGGTGAAAGAATGTGGTTTAATACTTTAGGTGGTTTTTACTTTAATCTTGGAACAGGAGGAACTAAGATAAATATAGATAGTGCAGGTGTAGCATGTTTTTGTACTACCATCTGTACAGGAGGTAGCATACTTCCAACATCTAATGGTGCTCAAAATTTAGGCTCATCCTCCTATAGATGGTGTACAGTATACACATCTGACTTATCATTAAATAACGGTATAGGTAACTATACAATAGTAGAAGGCGAAAGCGATTTATTCTTATACAATAATAATTCATGTAAGGTGTTTAAATTCTTGTTACAAGAAGTTTGTCCTGAAATAGCACCTGCAAAACGATCAATATAATATGGAACCAAAATACTATGTAATTTTTAATGTATCTGAACTTATCAAAATAGATTTTGATCAAGTGTACGAAACATCAATTGAAACAGTGAGAAAATCTTTAGATGGTACTTTAACATTTGTTAAGTATAAAGATGAAGCAATGCCTTCTAGTGTAGTTAGTCTTGAAACTAAAGTAGGACCTTACTCGCATACTGAGATCTTAGAAATACTATCAACTCCTGAATGGACTGATCCAAATCCACTTCCATAGTTTATGCCAATTAATTTATCCAATAACCAATTAAACTCTCTAGGGACACAATTCGCAAATCAAAAAGGAATTGTTACTAGTGGAAGTATTATCTATTTGGATGCTGGAATTGCCAACTCTTATCCTGGATCTGGAACTACGTGGACTGATTTAGGAGTAAGTGGGTTTAACGGTACGTTAATCAACGGACCAACATTTACTACATCTAATGGAGGGGCAATTATATTGGATGGATCAAACGACTACATTAATACAGCAAATTTCCAGTATAATTATTTTACAATCTGCTTATGGGTATACCCAGGATCAACTCAAAATACGTACGCTGATATTTTAGATGCCTCACACACTGGTAATCAAAACTTTAATATTCAGCAGAATGCTGCAAATACAAACCAATATGAATTCGCTATGATTGGGGCATCAAGCGCTAGCTCTTCTGGTCTTTTTACCTTAGTATCTAACACTTGGACTTTTTTAACTTTTACTTGGGATAATGATAAGGTGAGAGGTTACATTAATGGTACTATATTTGGAACTGGAGCATCTGCTGCATCTAATTTTCAAAGTCCATTTTTACGATTAGGTGCTTGGTGGGGAGTTGGAACTGTTTCAAGATATTGGAATGGGAGATATGGAGCTTTTTATGCATATAATCGTGTATTATCCGGTGATGAAATTTATCAAAATTTCGATGCTCAAAGACAGAGGTATGGAATTTAAAAATTTAAAAATATGCCATTAGATATAGGAGGAAATCAAGTAGTTAACACAAGAGCAAGTCAGCTTGTCAACACCTACCCTGTGTTTGATGGATTACAATATTACCTGGACGCAGGTTTAGTAAGCTCGTATCCAGGATCAGGAACAACATGGTCTGAGTTTACAGGAAACTATCCAAGTAATTCAGGAGTGTTGACCAATGGTCCATCCTTTTCAACTTCAAATGGGGGTTATATAGCATTTGATGGAACTAATGACTATGTTGATTGTGGTTCTTTTGCAGGAAATTTTATAAGCAATCCCGCTTTAAACAGCAATATAATTTCTTTTGGATGTTGGTGCTATGCTATCGGAGGTTTATATATAATGTCAACAGGAGCTCAAACTAGTGATATGGGAATAGCATTTTCGTATCAAAGTGGCACTCCATTTTATGCTATTAAAGGATCAGTTGAGGGATTATTTTACATAAGCAGTCCTAGTACTAACTTTCCTACTAGTACATGGATTTATTGGATGTTTGTTTCTGATGGATCGACATTAAAAGCATATAAAAACGGAATTTATTTAGAACAAGGAAGTTTAGTGGCAGGCAGTAATCCGGATAGTTATACTAACCTTACACTAGGAGTACCAAACAACAATACAGGTGCTTACTTTTTTAATGGTAGAATAGGAGCAGTTCAAATATATAATAGAGCTTTAACAGCTACTGAGATTTTACAAAATTATCAAGCACAAAGACAAAAATACGGATTATAATATGGCATTTAACGTAGGAGGAAATAATATAACGTATAACCACATAAATTATTATAACAATTTAAATATTGTTAGAGATAGTCTTTTGACATATGTCGATGCTGGTATAATAGCTTCCTACAGTGGTAGTGGAACTACTTGGACCGATATAAGTAATAATAGTAAAAATGGTACTTTAACCAATGGTCCAACTTTTGTTACTGGAAGTGGAGGTGCAATAGTTTTAGATGGTAGTGATGATACTATCGAGTTTGGATCTTCATTTTCAATTAATACTTTTTCAATTTGTGTGTGGGTAAACGCAGGCTCTACACAAGGGGTATACGCCGACATACTCGATAATAATCACCGAGGAGGTACAAGTTACGTATGTCAACAAGACTATACCAATACCAATCAATTCGGATTTGGTGTTGGTGACGGAAGTGCTGGTAGCAGCACTAGTGTTTTTACACTAACAGCAAACACATGGTACTTTTTAACTTTTACTTTTCAAAACCAAACAAAAGGCTATATAAACGGAACATTATTTTCTACAGGTGCTGTATGTGGAAATCCAGTGTATACTGGTATAGAATCTTTTAGGCTAGGAGGATGGGGAGGTGGTGGTCGAAACTTCAATGGGAAATATGGAAGTATGATTTTTTATACTAGAGCATTATCGGCAACAGAAGTATTGCAGAATTTTAATGCTACTAGAACTCGATTTGGAATTTAACTAACTTTTACTTATATTTATATTAAATAAGTTTTAAATGGAAAAATACGTTGTGTTCCACGTCGAGGGCGGTCTCGGTAAAAACGTCGCATCTACTGCAGTAATCAAGAATATCGCAGAAAAGCATAAGGATAGAAAGCTAATTGTAATGGCTTCGTTTCCTGAAGTCTTCTTAAATAATCCCTACGTTCATAGAGTGTTTAGAATGGGTATGACACCATACTTTTGGGAAGATTATATCTCCGGTAAGGATACTATTGTACTCAAGAGAGAACCTTACTTCGAAACTAATCACATTATGCAAAAGACTCCACTACACGAGACTTGGCATAAGATGTACGATCTTCCATACAACAAAGAGAAAGATCTTCCAGAGTTATTCAACAACATGATTCAGACAGAGATGTCTGCTACTTGGAAAAGACAAAGACCTATCTTACTTCTTCATACAAATGGTGGTCCTTTAATGGATGGTGCACCAATCTATGCTTGGACTAGAGATATGCCAAGATACGTTGCAGAGACTATTATTCAAAACTATGCACAACAGTATCATATTATCCAAGTAGTAAAACATGAATCTCAAGCTATCCAATCTCCAATGGTTGAAGTAGTTCACAGATCAATGTCTAATATGGAATTATTTTCTTTAGTTAGAGCATCTGCAAAGAGAGTATTAATTGACTCTTGTTTACAACACGCAGCTGCAGCTTACAAATTACCTTCTACAGTACTTTGGATTGGAACACATCCAGAAATGTTTGGTTATTCAATGCATACAAACGTTAAAGCTAAGAAACCAACAGGTAATGTTAAGAATATTGATGGAGCTTATTTTGATTATCAGTTAGATGGTCAGTTCCACGAATGTCCTTACAACTCACCTGATGAGATCTTTGATATAAACGAAGTATTGAAGGCTATAAACAAAGCGTAATGCAGGTCATCTATAGAATTAGCGATACGGGCTATCAAAAAGAAAAGCCTAAGTATATCAATAATCAAAACTGCCTATTAAACGCATTAAGAACGTTTAATAAAGCATCTTGGTGGGTGATTGCTGATAATGTAGGTGAAGAAACTAAAGCGTTTTTAAACAGGGAATTAAAGACTATAGAGCATGTTAGTGTAGGTCATGGTGCAGGAACATTTAATCTCGCTTTAGACTTTGCTTTGAATTTACCTGATGAAGAGATTGTTTATTTCTTAGAAAATGATTATCTTCATAAACCGAATGCAATGGAGGTAATACAAAGTGCTTTCGAAATGTATCTTGGAATTGAATACGTAACTTTATACGATCACCCAGACAAGTACATGGATCCAGGCAACGGAGGAAATCCATACTGTTATGGTAAAGCAGAAAACACAAGAGTATTTTTAGGTCAATATTGTCATTGGAAATTAACTAATTCAACCACTATGACATTTGCAGCCAAAGTAAGAACACTAAAGCAAGATGAAAAAATATTAAGAAAATGGACAAGTGGAACTCATCCCCATGACTTTCAAATGTTCTTCGACTTAAGAGATAAAGGTAGACAATTAATATCCTCAATACCAGGATATGCAACACATGGTGAAACTAAATGGTTAGCACCTTTAACAAATTGGGAAACTCAGTTATGAAAAAATTAGCAGCACTTATTATTGAAGATAGATTCTTCGAAGATTTTGGAAAGACGTGTTATGACCACATGAAATATTTACCGGAAGGTACAGATTTATATGTCTACACGTCAGAAGAAAACAAGCCTAAATACGACGAGCAGTTGATTAATTACAAGATCAACGCAACATTCTTGAATTATAACCAAAATGCAGAGATTCCATTCTCAATTAAATACATAAATGGAGTAGATCAGTTCTTAGCAGATCCTCATATGAAAGCTCTTTTCAATATGTGTATGGTTATGACTACACCTGAATTTTGGAAGGATTATTTTGGATATGAAAGAGTGCTTATCTTCCAAAGAGATTCGGCAATTTTGCGCACTGGAATTGAAGAATTCTACGAGTATGATTATATAGGTGCACCTTGCTATAATTTTGTGAAAGACCAAACTATCCAAAATGGTGGATTATCGCTTAGGAATCCAAAAATTATGGAATACATTTGTAGATTATACGGATGGAGTTCAGATTTACAGGATTTAATGGTGGTTGGACAGTATTCTACAGCATCTTTCTTCGCAGAAGATATATTCTTCTGTTTACGTATGATTAAGTATAACGCAGGGATTTTAGCACCTTTAGAAGCAGCCAAGAAGTTTTCTTGCGAGTCAAAATTCGAATTAGGCGCGTTTGGATACCATAGAATCAACGCTTATATGACTGAAGACGAAGTTAAAAGCATCCAAAACCAGTACAACTAATCGTGTATTTTAATCTATTTATACTAGAATAGATTAATCTACCTAGCGAATGAAAATAGTTACCGCCGACATCACAGGCTCATTAATAGTAAATGGAGTAGACGTAACAAATAACGTCGTATCTTCTTCCGTTTTTTCAGGTTCAATAGCAGGAAGAGTTACCAATCTTGAGCAGTTTAGTGCTTCTTTAGATGCGACTTTTGCAACCGACGCTTCGGTAACAGCTTCAATCTTAGTACTTTCTCAATCAGTTCAAGCTAGTCAAGCTGCTTTAAGCAGTTCTTATGCTTTAACTTCAGGATCTTACGTAGCTGTTTCAGCTTCTTACTTAGCTACATCCGCTTCTTATTTAACTACATCAGCATCTTATGCAGCGGCTAGTGGTTCACTGAGTGTACGAGTTACAAATACCGAAGCAACAGCTTCTACTAATACTCAAGCATCAGCTTCATTCGCAGCTCAATCAGCTAGTCTTTCTACAAGATTGACTACCGACGAGACCAATATCACTACCTTAACTAATGCTTCTGCTAGTTTTGCAGCTCAGTCTGCAAGTTTATCTACAAGATTGACTACTGATGAAACTAACATCACAACATTAACTAATGCTAGTGCTAGCTTTGCAGCACAGAGTGCTTCTTTAAGTACTAGATTGACCACAGATGAAAGCAATTACACTAACTTATCTTCTTCTTTTGTTGCAGAAAGTGGTTCTATTTCAGGAAGAGTTACTACGATTGAAAGTAAATACGCAACAACTGGCTCGAATACTTTTACTAACCTACAGTACATTAATGCAACAACAAATGCACAGGGTTTTACAACCACTGCATCTTTGTACACAGACGGAGGTTTAAGAGTTAGTAAAGATTCATACGTATCAGGAACAGCTTATTTTAACAATGTTGTAGTATACGGAACTTCTTCTATACAATACTTAACCTCAAGCCAGGTTAACGTAGGAGCAAATATTATTAATCTTAATACTCAAACACCTGCAGTTCGCTTTGGTGGAATGGCTGTTGCTGATTCTGGTTCAAACGCTGGAGTAACCGGCTCAATGTTATGGGATTCAGTTAACAATAGATGGGTTTATTCAAATCCTTCCGGCAGTACCTATGACGGAGGTATGATCATCTCTGGTCCTAGGAATACGACTGGACTCGGTAACGAAGTAGGAACAACAGCTTGCTACATTATGGCGGGTCAAGGTGGTGATCACATTACATCGTCTGCAATCTACACAGATACTAATGCTACATGTTTTTATGGTAACAGCTTTGTAAGTTCAAGCGGAGCCGCTTCTTTCCCAACAAAGCTTAGCGTAGGTACTTCCAGCATTTCTTATCCATTAACAATTAACGCTAACTCAACTCAGACATCAATAGCGTTAATGAGTGGGTACAGCGATGCAGCTACAAGAAACTGGGGTATTGCTACAAATGCTTTAGCATATGGTGATTTCAATTTAGCACAGAGTAGTACTTTAGGGGGTGATCCTTTCTCAGGTACTTCTAGAATGTATTTTTCTGCAGCGGGAACTGTTTGCTTTTCTTGCCAAGTTTGTGCTCCTGCTTTTGTAGGAGGTACGGCTTGTTTTACAAGTACTGTAACAGCAGGAAGTGATGTAGTATTATCAGCTGCTAATCCATTCATATATGGTGGAACAGCAGCAGGCGGAGTTGGTGTATCTAATATCGGAGGTCAGACATACCTTAAAATTTTTGGTGCAAGCCATGCTACTACTCCCAACGTTACTACTTTTGTAAACGCTGGTAGCACAACTTTAACTATAAACGCGTCTGGAGAATCTTGCTTTGCCAATAACATTTGTGCACCTAATATTGTTACTGGATTCACAGGTAACTTATACATTTATAGATTAGGTAGTACAAACTACGCTTCCTTTAAATCAGATGGTTCAGGTAATATTATATTCACAAACGGAACTGGAGGTACACCTACAGCTAGATATGTGACGACTGCTGACGGAATAACTTGCTTTACTTGTCAAGTTTACTCTCCAAACCACATTGCAACTTCAACTTGCTCAACAGCAAATTTAAGAGTATATGGATCTAGTGGTGCTCACCAGTGGGATATGTACCTAAATGGTAACAACATTAGATTTAGTGATAATACTAGTGGTGCTGGTTGTTTTGTTGTAGATACTACAGCAACATTTGGAGGTTATGTAGGTATAGGCACTTCTCCTATTACAAAACTACAATTATATGATAGTTCGCCTAACTATATAGTATTAACGAATACGGGAGCTGATGGTGTGAGTAATGCTATCCAAGGTGGTATAATAGGTCAAGCAAGAGGATATAGTAATAACCTTGCACAAATGGCTAACATTTTATTTAGAAATAAAAATACAGCCGCTTGGTATAAAGGAGAAATAGCATTCAGCACAAATGATTCTGATGGTACAAATCCAGCTGTTTCGCCTGTTGAAAGAATGCGTATTTCTTCTGAGGGTAATGTTGGTATAGGAACTCCATCTCCAATAGCAGCTTTACAAATATGTTCTTCAGATGGACAACTAAGACTATCAGGTGATGGCAGAGCTCAAATGATACTAGGTACAAGTGCTAAAACTTGGCAATTTGAAACATCGTGTGGTGTAGGCAATGTATCTGCGTGTAGTATAGGAATAGTAGAAGCTGGATCAGGAACAAGATTCCAAATATATCCTGGTGGTGTTGCTTGCTTTCAAAATACTGTTTGTTCTCCAAGATTTATAGGTTCAAGCATTCTTACCTTTACCGGCCTTCCTACAGGCACACAATCTGTAGCTTGTCAATCAATTGAATCGTTGTGGTCTTTAGCATCAAGTAGATGTTGTGCTTCTAAAGGAGCTCAATACGGAAATGGAACTTGGTACGTTCAAGGTTCAACTACAGCTGGTAACTGGATTTATTATAAATTTATGGTTCATAATCCTGTATGGTTTAGAGCATATATCTATTTAGTAAACTATGCAGACACAGCTTTAAGAAAAGGATGTTTACAATATAGTTTAGATAATAGTGCAACATGGATAGATTTAGCAAATGCAACAAACTGGCAATTTAATGGAACTTTAGATGGTTCAATTTCACTTTCTGGTGATTCTAAATTAATAACATTAAGATGGGATAGCGGTGGATCTTCAAGTTTAGTGGGTTGGAATAATGTTGAATTTACAGCTTGTGGATCTGCTTTCTATTCAGTAAATGGATTAGGATAATAAAAGTTGGTAGTTTAACTAAAATCCTATATATTTATATACAGTAACAAAAACAAATAATATGTTAACATTAGTAGTATTAGTAATTATCGGAGCAGCAGTCTTCGTAGCTTACAAAATCACAAAGAAAGAAGATTCATCTGTTAAAACTAAAGTTGAAGTAAAAGCTCCTGAAAAAATTGAACCAGTTGTAGTTGATGACGAACCTGCAGTTCAAAAAGAAAAAGCTAAAAAGCCACAAGCAAAAAAAACAACAGCTAAAAAACAAAAGTAAAATATGGAAAAAAGTTCATTAAAGTTGCATGAGTATTACACTCTAGAAGCCGAATTAAATGGTGTAGTAAATCAGCAAACCGGACAAGTTGCATCAAAAGGGTTATTAGGCGAAAAGATCAAATTGACAACTAAGTATTGGCTAACTGATTTAGCTAAAAAAGCAGTAGCTGAAAAAGAAGCTGTAGAAAAGATCAAAGAAGAGTTGATTAAAAAGCATGGCGAAGCTGATGAGCAAGGTGGAATCAGTATCCCAATGTACATCAACGTTGTTACAAACGAAGAGGGTCAAATTGTTAGCCGTGAGGTTAATCCCAAGTTTGTAGAGTTCCAAAATGAATTCAATGCTCTTTTAGAAGAAGAAAGAGAAGTAGAACACAACGCATTCAAACTTGAAGAGTTCGATTCTGTTGAATCAGATGCAAACTATCAAGTATTTTTTAAATTAATAAAGGTAAGCGAATAATGAGTCAAACATTAACACCAGAGGAATTAAAACAATTCCAAGACCTGAGAAACGGCATTTATGAGACAATCTCAATCTTAGGTGATTTAAACTACAGAAAAACCCTTTTAGATCTTGAATTAGACGGTTTAAAGGAAACTATTAAGCAAAATGCGCTTAAAGAAAGAGATTTATTAAAGGAATTTGGTAAGAAGTATGGAGATGGCTCCATCAACTCACAAACAGGTGAAATTACCCAAGTATAATAAATTAGGTTTTGCCAGTAGTATCAGCTATTTATTATCAGAAATAAATTATCAAAATGGCAGAAGCATTAATTTCCCCAGGTGTATTCCTAACTGAGAATGACCAATCTCAAATAACAGCAGGTCCTATCACAGTTGGTGCAGCATTAGTTGGCCCAACAGTTTTAGGTAGAGTAAATATCCCAACTTTAATTACAACATACTCTGAGTACAAAGCAAAATTTGGTGCTACCTTCATTTCTGGAGGTGTATCTTATGAATACTTAACTTCTCAAGCAGCGTACAATTACTTCCAACAAGGAGGTACTTCGTTGTTAGTAACAAGAGTTGCAAGTGGTTCTTACACAAGTGCTACAGCATCTGTTGCTAGTTTGGGTGGTGCGCAAGCATTTGAACTTCAAACATTGAGTGTTGGTACAGTGATGAATAACAACTCTAGTGCGTCAGCAGCATTAGCTGTAAATGGTTTATTACCTTCTGGTTCTGCTAATAACGTTAGATGGCAAATCTCTAATGTAGATACAGCTTCTGGTTTATTTACACTCATCGTAAGACAAGGTAATGACTACACAACAAATCAAAGCGTATTAGAGACTTGGTCAAATCTATCTTTAGATCCAAACCAAAATAACTATATTGAGTATGTGATTGGTAACCAATCTCAAAATGTAACTAGCGAAGCTGGAGACTACTACGTACAAGTTACAGGGTCTTATCCAAATACTTCTAACTACATCAGAGTTTCTAATGTTTACACTCCAACTCCAAATTACTTAAATCCAAAAGGTCAAGCTTATTCTTATTACACAGCTTCTTTACCAGCAGCTGGTAGTGGTTCATTGAATGGTGCGTTTGGTGGTGCTAGCGGTCCTTTATATGGTTGCTTAAATGATTCTACTTGGACTACAACAGCTCCATTGAATCTTTATGAGAACATTAAAGCAGTAGCAGCTAGCTCAGATGCAAATAACGTTCAAGGTTTAAGAGCAACTGACTACGATGTAGCAATTACTTTGTTAGCTAATACAGATGCATACGCTTACAATGCGTTATACACACCTGGTATCAATAGCCAAAACGCTTCTAGCGAAATTGCTGCTATCTTAAGTACAGTTCAAAACCGTGGAGATGCTATTGCAGTAGTGGATGTTGTTACTTACAACCAAGCTGTTGCTACAGTAACTTCAATTGCTCAAGGATATGATAACTCATATGGTGCTACATATTGGCCATGGGTACAAATCAGATCAGTTGAAACTGGTAGATTGAACTTCGTTCCTGCTTCTACAATTGTTCCTGCTGTATACGAATACAACGATAAAGTATCTGCTGAGTGGTTTGCACCTGCAGGTTTGAATAGAGGTGGTTTACCAACAGTAATCCAACCAGAAAGACGCTTAACTGTAGGACAAAGAAACACTTTGTACTCAGGAAGAGTAAACCCAATCGCAGTATTCCCAGGTCAAGGTACAGTAATATATGGTCAGAAGACTTTACAAGCTGCAGCTTCTGCTTTAGATCGCGTAAATGTAAGACGTTTATTGATCGCATTGAAGAGCTACATTGGTCAAATTGCTGAAACATTAGTATTCGAACAAAATACTGCTGTAACTAGAAACAGATTCTTGTCTCAAGTTAATCCATACTTAGATTATGTACAACAAAGACAAGGTTTGTATGCATTCAGAGTTGTAATGGATGAAACTAACAACACTCCTGATGTAATCGATAGAAACTTACTTGTAGGTGCTATCTACTTACAACCAACTAGAACAGCTGAGTTTATTCAATTAACATTCAACATCTTACCAACTGGAGTATCCTTTGGTGCATAATTAAAAAATAACATTTGATGAAAAACAATACAAACATTAGATTACACGTATCTAAAGCCTTATTTGAAACTATTGCCAAAGAAGTATTAGCAGAAGCTAAGGTGAATGGCGGTGGTGCTTACACACAGGCTGTAAAAGTACCTAAGCAAGTAAAAGAAGTAAATGCAAAAGCAGATACTGACAAAATGAAGAAAATGGAAGAAATGTCTTCTAAAGAGAAAATGGCTAAAGGCCTTTACAAAGAAGATGACATGGAAGAAATGCAGGTTAATGTAGCTGAGGAAGGCGAAGTTGAAGAAGCTTTCGATCCTCAAACAGTAACAGACTTGCTTTCAGTATTAGCTGGAATGGGTGGTATTGCTTTAGGAGGTCTTGGTATTGTTAAATGGCAAGATAAAATCAAAGCAAAAAATCCTGAGTTGTATAAAAAATTACAAGGTGTTAGCTCTGCAATTTCAAAAGCTGACCCTAGTAAGAATCTAGAAGAGAAATCTGTTAGCTTAAATGAGTTACGTAAGCAAGCTAAAAACAAATAGTTAGATATTTATATTAAATACACCGCAAGATGCCAGTATTAGACCCAAATGAAATAATGTTCACTAGTTTTGAACCTACGGTTCAGAACCGATTTATAATGTATGTTGATGGTATTCCATCCTTCATGATCAAAAGTGCAACTGCTCCTAACGTAAACTTAAATGAGGTTAAGATTGACCATATCAACGTTTATCGTAAAATCAAAGGAAAGGCAGAATGGCAAGACATGACATTAAACCTTTACAACCCAATCTCTCCTTCTGGTCAACAAGCGTGTATGGAGTGGATCCGTTTATCACACGAGTCTGTAACAGGACGTGATGGATATTCAGATTTCTATAAGAAAGATTTAAACTTATCTATCTTAGGTCCAGTGGGTGATGTAGTGAGTGAGTGGATTATCAAAGGTGCTTTCGTTAAGACAGCAAACTTTGGAGCTTATGACTGGTCTAACCAAGACGCAATTACAATTGAATTACAAATTGGAATGGATTACTGTATATTAAATTATTGAGTCCTGAATTACTACTTTTTAAGAACTCCTTACTATTTATTAGAAAGGAGTTTTTTTATGTTAAAAAGTTATTTTCAAATTATCCGACAAGCCTTATCTAAAAGTAGAGTTAAAGGCAGTGTTTATTATGAAGCACATCATATAGTACCTAAGAGCTTTAGTAAAAAGTCTGGTACAGTTTTACTTACACCTCAAGAACACTATGAATGCCATAGAATACTTGCTCAAGAACTTGGAAAGCATCCTATCTATGGACAGAAAATGTTGTGGGCCTTTCATAGGCTAGCATATGATAAGCAAAGAAAGTTAACAGCGGACGAATATGCTGAAGCTAGATTAATTTTAATGCCTTTATGGAAAAGAAAATTCACAGAAGAACATAAACAAAAAATATCCAAAGCTCAAAAGGGTAATACAAATAATAGTAGTAGGGTTTACAAAGGTATGAAATCTCCTATTTCAGAAAAAGGCAAGCAAATTTTATCAGAATTAAGAAAAACTCAACTTACAGGTAAAACTGGATTAGACGCTAAAGCTAGTAAAGGTACAGTTATCTGCGAATACGAAGATGGTAGAATCATAGAAGCTGGAAGTGCACTCCAATTAGCAGGATTAACTAACCTTCCCCAGAGTACAGTAAGCTATAGATTAAACAAATTTCAAGGATTAATGAAGAAAGGCTATAAAATATACTATAAGTAGCTTTTTTATTTAATAAACCCTTTAAGTACAGTTAAGAACCTACCAAAAGCCTCTATTGCGATTAAATAAGCCACTACGAATACACCACAAAACGTTAAAAACACCAACATCCAGGTATAAACCCAACCTTCAGAGGTTTGAACCACAAAAGCAGCCCATATTACAGCTGCTACAAATGACCACCAAAGTATATTTAAAAGGTAGAAAACCACTATCAATATAGGCCAAAATAGCCTGATAATGAGTAAGATAGCTGTTATAACTACTAAACTAAGTAAAAAAGTTGAAAGGTTCATTTTATTAGATTTTGCATAAAGATACCAAGGTTACCCGATGCTGGCAACAGTTTTTAATAAAAAAATTTTTGGAATTGTATATATTTATTAGTACATTAATTTAAATAAAGACTATGTCAGAAAAGTTCACGTTACCTACAGAAACTGTAGAGCTTCCCTCTTTAGGAAAGGTTTATTCTCTTGAAAATCCACTATCTTCTGGTACTATTGAAATGAAGTACATGACTGCAAGAGAAGAGGACATCTTAACAAACATAAACTTGTTAAAACAAGGTATTGCTATTGAGAAGATGTTACAATCTTTGATTAAATCTCCAATCAATTACGATGATTTGTTGTTAGGAGATAGAAATGGTTTGCTTATTGCAGCACGTATTTTAGCTTATGGATCACAGTATTCTTTTGAATACAGCGATGTAGAGTCAGATACTAAAGAACAGGTTACTATTGACTTGCAAGCATTAGGTAATAAAGATGTTGATCTTAACCTATTTAACCATAAAAACGAGTTTTCCCTTGAATTACCAGCCTCAAAGAATGTAGTTACATTCAAGTTACTTACAGTTGGGGATGAAAAGAAAATAGACCAAGAAATAAAGGGATTTAAGAAGGCAACTAACTTACAAGCGGGTGAGCTTACTACAAGATTAAAACACCAAATAACGTCTATAAACGGTAATTACGACCAGAAAACAGTACGTGACTTCGTAGACAACTATTTACTTGCAAGAGATTCAAGTTATTTACGATCCTATATAGGAGATATTACTCCTGACATTGACTTATCAGTCAATTTTACTCTATCAAGTGGTAGAGAAGTTACAGAAAGTTTACCTCTAACAACAGAGTTTTTTTTTCCCGGGAGTTGAGTATAGATCTGTATTCAAACGAGAAGTATTTGAGCTAACCTATCATGGTGGTGGTGGCTTCTCGTGGTCTGAGGTAATGGATATGCCTGTTAATGAAAGGAGGTTAAACATTAAGTTTATTAACGAACACTTACAGAAAATCCAAGAAATCCAACAAGAAAACCAAATGGTTACTGCGGAGAAGCCTTTGACTACCAAACCTGGTATCAAAACCAATACCGATTCCAAGCCTACCTACAAATCCACAGTAAAATCTAAGAGATAGCTATTTATATTCAGCAAGCTAAACTAAATTTTAATGGCAACTACTGGAGAAAACTTATCACCAGACGAAAGAGAAGAAAGGGCTAGAATCCGCCGTCTTGAAGCAGAGGCTTTAAGTTGGAA
>Ga0222712_10001550_pt1 | contig 28098 bp, 19 predicted proteins | sample C33_657DmetaG_FD_165043 | JGI IMG/M metagenome (GOLD analysis project Ga0222712, IMG submission 165043) | Estuarine water microbial communities from San Francisco Bay, California, United States - C33_657D | ecosystem: Environmental > Aquatic > Marine > Unclassified | place: USA: California... | reverse complement strand
GTATTGGATTTAATAAAGTTCAATTAGACAGTGGCGCGCAAACAATTACTTTTTTGCACCCCAGTATGCAACTCGATATGGGCGCCATTGCTAAAGGCTATGCTGCCGATAAGGTGCTGGCATTACTCAAATCTCGAGGAATTACAACTGCCCTAGTTGACGCTGGAGGTGATATGGTTGGTGCGGGTATGCCACCTCAAAAAAAGGGATGGACCATTGGTATTAATGTACCTGGACAGCAAGAAAAATTATTAGAACGTAAACTTGTTTTATCCAATAAAGCTGTTGCCACATCGGGTGATGCTTTTCAATTTATGCTACATGAGGGGATAAAGTATGGTCATATTATTGATCCAAGAACTGGCTATGGTGTTACTTTTCAGCGGAATGTAACTGTTGTAGCACCAACAGCTACTACCGCCGATTGGTTGGCTACAGCCTGTAGTATCCTAACACTTGAACAGGTTAAAATATTGGCAAAAAAGTACAAATCTGAAGTACTCATTACCACATTACAAAATGGAAGGATACACAAAGTAATTTTTGGAAAATTTGATGGATACTTAGCGCAATAATTATTGCACCTATTCTAAAAAATTCATAACTTACTAATTCTAAAAACGAATCGTGGTTAAGAATTTATTTACAATCTTATTTTGTTCTATTTCTATAGTTGCACATGCGCAACAAAGCAGTGTTAATTTTGAAAAATATGAGCAAAAATTAACAGTAGGTAATTTGCGTTTTGCAATGGTTCCTATTCCTGCTGGACAATTTAAAATGGGAATAACATCTTCAAAAATTACTATCGACGAAACGCCTCAAAAAGAAATATCACTAGATGCATTTTGGATGAGTGCCACAGAAGTAACCCGCGATGTTTTTGATGTTTTTTTAAAAGACGAAAACACCTCTCAAAACTCTGATGTGGATGCGATTACTAGACCAAGTCCTCAATATGTAGATCTAACCTGGGGCATGGGTAAAGAGGGCGGATACCCTGCTAATAGTATGTCTCAATATGCAGCATTTATGTTTTGTAAATGGCTTTATAAACAAACAGGTATTTTTTATAGATTACCTACAGAGGCCGAATGGGAATATGCTAGCAGGGCAGGATCAACCACGCCTTATTATTATGGCACAGATCCTAACATGCTTTCTAAATATGCATGGTTTCAAAAAAACAGTAATAATAAATACCAGAAAGTAGCTCAAAAATTACCCAATGCTTGGGGACTTTACGATATGCTTGGTAATTTAATGGAGTGGACCACCGATCATTATGTGCCCAACAGATATGCTAGCATCGAATCAAAAAATCCAATGGTTACGCCTACGCAAGGGGTGTATCCAAAGGTATTACGTGGTGGATCTTTTTTGTCGGATGCAAGTATTTGTAGAAATGGAAAACGAATAAAATCGGATCCCATTTGGAATAGACGTGATCCGCAAATTCCAAAAAGTAAGTGGTGGCTTACAGAGGCTAAAGATGTTGGTATCAGAATCGTAAGGCCATTACAACAGCCTACACCCGAACAAGTTGATCAATTTTTTTCATTGTATTTAATAAAATAAAAAACAACAGCCATATGTCAAATCAATCTTTTCATGACAAACGCAGAGACTTTGTAAAACAAGGAACTATGCTAGCAGGTGCTATTGCAGCTGCGCCCCTAATTTCCAACGCTAATTTTTTTTCAGGCTCTGATGACGTTATCAAAGTAGCCGTTATTGGTTGCGGTGGACGCGGAACAGGTGCTGCCGTTCAGGCACTAATGAGCAAGCAAAATGTAAAAATTGTTGCGATGGCAGATGCTTTTAAAGACCGCTTAGATGAATGTTATAAAAATGTAGCTGGTGAACTAGCTAACGCAGGCGCTGGCACAAAGGGTACACTTGATGTTCCTGAAGAAAGAAAATTTGTTGGCTTTGACGGTTATTTAAAAGCAATACCACTTGCTGATGTTGTGATACTTGCAACCCCTCCTGGTTTTAGACCCATACATTTTGAAGAAGCTGTTAAGCAAGGCAAACATATATTTATGGAAAAGCCGGTAGCAACAGATCCTGCCGGTGTGCAAAGGGTTTTAGCCGCTGCTAAAATTGCAAAGCAAAAGAAATTAAATGTAGTAGTAGGGCTTCAAAGACATTATCAAGATTCATACCGAGCACTCTTTGCAAAAAAAGATATGATAGGAGATATTACATCAATGCAAGCTTGGTGGAATAATGATGGCGTTTGGACAAGACCACGCAAAGCAGGTCAAACCGAAATGGAATATCAAATGCGTAACTGGTATTATTTTGTGTGGCTTTGTGGTGATCATATTACGGAACAGCACATTCATAATTTAGATGTGATTAACTGGTTTAAAGGTGGGTATCCTGTAAAAGCGCAAGGTTTTGGTGGACGACAAGTAAGAAAATCAAAAGAGCACGGTGAAATATTTGACCACCACTATGTAGAGTTTCATTACGCCGATGGATCTATTTTAAATTCGCAGTGTAGGCACATGCCGGGTACTTCTAGTAAAGTAGATGAACTACTTGTAGGCACTAAGGGAAAAATTTATTGTGATGCTGCACGTATCACAGATTTACGCGGTAAAACAATTTTTCAATTCGATAAATCTAAAGAGCGTAATCCGTATCAAACAGAGCATGACGAATTATTTGCAGCCATTGCAAAAGGTGAGTATAAATATGCTGATGCAGAAAACGGAGCATACTCTACCATGACATCTATTTTAGGCCGAATGGCTACCTATAGTGGACAAATTATTGATTGGGATAAAGCCATTAATTCGGGACTTAATTTACATCCATCGGTGTATGCATTTGATGCTGCAGCGCCTGTTAATCCTGGTCCTGATGGATTCTATCCAGTTCCGGTTCCAGGTGTTACAAAATACTAAACCGTAACAATGATAAAGCGGCTCCCTTTTTTAGTAAATGGGAGCCGCTTTTTTATTCTACAATTATTTCATCTATAAATTGAAAACCGTTTTGCAGTTTTGAAACAAACTTAATATAGCGAGCAGCGGTTGGTTTCATTTGTACTTTAAAATCTTTAAAGAGTAAACTACTCTCTGTAGGAGATACAGTGTTGTTGTCTCTGCCCTGATTGGTATAATTGATTCCGTCCACCGATGTTTGCACTTCTATGTATTTGGGCATATAAACACCTGGTCCAATAATTTGCATAAAATTGGCTTGGACTAAATGTATGGTGTCTACTTTTTGTAAATCGATAACCACGTCCATATTGCTGGTGAATCCTTGCCACTGTCCATCTTGGTAGGTTAAACTTCCGCGGTATCCATTTACAAGTGTATATTCCTTGGCGGCAGGATAGCTTTTGCTATACGGGATATTGTAGGTTACAGGCTTATTAAAAGCTTTGTGAAAATTAATAAGTATAGAATCGGACGCCGATTTTTTTGCATTAATAATAGCAGCCTTGATAGTTGCTTTGGCATCCATTAAAAATGCTCCAGCATAAACGTTGGACGCTGTTGTTGGATTCGTTCCATCGGTGGTATAATAAATGGTAGGTTTAAACTGTTCACTGTTAAAACGGATTGTTGCAAACCTTGTTGCAGTATCTATGTTGACACTAATATCTACTCTATTAGAAGGCCTGCAATAATTGATATTAAAAGCTTGTAATAAGTTATAGTGAGCGGTTAACTTTTCTTGAAACTGTGCCCAATTTTTTGTAGCCGGATTACTCCATACGACTTCACTTAACGCAATGATGCGCGGAAAAATCATGTATGCTGCATGCTCCTGCGTAGGAACGTATTCGGACCATAAATTAGCCTGCGCGCCTTTTACATATTGTTGTTTGTCTTTTTCAAGTGCAGCAGGAAGCGGTTCGTATTCATACACTTTTTGAAGCGGTAAAAATCCACCAATGGCTTCTGGTTCTCCAGCAGGGTTTTGTTGGTATTTATCAAAATAACAAGTGCCGCCCGGGGTCATAATTACATCGTGGTTTTGCCTAGCTGCATCAATACCACCTTGCTCTCCTCTCCAGCTCATAACACGCGCACCAGGGGCTAATCCGCCTTCTAATATTTCATCCCAACCCAGTAAATAACGTCCTTTGCCTGAGATAAACTTTTCCATTCTTTTGATGGCATAGCTTTGGAGTTCATCCTCATCTTTTAAGCCATTATCGGTAATGCGCTTTTGACATTTAGTACATTTTTTCCAGTGACCTTTTGCAGCTTCATCCCCTCCAATATGAATGTATTTTGAAGGAAATAACCCCATCACTTCGGTGAGTACATCTTGCATGAAAGTGAAAGTAGAATCGTTTCCAATACAAAATTCGCCAGTTCTGCCTTTCACACTATCACAGGCTAAATTTGGATAAGCAGCTAACACTTCATCGGAGTGACCGGGCATTTCAATTTCTGGAATTACATTAATGGCCTTTGCCTTTGCATATGCTACAATGTCTTTCGCATCATTTTGTGTATAGTAACCTCCGTATGCAAGTGGATCACCTTCTTGTAAATAGCCCATTCCATTTTTCCACCATTCTTTCCAAGTTTTATGTGTTCTAAAGGCAGCCTGCCTTGTTAAAAGCGGGTATTTTTTTATTTCAAGTCTCCAACCTGCACCATCTGTTAAGTGTAAATGGAGGTTGTTGATTTTATAAATACTTAATACATCAATTAAGCTTTTGATAAATGATACCGGATAAAAATTTCGAGAAACGTCTAGCATGAGTCCTCTGTATTCGAATCTGGGCTTGTCTTTTACCGTTATACATGCAATTCGACTAGGCGTATTGCTCGTGTACCAAAGTTGAACAATGGTTTGCGCGCCATAGAGTGCACCGGCATAATCTTTTGCAGCAATCGTAATAGTATTAGAACTAACTTCTAGTGTGTATTCACTAGCTGCCAATTTTTTATTCTCTTTAAAAATAATGCGCGTATTTCCTTTTTGTAGTGTGTTTATAGATGTACTTGTAATTTGCTGTACATATTTTGCAATAGGCTTCCAACTAGCAGGCGCTATAAACTGTGTGTTTTTATAAAAAGTAAAATTTCCAGTATGTACTTTCAAAAATTGGGGCTCTGGAATGATACTTACTTGCTTTTGAGCTACTGCAATATATCCTAGGAGTACCAGCGAAATAGCAACGAATATTTTTTTCATCCTTCTTTACTTTTTGATGTAAAAATCTTTTCCTAAACTCCAATCATTGTTAAAATATCCCACTGCTTTAATGCCGTTCTCACCTTTAATAAGCATATCCAGTGAAAAAATCATGAAGTCAGGGAAACCGCTACCGCCACTAAAATATTGATTGGCATCTGCCGCCTGCATACCCTGTACACCCGTGCCACCAATAAGTGCAACGCTTGTAATACCATTATTTTGAGCTGGATACATAAAGTAAGCACCTAGGTCTTGCCCTTCATATACGGTACTGCCCATTACAATTTTACCAGTTGTTACCTTAATAGGACAGTTGGTAAGAAGTGCCGCTGCTGCGGTATTGGTGGTTTCGTTACCATATAAAATAACACCCTGATTTTGATAAGCAGCTGTATTAAAATCTTTATCTGCAATTAAACTTACAGAACCGTTTCCTCTATAATACCAAGTTTCGGCGTCATAGGTTGCTTTTTGTAAGGCCCAGTTATTTTCTGCTTCTGTACCATGTGTCGCATAAACAAACACCATATTATGGTTGAAGGCTTCTTTTAAACCACCATTTCTTTGGATGCCTTTGTTGGTAAGTGATGGTGACATCCCTTTGTTCCAAGTTGTGTTTTTTTCCAACACGAGAGCATTACCATTTACAATATGTGTTATAGAACTACCATCTAAAACAATACTAACCGTATCACCTACTGCAAAATCTTTGGTATCAATGGCAAGAGCATTAATATTTGTAGTGGTACCTGTAATATTTTTTGTTTTCATATTGCGCGTAAGTTGCACACGGCTATATTCAAAACTTTTTGTTTGTTGTAATACTTGTAACCAGTGATAGGTATTTGTAATAGCCGTAGATGGAAGTGTATAATCAATCACATTTACTTTACTGCTAACTGGAATGGTGTGTCTTTTGAAATATTCAAAAATGGGAGCCCAGTCTACGCTCTCATCACTAAACCAATGCGAACCTCCTGGGTATTCGTAGTAACTAAAATCAGGATGAAATTCGGCGAGTACTTTTTTCATTTGTCTAGCATAGTTTACCGAAACGGTTTCATCTGCATCACCATGAAAAATATAAACGCCATTTGCTTTGTAATTATTTACCATGCCTAGTACATTGCTTGGTGTACTTGCTCTTGTCAATATTTTTTTAACAGGCGTGCTGGTATCATTTGGTACCAGACCATCATGAGAGCCATAGGCAGCAAGGGTTGGATAACCTGCCGAAGGTGCAATAGCTGCCCACTTTCCAGGGTAAGTAGCACCTAAATACCAAGTACCGTGTCCACCCATGGAGTGACCTGTTAAATAAATATGTTGTGGGTTGGGTTGGTATATTTTTTTAGCAATTTCAAAAACTTCAAGTGCATCAAGTCTACCCCAATCTTCCCAATTAAATCCCCTTGGTCTTCTATTGGTAGGTGCTACAATGGGTCCTTCTTGTTTTGGTTTATAGGCTCTTGCCTGAGAAATAGCTTCTACTTCTGCACCATGTACCGATAAAAATAAACTTGGATTTGTTTTATTATCGTTGGCTTGAGGTGCCACCGCATAATACTGAACAGAGCCATCTATATTACTAATAAAAGTATGAGAAGCGTGTTCACTACTTTTTACAGCTGTTACCACAACAGATGTTGTGTCAATAATTTGGTTGTTAGACATTAGAGTAAGCGCTACCCTATAACTTCCTTTGCTTAAGTTTTTTGGTACCGGTATTTCTACTGCTACTTTTCTTGCGATATGTTGCGCAATGTTTGAAATATTGGTTTGTATTTTTTGATCCTCCACCGCCGCTGTGATACTCATGCCAGCCGTATTATTTTTTGAACTATTTACAACGACAAGTCCAGCCCATTTTTTTGATACGGCTTCTCCTTCAATAAAAAACGGGAGTGTAGCGTCTTTGGTACTTAATTGTATTGGCTTAAATGAAAAATCAAGCATTGCCTTTACGGATGCCCACCTACCAGCGCCTGCGGCGCGAATATAAAATTCATTGATTCCTTTTTTTAGTTGAACTGGAATGTACATCCAACCATAGCGGTACATATCACCTGCATGTGGCGCACCGTTAATAAATACCATGGAGTGTCCTGTGCCAATAAACACAGCTGTTACAGCCTTTGGAGCATTATACGTTAGGTATAAATATCCATTGGCTAGCGCCTGACTTCTAAAATTATTTGCGCTGTCTGCTTTTATGGCTGTCCACTTTGTTTTTGCCTCACTTGAAACCGCTAATCCTTCCTGCGGCTTACTTTCACTTTTATAGATACTATAAGCAAGCGTATCGGAATACATGGCTTCTCTACCATATTGGTGCACTTTACCCGATGCAAGCCCGTTTGTGAAATGATATACATTTTGTGCAAGTATTACACTTGAGCAAAGCATAGCAAATACGAAGAATATTTTTTTCATGAATTTTTATTTGCAGTTAATTTACGCCACTATTAAATGAACCCATTAATTATTTTTTAACCGGTTCAAATAGGCTTAAAAAAGGTTAGAATTCAGTTATCGAAATAAATTAAATTTAGGGTACTAAAATACTTTGTATGAATTTTTTATTCCGCCCTACAATCTCTTATTTAGTGGTGCTTTTCTCTTGCATGACTATTACTTGTGTAAATGCCCAAAAAGTAACAGCACCTTCTTTTACCATGGTGCAAAATGGGCGTTCAAATGCAGTTATTGTAACAGCAGTAAATGCAGGTAAAGACGAGCTTTTAGCGGCGGGCGAACTCAGTGAATATGTTTTTAAAATAAGTGGTGCGCGCATTCCTATTTCAACTCAAAAAAACACGAAAAGTTCAGTTATTTATATTGGTAGTGCATGTCCAAATTATGCGTCGCTTGCAAAAAATGAATATGCGATTGCGAGTAGTAAAAATGAGCTTCAAATTACAGGTGCCACACCCTACCAAACACTTGAAACCGTATATGTTTTATTAGAAGAATTTTTAGGCTGTCAATTTTTATCGCCAACAGTTGAAAAAATTCCATCTTCAAAAAATGTAGTTGTTGCAGCAAATTATGCATATACCCCAGCTGTATTGACAAGAACAGTTCACTCAAAATTATTTTATGACAACGCGTCTTTTGCCGCTAAACGAAGAGTAACCACCGAAGGGTTTCCAAAATTTGTTCCGGAGGCGCGCGTGCATACTTTTAATAAATTTTTACCAGAAAAAAACTTTTTTGAAAATCATCCCTCATTTTATGCACTTGTTAAAAATAAAAGACAACCCACCCAACTTTGTTTATCCAACGATACGGTGTATCAAATTATCAAAGATTCTGTCGCTGCATTTTTTAATCGCAGACCCACTGCCACAGTTTTATCTGTGAGTCAAGACGATAACACACAGTATTGTACTTGCGATAAATGTGCAGCCATCGACGCATATGAAGGTTCTCCATCTGGAACCATGATAACCCTTGTAAACCGCATTGCCAAAGACTTTCCGAACAAAACAATTGCAACCCTTGCATATCAATACACTAGAAAAGCGCCACTGCATATTAAGCCAGAAAAAAATGTTTTAGTGACACTTTGTTCAATTGAGTGTGATAGAAGTGCACCAATTGCAGAAAAATGTAAAGATTTTGAATCGGACCTGAAAGCATGGGGCGCTATCGGTGCAACCATTCAAATTTGGGATTACACCACACAGTTCACTAATTTTTTGGCACCCTTTCCAAATTTAGAAACATTACAACCTAACATTAATTTATTTGTAGACAACAATGCCAATTGGATTTTTGAACAACATAGTCATAATCCTTCAGAATTTTTTGAACTCCGCAGTTGGTTGCTTTCAAAATTTTTATGGAATCCAAAAGCAAACTACAATGTGCTACTTCAAGAATTTGCAAAAAATTATTATGGAGTAGTATCTCCCTATATTGTTAAGTATTTAAATGATTTACATACTGCAATAAAAGAAACTCCTAAATTTTATTTATTCTTATACGGAGATCCAGCACAAGGGTTTGAATCATGGTTGAGTGAGCAAAAATTAAAGCAGTACAATGCGCTTTTTGATACTGCTTCACAAGTGACAGCGGGTAATACAACATTACAGGCGCGCGTCAATGAAGCGCGCATTGGACTTGATTTTGCAACACTCGAATTTTACCGTTTAAACAAGTCAGGATTTCCACTTTCCGATGCGCAAAACATCAATAAACGTATTGATAGATTTACAAACGCCACAACTGCCCAGGGCATAAAAATTATTAATGAAATGGGCTTGCCTTTAACCGATTATTTGCAAGGGTATCAAAAATTAGTAGCTAGTTCAAAAGAGGTTAATTTGGCCAAAAACGCTAAGGTAAACCTTGCCATAAAACCAGTTAAATATGCCAAAGAAGACCCGCAAGCCCTTACAGATGGGGCATTTGGAGGCTGGAGCTTTTATGCCAATTGGCTTGGCTTTTTAGATGACATGAAAGCCACCATCGACCTAGGAGCAGTTACTAACTTTTCTCAGGTTTTAGTCTCTTTTTTGCAGGTTACCAATCATGTGGTGTTTTTTCCAACAGCGGTAACATTTGAGGCCTCCGAAGATGGCATCAACTATAAGCCTATTCAAACTGTCGAGAACGTATTTCCGTTGGCAAAAACCAGTAAGGTCAATGACATACAAGTATTTGCAACTGCTTCAAAAAGCCAAAAGGCCAGGTTTATTAGGGTTACTGGAAAAAACATGAAGTCACCACCTTATTGGCATCATGCGGCGGGAACGGGTGCTTGGATTTTTGCAGATGAGATTGTGGTGAAGTAATCATTTTTGTGCGGGAATATTTATAACTTGAAGGCCTAAATTTATCGCCATGAAAAAATTTGGCTTATTCATTTTTCTATTCGCATTTGTAGGCAATATACAAGCGCAAAAAATATTTGCTGTAGACTATGCATCGCAAGCACAAGTAAAAGTTTTTGTTGTCAAATATGAAAGTCAAGCAGATCTAAAAGTATACAAAGTCAAATATGAAAGTCAGGCTGGCGATAACAACGGCAAATGGTTTTTTACTTCCTATGCCTCTCAAGCAAAAAAGAAAATCTTTTTTGTAGATTATGAAAGTCAAGCTGATGTAAAAATATTTTTTGTAGAATACGAAAGTCAGGCCGGCTGGCGAAATAGTTCCAAGCGTTATTTATTTTATTAATTCCTTATCAAATATCTTCTATGTTTTCAAAGTATTTAGTGGGTGCATTTGCATCTATCATTGCGTTTACACCTCAAATGCAAGCACAAAAAAAAGTAGTTTCAAAAACCGCCGTTGTTGTTCCTGTAGATGAAAATTTAGTGCCTTCACACTTTAATAATTTGTTGTGGAGAAACATTGGTCCTCTTCGTGGCGGCAGGTCGGTAACGGCAACGGGTGTAGTACAAAATCAATTAACCTATTACATGGGTACCACAGGTGGTGGTGTTTGGAAAACAGAAGACGCTGGACAAACATGGAATAATATATCTGATGGTTATTTTAAAACAGGTAGTGTAGGTGCTGTCGCTGTTGCAGAGTCAGACCCTAATGTGGTATATGTTGGTATGGGAGAGCATGCGCCTAGAGGTGTGATGAGTTCTTATGGTGATGGTGTATATAAATCAACAGATGCTGGTAAAACCTGGAAGCATATGGGTCTCGAATTAACGCGACAAATATCTTGGATACGCATAGATCCTAATAATCCCGATATTGTTTATGTAGCCGCGCAAGGTGCCACACATGGCCCTTCTGCAGATCGTGGTGTATATAAATCTACTGATGGTGGTGTAAATTGGACTAAAGTTTTATTTATTGACAACAACACAGGTTGTGCCGATTTAGCAATGGACATGACCAACCCGCGCATTTTGTATGCCGCTATGTGGGAGTATCAAAGATTACCATGGGAAATAAAAAGTGGTGGTCCTGGAAGTGGTTTATATAAATCTACAGATGCAGGACTCACCTGGAATAAAATTGAAAACGGATTACCTGCAGAACTTGGAAAAATGAGTGTTTCTGTTTCTCGAGCCAATCCTGAAAAAGTATATGCACTCGTAGAAAGTGATACCGAAAAAGAATTGGGTGGACTTTTTGTTTCAAATGATGCAGGAAAAAACTGGAATAGAATTAGTAAAGACCACCGCTTAACACAACGCGCCTGGTATTACATCGAAGTGTTTGCTGATCCTACCAACGAAAACGTTGTGTATGTCTTAAATTCTCCAGGATTACGCTCTAGTGATGGAGGAAAAACATGGACCAATATGAGCGGCACCCATGGTGACTATCACCAACTTTGGATTCATCCAAAAAACAGTAACAATATGATTGTTGCCAATGATGGTGGTGCTGCTGTAACATTTAATACCGCTAAAGTTTGGTCTACGCAGGCCAACCAACCAACTTCACAAATTTATCGCGTCAATGCAGATCATTTATTCCCGTATAATTTATACGGCGGCCAGCAAGACAATAGTTCCATCAAAATGGCAAGTCGTGTAACAAACGGTTACCGCATTTCCGACAAAGATTGGACAAGCACCGCAGGTGGTGAATCTGCGTTTGTTGCATTTGATCCAAACAATCCAGTCATTACCATGGGCGGATCTTATCAGGGTACTATTGAAGCCTATAATAATGTTACTAAAGAAGGCGTGAATATTATGGAGCACCCTGTGCAATATCAAGCCCTTCAGCCAAAAGATATGAAGTACCGTTTTAATTGGAATGCACCTATTGTGTATGATCCATTAGAGCCAGGAGCCTATTACCACGCGGGTAATATTTTATTTAAAACCACCGATTTGGGTATAACCTGGAAAGCCGTTTCTCCAGATTTAACCAGACATGATACCACCAAAATGGGTATTAGTGGTGTCCCTTATACCAACGAAGGTGCAGGCGGCGAAAACTATTGTACCATTAGTTATGTTGCATTATCAGAAAATGAAAAAGGCGTTATTTATACAGGTAGTGATGATGGACTTGTATACCTAACAAAAGATGGCGGCAACAATTGGACAAATATTACACCTAAAAATTTAGAAGAGTCTTTAATTAATGCAATTGATGTTTCTAGTGTTAACAAGGGCACGGTATATATTGCTGTAAATAAATATAAGGTGAATGATTTCACACCTATTATTTATAAGACAACAGATTATGGCACTTCTTGGAAACAAATTTCAAACGGCATACCTTATGGTGCTTTTGTAAAAGTGGTAAGAGAAGATCCTACAAACTCTAAAATTTTATACGCAGGAACAGAAACAGGATTTTATATTTCATATAATGGTGGCGATAATTGGAAGCAACTGCAATTAAATTTACCGGTGGTTCCAATTACGGATTTAAAAGTGCATGAAAATCATTTGCTTGCCTCTACACAAGGCAGGGCCTTTTGGATTTTAGATGATTTAGAACCTATCAGACAGTACAGTAAAGACACAGCACTAAGCAATTTATTTGCTGTATCCAATGTGCACCGTATTTCAGGTGGTAGTGTTTTAGATTATGGTAATCTGACAGATAAAAACGGTAAACCTATTAACACAATAGGGGCCAATCAAGCAAGCGGCGCCGTAATTTATTACACCCTACATGCAGCTGAAACTGCAACCAAAAAAGCCAAGCTTGTTTTTTCTGATGCGACAGGAAAGGTTGTTAGAACTTTTTATGCAAACGCACCGAATAATAAAACAAGTAACAATAAAAACGAAAATGATCCTGAACTATCAGTAAAGCCTGGTTTAAACCGTTTTGTTTGGGATTTACGTGAGGAATCTATCGCATCTATTCCAGGCGTATTTATCGAAGGAAGTTATGACGGTGCACGCGTGCTACCTGGCATGTATAAAGCCTCACTTCATCTAGACTCAAGTGTTTATGAAAAAACCTTTCAGGTGCTTTCGGACCCCCGTATTAAAGCCACTACTGCAGATTATGAAAAGCAGGTCAACCTATTGCAAAATATTGCCGCAGACGTAAATGATATTCATGTATCCGTTGTACGTATGCGCAATATGAAAAAGCAATTAGCCGGAATTATTGACCGTATCGAAAACAAAGAGGCTTTCAAAATTATTATTACCCTTGCAGATTCAATCAACGATAAAATAGACGAGTGGGAAGCCAAGCTCATTCAAACAAAGTCTGAATCAAATGACGACGTCATTAATTTTGTAAATAAGCTAACGGCTAATTATATCTTTTTAAGAGGTGAGCTTGATACAAATACACCCCATGTTACATCGGGTCATGTACAAAGATTTAAAGAATTAAATGCCGAGTGGCTTATTTATAAAGCGGAACTCAACGCTATACTTGAAAAGGACATCAAAAATTTTAATGAAAAGTGTAAGGCTTTACAGCTAACGCATGCTTCTCTTATTGATTAATAGTACCGCTAGCCCATTTAAGTCCGTAATACGATTTTACAATTTTGAACTGCAGAGAAATAAGTTTCTCTGCAGTTTCAATTACTTTATTTTCACGTGCGTTTACGACAAATAAGTTACTATCCCCATTATAAAACTTAATGAGCTCACCTTTTAGTAAGGAATTGGTATTTTTATTGATGATAAACTGTGTTTCCAACTGATTTTTTAGGAAAAAGTTTTCGTTGCTATAAGTTTTAACCTTGTTTTGAACCTCAATTTTTTTGGCAGCAAAAGCTAGGTTTGTTTCTTCAATTTTTAGTTTCGCTTTTCTATATTCACCACGGCCTTCTCTCAAAAACAAAGGCATTTTAAAATCTACCCCAAACTTATAGTTGTTTTGGTAAAACTGTGCACCAGCGTCTTTAAAGACGTTATAGTTTTGGTTTAAAATGTTTGATTTAACATTTAACATAGGAAGTAGCGATTGAAATTTTAATTTCTTTTCAATGAGTAAGTTGTTAATCTTATACTCATAAGCACGTACTTCTGGGTTTTGTAAAATGGATGAACTCATCAAGTCTCCAATGGCAGTCTCCATCGAGATTTTTTTACTATCGAGTGTGTCTGGAATCATAGTAGGGCTCAATTGTAAGGCGCTATCCTGATTGTCCCACAAAAAATAAGATAATTCGATTCCTGCGTTTGTAAAAAGTAAATCAGCGTCGTTTTCTAAAATTTTTAATTGCTGTAATTGTGTAACTGCTTCGAGTGTATCTAGTGATGCTCTTTCTCCGTTGTTAAAAGCAATTTTTGTGATGTTAAATCTATTGGTAGATGTAACAACAAACTGATTGTATAATTTTAATAATTGATACTGTGCTGCCCACTTCCAATATTGTAAACTGGCGTCTAATAGAAGATTGTTGACAATCGATTGTTTCTCCTGCTCACTAGCTAGTATTAAATTTTTTGCTTGTAAAACAGCAGCCCTGCGCTTATCAATCACTAAGTTTTTAAGTACCGGTACGCTAATACCAAGGTAACTACTTTGTCCTTTAGATACTTCACTATTTAAAAATTGCCCTCTGTTGCTTTCTATACCCGTGCTAATATCTATACCAGCCCAAGTAGGAATTCTTAACTCTGTATTTTGATAATTGAAATAATTTTTGCCATCAAATGTTTTCATGTCAGATTGAAAACCAATAGTGGGATCAAAGTTTGACCTTGCAATCAAGGCATCGGCGTTTGCTTTGTCAACAACAATTGTTGCTTGCTTGCTAAGGGGATGATTTTTTTTAACTTGATCTATAAACTCGTTATAGGTAAGTTGCTGACCAAATCCCTTTGAACATATAAATAATAGGAATATTATTTGTTTTAAATACCTCATTTTTTAGTCTTTTCAACTTGTGCTTGATAATATTCTGGCGGAAATCCGTTAATATTTCGCCATAGCTCATATCCAATACTAACATCTTTTAAAAGTGCGATACCATTGGCACCACCTCCAAATTTTAATTGTTTTGGCCATGGGTTATCCCTAGAATCTTCGGATACCAAAACCCTGAATTTTCCATTTTCGCTGATACCATTTTCAATGACTGTAATGACGCCACCAAAAGTACCATAGGAACTGTTGGGCCATCCACTAAATACAATGGCTGGAAATCCATCAAAAATAAATCTTACTTTCTGGCCTTTACTAATAAGGGGTAAGTCCATAGGTTCTACAAATAGCTCAACGGCGTATTTGATATCTTTTGGAACAATTTCTACAATCATTTCTCCCTCTTTAACGTATTCACCAATACCTGCTTTTTTTGCTTTGGTAATTTGCCCTGTTTGTGGTGCAATGATGTAGTAAAGTTTATTTCTTACATCGTAATTGGCGTAGCTATTTTCAAGTTTTGCTAAATCACCCATACCAATGGCTTGATCTGCACTCGCTGTAAATTTATCGCCATTTACTTTTGCTATTTTATCATTGTAGTCTTGTAAGATGCTACTTTGTTCAAATAATAAAGCAAGCGTTTCTTGCTTAGACTGCGCATACTTATTTTCTGCAGCAATTTTTTTAGCAGAAGCGTTTTGATAATTCACTTTTCTTCTTTCAAAATCTACGAGTGAAATGACACCGCTATCCAACATATTTTTGGCTGCATCAATTTGTCTTTTTGTAACCTGTAACTCATTGATTTGTGCAACCAATTCCATACTATCTGATACTAGTTTTAGCTGTAATTGTTGTTGTTTGATTTTAAGCTGATCTAGTTTAATAAGCTGAAGCTCTGCTAACGCCCTCTCTTGTTTGCCAGCCATTTCCCCTTTTCTGGTATAGCCTTCAATAGCAGCTGATTTAGCTTGAATCTGAGACCGCATTTTTTCTAATAAAAGTGGGTCAAGGTATTCAAATTTTACCTCGCTTAGTTGCATGATCGTATCACCTGCTTTAATGGCATCTCCCTCTTTTACCCACCATTTCACTACTTTTCCAGCAATAATTGTATTAACCTCTTGTCTTCTTTGTTCTTGTTGAAGTGTGGTGATACTTCCCTTTGCTCTAATATTTTGTGTCCATGGTAAAAAAAGAATGACAATCATGACAATGAATAGAATAATAAATACCCTGGTTATTCTATTCTCTTTCTCTATTTGATAAATATTTTTATAGGCGTTCATTATTTACTATTTATTGTTTCAATAGAAGTAACAGTTCCGTTTTCTATATAAATAACTTTATTAAAAATTTCTTTAAATAAATTCGAAGAAGCCGTAATTATAATAGTGCTTTCTTGTATACCAAGAATAGTTTGTTTGGTTTCTTCTATTGTTTCAGTAGATAATCCATCAAATGGATTTTCAAGTAAAAACAATTGTTTTTTATTTAACAGGGCTCTTGCTAACAAAATACCTTGTTTTATTTTTTCTGGTAGTTTTTTTCCAGCTGGATCAATAATGCTATCAAAACCCATTTCAAGCCCACTAATAAAATTATCTAAACCTGTTTTTTTGCTAATTTCAAATAGCGTATTACTCTCTACAGCTTTATCCCCCATGGTAATATTGTCTCTAACGGTTCCTTGGAAAATATCTTGTTGACTAATTAAAACTGAAGTATTAGATCTTAAAGATTTAATGGAGTAGCTACCTATAGCAATGTTGTTAATTCTGATGCTACCTTCAAACGAAGTGAATGTTCCAGTGAGTAGCCTTAATAAAGTTGATTTTCCAGAACCTGAAGCGCCTACAATTAATACCTTTTCGCCTTCATTGATAGTAAATGAAACATCCTGTAAAACATTTTTTCCTTCGGGATATTTAAAATTTACACCATTAAAATCTATAGCAATTCCTTTTTTACTTGTGATAAGTTCATCACCGCTATCTTCTAATGCAGCAGCTTTAATTTTATTTAATTTCTCGATAGCGGTAAGTGAATCATAGGCCTTATCTAGTGTTTGGATTAATTTCTCAACAGAATTTATTACGGCAAGTATAACAATATCTGCCGCAATGAATTGGCCAATATTGATCTGCTGGTTTAGTAATAAATACACGCCTACAATAAGCATGGCAGCGGTGATTATAATTTTAAATACAACCAAACTCCAAAACTGTGTCAACAATATTTTAAAATAATCGGTTCTGGCAAATAAATAATTGCTTACTAGCTTATCTGTTTTCTCTAAGTGAATCGATGTTTTTTGGCTGTATTTAAAAGTTTTTACAACACGCGCTAATTCTTGAAGCCAAGCTGCAGTTTTATATTTATAATCACTTGCTTCCATATTTTTTGTAAAACCTTGAGGAAGTGTAGTTCTTAAAATAATATATAATAACAATAATAAAACAATGCCAAATGCAATAAAAATTGGATGGTAAAGTGACAGTAATATAATTCCAAAAATAATTTGGATAAAAGCGGCCGGAATTTCTAGCAATATTTTTTCTATACCTTTTTGAAGTGTAAGTGTATCAAAAAAACGATTAACTAACTCAGGCAGATAGTATTTATCAAGCTTTTCTATATTTAGGTTAGGTATCCTATCTGCAAAAATGAGTGCGTCTCTCGTATAAATTTTTTGTTTTATTTTTTCTATAATTTGTAATTGTCTAATTTGAAATAGTCCGTTTAAAAACACACCAAGAACTACTACGGTTATAAGAACTACAATGGAGGTTGAGAGAGAGCCCGCCATTACAAATCCAATAATACTTTGTATCCCTAGTGGAGTTACTAATTGAACAAGGCCTGCTAAAATTGCGTAAACGTATATCGCTGATACCTCCTTTTTATCTAGTTGTAATAAGGACACAATTTTTCTAGCAGCTCCTATTGGAGTTACTTTATTGTTGTTTTGCATTTTAATTTCTTTTTAAATATCGTCGTACTTGTAAAGATCTTGGATTTCTGAATTTGGATCTAATTCACAAACTGGTTTAATGATGCCGTCTTGTAAACCATATACCCATCCATGAATTTGAGGTCTTTGTTCGTGTTTCCAAGCACGTTGAATAATAGATGTTTTTGCCAAGTGCAACACTTGTTCTTGTACATTTAGTTCAACTAAGCGGTCAAATTTTTTATTTTCGTCATCAATGCTATCCAACTCTTTTCTGTGTAAATGAAAGACGTCTTTGATGTGCCTTAACCACATATTAAGAATTTGCTTGAAATCATGATTACCCATTGCCGCCTTTACCCCACCACATCCGTAATGCCCACAAACAATAATGTGTTTTACTTTAAGGTATGTAACCGCATATTCAAGCACACTTAATAAATTTACATCAGTATGAATAACCATGTTGGCTATGTTACGATGTACAAATATTTCCCCAGGCTGCGTATTTGTTATTTCATTGGCAGGCACACGACTGTCACTACAGCCAATCCATAAAAATTCAGGTGTTTGAGTGTGGGCAAGTTTATTAAAATAGGAAGGGTCGAGCTGAAGTTTTTCTTTAGCCCAAGCTTTGTTTTCTAAAAGTAGTTTTTCGTAAACTTTCATGCGTTTATATTTTGACTTGTTAAAAATAAGCTATGTAAAGCATTACTTTGGCTAGTTTTAAGTTCAACCTTTATATTTTTTAAATGCGCGTGGTATAAAAAGTTATTCACTTCGTCTATTACGTCTTTATCGATGTATTCGGCCCTAGCAACATCTATCACCAAATTGGCATTTTCGGGAATGAGCTCCAATTCACTTTTTATAATGGGCTTATTTAAAAAAGAAACATCTTTTTGAAATCTTATAAGGTAATTATTATTGTCATTAACAACCATAACAGCTGTTTTAAAATTGCTGCGGATAATAAATACCAAACTAACAGCAATACCTATGGAAATACCAATTAATAAATCTGTAAATAAAATAGCAATAATGGTTACACAGAAAGGAATAAATTGATTGAAACCCTTTTGATAAAACTCTTTAAACAATGTAATTTTTGCAAGTTTGTATCCTGTAAAAATTAAAATGCCAGCAAGTGCACTTAATGGAATTTTATTTAACAAACCAGGAATAAGGGCAGCACAAAGGAGTAATAATATTCCATGAAAAATGGTTGATTGTTTGGTTTTTCCACCCGCACTTACGTTTGCCGAACTTCTTACAATAACGGAAGTAAGCGGCAGGCCGCCTATCAACCCAGAAACAATATTGCCAAAACCTTGTGCTTTTAGTTCTCTATTGGTTGGCGTCACTCTTTTTAAGGGGTCTAATTTGTCAACCGCTTCAATCCCAAGTAATGTTTCTAAAGAAGCAACAATTGCAAGTGTTAAAGCCGATATCCATACTTGGACATTGGTAATAAAACTAAAATTAGGCAGTGTAAAAAAGGAAATAAATTCAGTTGTAGAATTAGCAATCGGAAGTGAAACTAAGTGCTTGCTTTCTAAACTTGCAATTCCACTTAATTGTTCGATCGTGCCATTGATTATAATAGCTAATACGACTACTACCAATGGACCAGGAACAAATTGTAGCAGCTTATTTTTTTTAATAAAAGGCTTTTCCCAAATTGCCAATAGTATAATTGAACCAATCCCAATAATCAAAGCTGTAGGCGTAATGGTATTGAATGCAGTATAGATGGCAGTCAAGGTATTATTTTGGTCAGCTTGTGCAAATGTCTCATCTCCTTCAAAATCGGCGTCGTATCCAACTAAATGGGGAAACTGTTTCATGATTAATATTAAACCAATCGCAGCAAGCATACCTTTAATAACTGCATTAGGGACATAATCTCCAATAACACCTGCCTTTAAATAACCTAACGCAACTTGCATGGCACCTGCTAAAACAACAGCAAGCAAAAACGCTTCATACACTTGCAGTTTTAAAATGGCTACTGACACAATCGCGGTTAAGCCTGCAGCTGGTCCAGTAACACTCAGTTGAGAACCACTTAATAGGCCCACTACAATTCCTCCTACCACACCGGCAATAATACCCGAAAACAGTGGAGCACCTGATGCCAATGCAATACCTAAACAAAGTGGGAGTGCCACAAGAAGCACAACAATGGATGCAGATAGATTTGGGCCTATGTGCGAATAATATTTTTTCATGAAAATTGGAATAGCCGTTATTAAAAAATTAGTATAATCGTTTAAGAGCGATTAACAATTGGGCGGCGGAACCTGCACATCAAAAACCTGGTGCCTTGGTATACTATCTTGGAAATTAAAATAATTTAGTTGAGCAACTATCGAAGCAGGAATTACTGCCAAGTCAAGCCCTTCCTCTATTTCAATTGACGCATCGATAGATTTGTTGATTTCTTTGCAACCACTATCTGAGCAGTTGATCTCTTCATTTAATTGATTGTCAAATAGCATTTCACCAATTTCACGAACGGGTAACACCTGAATTAGGAGCACCGCCATTAATATGATATTGATTAAATTTCGTTTCATGCTGATGTGCAAATATAGTACCCGGGTACTACAACAATTGGTGTGTTAAAAGGTTTAACATGTTTATAGGGTTTGTTTGACAACTTCATGACAATCAACCCTTTGTTTAAATATTTAATCCACCGCAAGCGCTAATGACCTGACCTGTAACATAGGAACTCATGTCACTTGCTAAAAAAAGTGTAGTGTTGGCAATTTCTTCGGCCTTACCAAACCTACCAAGTGGTATTTTGCTTAAAAAAGCAGTAGCAGCTTCCCCTTCTTTTAAATAATGGGTCATATCGGTTTCAACAAAGCCTGGTGCAATAGCATTGCATCTAATATTTCTACTGCCAAGTTCTAGGGCTACTGATTTTGTAAATCCAATAATCCCTGCTTTGCTAGCCGCATAACTACTTTGACCTGCATTGCCTCTAATACCAATGATAGAACTCATGTTGATAATGCTTCCAGACCTCGCTTTCATCATGGGTCTGATCACCTGCTTTGTCATATTAAAGACACTTTTTAAATTGGTGTCCATCACTTCATCCCATTGTTCTGCGTTCATGCGAAGCAGTAAATTATCTTTTGAAATACCTGCATTGTTTACGCAAATATCAACCGTACCAAATGTTGCAACTACATCATTTACAAAGGTTTCACACTCTTCAAATATACCCGCATTGCTTTGATATCCTTTTGCTTTAACACCTAACGCTTCGATCTGTGCTACTAGTGCTGCTGCTTTTTCGGCACTTCCACTACTTACATAGGTAAATGCAATATGGCTTCCTTGTTCTGCTAATTTTAATGCGATTGCGGCACCAATTCCACGTGCTGCTCCTGTTACGATTGAGACTTTGCCTGCTAGTAATTTCATATCCAGTAATTATAGATACATAGAACGAATTTTAGCTATGCATATTGTTGTAAAAGCAACAATAATTCATCGATGTACCTGCGGTCGTTGCTGAGTCTTGGCACTTTATGTTGCCCCCCAAGTTTCCCTTTGTTTTTAAGCCATGTATGAAACAATCCCTCAGGAAGGGCGGTCACTTTTGGAAGCCCAAGTGCAATGTCTTTGTAACGTTTGGCCTCATAGTCACTATTCACCAATTTTAGGTTTTCGTCCAGTGCAATTGTAAAGGCCATAAGGCTTTCAGGTTTATTTTCAAATTCGATCAGCCATTCATGTGCCCCTTGGTTTTGATCTCCAAAATAGATAGGAGCCGCTGTATAATCTTTAACGACAAGTCCCGTGCTTGCTGCTGCTGCCGCGATAGCCTTGTCGGCATTATCTACCATCACTTCTTCCCCAAACGCATTGATGAATTGTTTGAGCCTGCCTGTTACCACAATCCGGTAAGGCGCAAGGCTTGTAAATTTAACCGTGTCACCCACTAAATACCGCCATAAACCTCCATTGGTACTAATCACCAATGCATAATTTTTATCAAGTTCCACTTTGTCAAGTCCAATGGTGCGCGGTTTGTCTTTTCCGTATTCTTCGGTGGGCATGAATTCATAAAAAATACCATGGTCTAAAAACAATAGCATCCCTTCTACTGTAGGATCATCCTGTGCTGCAAAAAAACCTTCAGATGCATTGTACATTTCTAGATAGGTGCAACCAGGTCCAATTAATTTTTGAAACTGTTCTTTGTAGGGCGTAAAAGAAACGCCACCATGAATGTATAATTCTAAACTTGGCCACACTTCTTTTAAAGTTTGCTTGCCAGTAATTTCTAAAATTCTTTTGATGAGTAAAAGTGTCCAGGTAGGAACACCAGAAATTGACGTTACATTTTCTTCAATGGTAGATTGCGCTAATTGTTCAATTTTTGTTTCCCACTCATCCATGAGTGCTATGGATAATTCTGGAGTGCGAATCCAGTTGGCCCACATAGGTGTATTTTGAAGAAGTACAGCGCTTAAATCACCTACACTTATGTCTTCATTGATTTTACTTATTTGATGACTTCCACCAATCACAAGTCCTTTACCGGTTAGTAAATCACTATCATTATTAAAATGATAATAAAGCGCAAGCACATCTTTTGCGGCTTGGTAATGACAATCTTCTAAACTTTCTTTGGTGATCGGAATAAATTTACTTTTGTCGGATGTAGTACCGCTACTTTTTGCAAACCACTTTACAGGCGTGTTCCACAACACTTGGTCTTCACCTTCAAAAAGCCTATCAATAAAGGGTTTCAGGTCTTCGTATTCACTAATGGGAACGGCTTCTTTAAATTTTCGAATATTAAAAATTTCGTTGAAACCATACTTTCTACCAAAGGCCGTGTACTGTCCATGCGTTACTAAATCTTGTAACACTTCTCTTTGCGTTGCAACAGGATTTGCTACCCATCTTTCAATGTGCGCTATTCTTAATAGGGCAAGTCGGGATATGGCAGGACTTAAAAATTTCATGTGAATTAAAGCTTGGCTTCTTTTCCCATTTCAATAATCCAATCTTTTCTACGCAGCGTAAAATTAGTTCCTAAATACAAGCGCCTAACGTCTTCGTCTTCTGCTAATTCTTCGGCAGTGCCATGTTTAAATATTTTACCTTCAATTAAGAGGTAGGCGCTATCGCAAATGGATAAGGTTTCATTTACGTTATGATCCGTAATTAAAATCCCAATATTTTTTGTTTTTAATTTAGCTACCACCATTTGAATATCTTCTACGGCAATAGGGTCAACACCTGCAAATGGTTCGTCTAATAAAATAAATTTTGGATCTACGGCTAGTGCTCTTGCAATCTCTGTTCTTCTTCTTTCGCCACCGCTTAAACTATCGCCATTATTTTTTCGAACAAGTTGTAAATTAAATTCGTCCAGTAAAGATTCTAATTTTGATAAACGTTCTTCTTTAGAAAGCTTTGTCATTTCAAGTACCGCTAAAATATTATCTTCTACACTGAGGCTTCTAAAAACGCTAGCTTCTTGTGGTAAATAACCAATGCCCATTTGCGCTCTTTTGTACATCGGGAGCTTTGTAATGTCTTCTTCGTTTAAAAACACAGTGCCTTCGTCTGGCTTGATAAGCCCAACTACCATGTAAAACGTAGTTGTTTTGCCAGCACCATTGGGTCCTAGTAAACCTACAATTTCACCCTGTTTTACGGTTACGCTAACATTGTTTACAACGGTTCTGCCCTTGTAACTTTTTTGTAGCGCACTTGTATGTATGATTCCGTTCAAAATAGTTGCTTTCTACAAAAATAGGGCTTATGAACCTCTTCTGTATCAGGTTTTGAGGCCTATAACCCTTTTTATAAAGTCTTTTTGGCTGTATATTGCACTAATTTTAATATTTGCCCCCCACAAAGCAAGCAATCATGAAAGTAACGGATCATTTACAGCAGGCAAAAGACACCCTTATTTCTTTTGAAGTGTTACCTCCATTAAAAGGTAAGACCATCAATACTTTATACGAACATTTAGACCCCTTAATGGAGTTTAAGCCATCTTGGATTAATGTGACCTACCACCGTAGTGAAACCATGTTCAAGAAAAAGGTGGATGGCACTTTTGAAAAAGTGGAAGTGCGCAAACGCCCGGGTACCGTAGGTATTTGTGCGGCTATCATGAACCATTATCAAGTAGACGCTGTTCCGCATATTATTTGTGGTGGATTTACAAAAAGAGAAACCGAAGATGCACTTATTGACCTAGACTTTTTAGGCATTGACAATGCACTTGTACTCCGTGGCGATGCTGCTAAAAATGAATCATCATTTGAACCTGAAAAAGATGGCAATCATTTTGCTATTGACTTAATCAAGCAGGTAAATAACATGAACAATGGAGTTTATTTGGATGAAGACATTAAAAACGGGGGCCAAACAAAATTTTGTGTAGGTATTGCTGGTTATCCTGAAAAACATTTTGAAGCACCTAATTTAGAAATTGATTTAAAACATTTAAAAAATAAAGTGGATGAAGGCGCAGGCTACATCATGACACAAATGTTTTTTGACAATCAAAAATTTTATGAATTCGTGAAAGCCTGTAGGGACATGGGTATTACTGTTCCTATCATTCCAGGACTTAAGCCAATTACCAATAAAAAACAACTCTCTGTTTTGCCTCGAATATTTCATGTAGACATTCCTACAGATTTGTCCAACGCCATTAATAAATGTAAAACAGATGCCGATTGCGAGCAAGTTGGAACTGAATGGTTGATACAACAAAGCAAGGAGCTTAAAGCATTTGGCGTGCCTGTATTACACTATTACACGCTCGGAAAACCTAAAGTAATTTATAACGCCGTTAAAGAACTCGTGTAATTATTTTGTAGGCTGTTTCTTACTTTTTACTTGTATAATATCATCAAACTGTTCGATTGTTAATTGCTTGGCGATAATACGTTTGTCTTTATCTAGCAAATAAACAGTAGGTGTTTTATAAATATCATAGAGCTGTCTATAATTGGCCCTGCCCGCTTTTTCATCTGCTTCTTTTGCAGCTTTTGTTTGGTAGGCATGTATCCAGTTTTTCAAGTTTTTTTCTGTTACAAATTTTTTCCATGCTGCTTGTTCGGCGTCGTATATATTAACCCCAAGCATGGTCATGCCAACTGCTTTCCACTTGGCTCTGTAAAAAGAGTCTAACCTTGGTAATTCTTCTTTACAATGTCCACAATTAGGATCGTAAAATACCACCATGGTAAAATTTGAAGGAATCTTATAGAGTGAAACGGCTTTGCCCACAGAATCAACCAATTCCAGAGCCGCTGCGGGTAATCCGAGTTGATTGGCCATTAAACTATAGGCTCTTTCTGTTACTGTTTTGCGAGATGCTGGATTTAAAATAACAGTATCTCCTTTGGCATAAAAATTTTCAAACAAATACACAAACACTTTGTCTTGACCCATAAATTCTGGGGCCATGTATTTATTGGTGAACTTGGTAAGTAGGTACGGATAAATTTCTTTTCCAGTTTTAGCCATTAGTAACATGTACTTCACTTCTTCAATAAGGGAGTCTGGTTCTGCAGAAACATAGTACTTAAAATATTCGTCTAATTTAGATTCAAAAAATGGTGTTCTTAAGAGTCTGTCATCATTAAAAAGTACATCATCCCAAAAATGATTTTTCACAAATCGGTACGGTGCCAACGAATCCGGTTTTCCGTTAACGATAGGCACAGCAGGTGCTACAGGGCGTTTCATGGCACTAAAAAGCATCGATAACAAAGAGCCAGGATATTTTTTTACAATGTCGTTTCTATATGCTTCTACGAGCTTATCTACTTTACCGTATTCATCTGCTAATCGGGTAGAATCGGCTTTTGTTTTAGCAGCATTAAATTCGTTTCTAATGTTTTGTAATTGCTGTCCTTTTTCTGAAGAAAAACCAATGTAGGCTTTAAATAAATCGTTGTCGCGTGAACCCGTAATGGTTGCTTTTTCTTTAACAGTTGTGTCTCCTTCAATATTAAAATGCTGGATATCGTCCATCAAAAATTCAAATTGTTTGGTGATTTGCGGCGTCACTACAAAGTATACCCCACTCGTTAATTTAGTATCCCCTTTAAATACCCCTTGTCCGGTGGCATCTAACATAGTAGAGTCTACAAGTACTAGACTTTTTCCATAATAACTCCCTATGTAAACTTTACAATTGGTAAGCGGCTTTAACTTGATAGAAATGCGCCTTCCAGCAGGTTTAGTTTGTGCGTCAAGGGTGCTACTCAAACAAAGTATTGTAATTAAGGCTAAACAAGATTTTGCAAAAAAGTTCTTCATACTATTAAATTCTATGCAAATTTAGGTATTTAGATCATGCCGCCTCTCAAAGCGTCTTATATTTGCATGCAGTGAGAAAACAAAAGAAACAACCCATTTTAGAACAGGTATTGGTGGAAAATTATGCTGCCGAGGGTAAGGCGTTGGCCCGTGTAGATGGCAAAGTGGTATTTATTGAAGGTGCTGTGCCTGGCGATGTTGTGGATGTGCAACTCAAAAAAAATAAAACCGACTGGGCCGAGGGCTTTGTGGTGGCCTATAGGTCCTATTCTGAAGACCGGGTCCAACCATTTTGTGCGCATTTTGGTGTATGCGGTGGGTGTCAGTGGCAAATGCTTCCTTACGCAAAACAGCTCTTGTACAAGCAACAACAAGTAACCGATAATTTAACCAGAATTGGTCGCATACAGTTACCGGACATCCAGCCCATTATTGGCGCCAGTCAAACGGAGCTCTACCGCAACAAAATGGAATACACGTTTGCTACCAAAAAATATATTCCTTCAGAAGAATTTAGAGCCTTAAAAGCCGCAGGTGCCGATTTTTCCAACCAGCCTGGCGCTGCTGGTTTTCATGTGCGTGGATTTTTTGACAAAGTAGTAGAAGTAGACACCTGTCATTTGCAAGAAGAGCCAACCAACCTCATTCGTAAAATGGTGGCTAAGTATGCGCTTGATCATGACCTTCCATACTACGATGTAAAGCAGCACACGGGATGGTTGCGTAATATGTTTGTGCGCAACACCACAACAGGTGAACTCATGATTAATGTTGTATTTGGTTACGAAGACGAACCACACCGTCTTGCATTACTAGATCAGTTGCTCGAAGCGTTTCCTGCAATCACTACCTTACTTTATACGATCAATACAAAACGAAATGATAGTTTGTATGACCTAGATCCAATAACATATTTTGGTAATGGAAGCATCACCGAAAAGCTAGAAAAATTTTCGTTTAAAATAAGTCCTAAATCATTTTTTCAAACCAATACCAAACAGGCCGAAAAACTCTATCAGGTTACGCGCGAATTTGCTGAATTAGATGGGTCGCAGGTGGTGTATGATTTGTATTGCGGTACCGGAAGCATTGGTATTTTTTTAAGCGAAGGCGCAAAAAAAGTGGTGGGCGTAGAAGTAGTAGCTGATGCTATTGAGGACGCTAAAATTAATGCGGCACTTAATAATTTACAGCACACTGCATTTTTTGCGGGTGATGTAATCGATATTGTAGACGATACCTTTTTTGCGACGCATGGTAAGCCTGACGTGATTATTACTGATCCACCAAGAGCAGGCATGCATGATAAACTCGTTAAAAAATTATTAGAAATAGCAGCGCCAACAATTGTATACGTAAGCTGTAACCCTGCTACACAAGCTAGAGATTTAGCCCTTTTAGATGAAAAATACGAGGTCACTAAAATTCAGCCAGTAGACATGTTTCCGCATACCTTGCACATCGAAAATGTAGTGCAGTTAAAATTAAAGTCTTTGAATCCATCATAAGATCACCTCGTTAATATATTTGTATGACAGAGTTTAGACCCGGCCGATTTGAAATTTTACCCGTAATCATTAAAAATCTTTTAATCATTAATGGGTTATTTTATTTAGCACAAATTACTTTTCCAGAATCACCTACTGCAAGTTTTAGCTTAGAGGATTTGTTTGCACTTCATGCATGGCAAAGTGATTTGTTTAAGCCATGGCAGTTGGTAACGCACTTGTTCATGCACGGCGACTTCTATCATATTTTGGGTAATATGTTTGCGCTCTGGATGTTTGGATCGGTATTAGAAAATTTATGGGGCTCTGCTCGTTTTCTAACTTTTTATTTGGTTTGTGGACTTGGCG
>Ga0222712_10001549_pt1 | contig 28101 bp, 37 predicted proteins | sample C33_657DmetaG_FD_165043 | JGI IMG/M metagenome (GOLD analysis project Ga0222712, IMG submission 165043) | Estuarine water microbial communities from San Francisco Bay, California, United States - C33_657D | ecosystem: Environmental > Aquatic > Marine > Unclassified | place: USA: California... | reverse complement strand
GCAGAGTTGACGGCACAGGGGTTGATTGTCCCCACCCGTCGCCGTGCGCGCCTTTCCAGTGGGCGTCACGCCGTCGTGTGGTGCCATCGTGATTACTACAGGGAGGAAGTATGAATAAGAGACAACAAGAATTGCTCGCTGCATTGGATGCAAGGTCGCAGCAATTGGCTGGCGAGCAAGGTGGAGGCGGACTCGATTGGGTTTTGCTAGATGACGCAGCACGGGAAATCCGATTGCTTGAAGGTGGATCCGTTCTTGATCGGCTGCTTCTCAATGGCGGCACGGACATTATTAATGAGGCCTCAAGCCAAATTGAAAAGCTCAAAGCCGATCAAGCCAAGTTGTTGGATCGCTTGCTGTTCGTGATGACAACGATTGAGCACAGCGCGGACGTGTCTCCTCAATGGATACATACTGAAATCAATGACATTCTGTCGGGACATGAAGCATGAACTTGAAGAACCTGCACCAACGCCTTGCCGAAGTGATGGGCAAGGTCACCTACATTCAGAAAGAGAAGAAGGTGGGGATGCGCTACACCATCGTCAGCCATGACGCGGTGACTGCTAAGGTGCGCCCGCCTCTGCTCGAAGCTGGCATCCTCTATTACCCTATCCGTTGCGAGACGCAGCAGATGGGCAACCGCACCGAAGCCCGCATGACGATCCGCTTTGTCAACATCGATGACACTGCAGACTTCATCGACGTTGAGACGTTTGGCTACGGCCTCGATGACCAGGATAAGGGCCCGGGCAAGGCTATGTCCTACGCTGTTAAGTATGCTTTGCTTAAGACGCTGGGCCTTGAGACGGGCGATGATCCCGATCTTGACCAGGACACAAGCTATCGTGATCCCTCGCTTGAGGATCTCGCTTTGTTCTCCAGCGGCATTGCCACTGCAGCAAGCGTCGAAGAGTTGGCCACGCTGCTTGAGCAGTATCGCGCTAGCATCGACAAGGCCTCGACCATCGACGCAGCCAAGGTTGCGATGGTGCGGCAGGCCTACGCCAAGAGGAAGAAGGAGCTTACCGCATGACAACAAAGCCACGGGCAAAGAAGGAGGGGACGCCCGCCCCTCAACCCTCTGTCGAGTTCGATCCACCGTTCGCAGTCAAGCGCAAGGTGATCGAGCTACTCGAGGAGTGGCTACCGCGTCACACTACCAGTGCTGATGCAACCGAAGTTCAAGCGTATCTCAACTATCTGAAGGATAAGATCAATGCTCTCTAAAGCAGTTATCATCGGCAACCTCGGGCGTGATCCCGAGTCCAAGGCTTACGGAGACGGCAACCAGTTGACCAGTTTCTCCGTGGCTATCAACAAGAAGGTCAAGGGCGAGAAGCAAACGGCCTGGGTCAACGTCACCGTGTTCGGCAAGCAGGCCGAGTGGGTGGCCAAGGATGCCCGCAAAGGCAGTAAGGTCTACGTTGAAGGCGAGCTCTTCATGCGTAACTACCAGGGCAAGGACGGCATGGAAAAGACCGTGTGCGAAGTCACGGTTGGTGCCTATGGCGGCACTTGCATTGTGCTCGATAAAGCTGGGGCGGATGGCAACACACAGCCGAGCCGACCCAGCGCTTCATCCTCCTTTGCTGACGAGATGAACGACGATGTTCCTTTCTGATTCTGTCGCTCAAGAGTTGAGGGGGCTGCGCAAAAAGCGCGGCCTCACCCTCGACCAAACCGCCATGAACGCAGGCGTGTCACGCCTTACGGTATTCAATGTGGAGCATGGCAAGACCAGCCCCACCTTGGAGACGCTGCTGCTCATGCTTAAGGCGCTCGATGCCCGCTTGGTAATCGAACCGTTTCCCATGCCCGAGGACCTTCAGTGAACATTGATGACGTTCTAATAGAAAGGGGAAGGCGCTACGGCGCTTTCCTCGATCAAGCCCGCATTGCACAAGGAATCAAGGGCGCGATCTTTCTTCATGCCGACCTGGACAATCTTGAATACGACCACAAAGAGGCGCTCGAGATGATTGCTAACAAGATTGGGAGGATTATTAATGGTGACCCCAACTACGCCGACAGCTGGGATGACATTGCTGGCTATGCCAAGCTGGTTGCCGATCGCGTCCGCGCATTTCAGACGTGAGCCGGTATACGCACGGATGAGGATTGGACTCTTTCCAAAGCTAGTAGCCATTGCCTGCAAAGAAGCAGAGGTCACAAAGTCCGAGTTGATTGGCTCATCGAGGCAGGGCCATGTTGTCCATGCTCGATGGTCGATCATGCTCGGGCTTCGACGAGCAGGCTTGTCATCACCTGAGATTGGCAGGCTGCTTGGCAATCGGGATCACTCAACAGTGCTGCACGGATTGAGCAAGTCGGCCGAAGTTAGGCTTGCCAACAAGCGCTTCGATGCCCTGTGTCACTTGATGGAAGCGGAAGCTGATGGTCATACGACACAAGTGGATAGATGAGCAGGATGCCATACTGCAAAGCCTGTGGGGCAAGGTAACCGCAGGTGTCATTGCCAAACAAACAGGCACAAGTAAGCGACAGGTGTATCATCGAGCCAGGGCTCTTGGCTTAGAAAGGCTTCGAGAAGTGCAGATTCAAGACAGGCAACCAAGGGCTGCAGCCGCAACTTGCGACAGCAATGAGATGTTCCTAAAAACCTACATTGCCTGGGCAAAGAAACACAAAATGGCAGTGCATCCATACAGGACTATGCAGCCATCGCAGCAGCGAAAGGAGCATGACCAATGATCGGAATGAGCAGAGGCGACGAGGAAATTATTGACGACGCGCTGGACATGCTGGTCTGGCAGCGCAAGCGGATCGAGGTGCTGGAGGATGCGTTAAAGCAAATCCTCGATCACGATGGAACGTCCTATCGTTTTCTCCATGAAATCCGGCAACTTGCCCGCGATGCACTAAAGCCCTAACGCGGGCAGTCGTTGTCGCAGACGCAAGCCCACTGGCTGTTATGCGTTTCGATTGCTTTCACTGTCTCTGCGCTATCCGCCTTGCTGTCATAGCTAATCGGTTTGGCAATGCGGCAGTAGTCACTTACGAGCGCGGTCGAACCTGTTACGCAGCCGGTCAACACGAGCAAGGTCGTCAGCATCAACAGCGACCTCAGCCTTGGCGACATTTGCATCAAGTTGCTCCTGTGCATCCTGACGCCCTTGTGTTCGCAGCTTGGCGTTTCCCCATTCGGTGAATACGCGGTCAAGTAACGACAGCAAGAGCGTCAGGAGTTTAATCACGCCTCAGGCTTTTCCATCAGGAACACGGCGGCAAGCCCAGCCAGACCGGCAACCGCAGCCGAGATCGCTTCCCACTGCACGTCCGACAGGCCCAGCGCCAACGCAAGGCTGGCAACGCCCGCATAGGTGCTCGGCTCTTTCAGTCGATTCACAATCCAAGAAACAAACTTCATGTCGTTCTCCTTACGCTTCGCCGCCAGTGTCAATCACTGCCGACCTTGCCCATGGTGCAGGGTCTGACCTTGCCACACCCTTTGGCCACCTTAACGCAATCAGCCTGTTCCGTGCAAATCGGCGCACGTTGACCTCATCACTCTGGTTGCCACCGATAATATTGAGACTGGCATCGGTGTTGACGCTCTCGACAAAGCCAACATGCCCTCCACCGTCACGGCCAAACACAGCAATGGCACCAAGCGGTGGACGTGTAGCGACCATCGAGACAGCATCGCCCCAGTCCGCCCAGGCTTTTGCGCGGATCGAGATGCCAGGTGGACGCAAGCCAGCTTGGTGCACACACCAGGCGGCAAATAAACCGCACCAGGGCACACTGTCCGCGTTATACTTGATACCCAGCACACGCGCACCAAGCCTATCCGCCCAGCCCATGATGACTGGGTTGTTAGCTACGCCTGGCACTTCACGCATACCGATGTGACGGCGCGCCTCTGTTAGCCATCGCATTACAGCTTGCTCCGTTTCCACTTCAGATATTCCACACCCTCAAAGGGATCGAGGAAGCACTGCACAGCGTTGGGTTTACTTGCATCTGGATCGACAACGACCAGACCGGATGCCCCAAACTGGTGTTCGCCAAAGCCATGCAACTCAGCGTATTCATCCATAAACTTGTAGCCACGCACCCGCATCAGCCAGTAGCAGAACTGCCGATGAGGATTCTCACCTTGCCGCAAGCCGGTATCGTGATGGTGGCCAGCAACATACAGGTGTGCCCAATCCTGCATCTGAGCCGCCTTCTCCAGGCCATGCAGGTTGTTCCACACGGAGGTGCCCTTAAAGTTGTGTGCTGCCCACACTCGGAAGTCGAAGCCGTTCGGAGAGCGCAGCGTAAACTTTGATTGCCAGTCATCCATATGCACATGATGTGGCTTAATGGCATTGAACCAGGTAGTGCTTACCGGCCCATCCCACATATCGTGGTTACCGTGCAGCCAGATAAACCACGGCACACCGCTGTCGTGAAGCAGCCACTTGGCCATCTTGCGGGCAGTGCTAGCTGACGTATCCTGGTTAGCCCAAAGCTTGGCAAGGCGGCCTACCCAGTTGTTCGTGGTGTCGCCAATGTTGATAGCGTAAAGACCCTCAGTATCACGGGCCAACTCGCAGTGCTTCTGAAGCAGCGGCCAGTGACAGCCGTTGTCATCGACGTGCGGATCGCCAAAGAACATGAGCGCATACGGGCCATCAATCGGCACATCAAACTGCCGCCACCGCTTTGCCTTCTGATGTTCCAGAGCTTTCTCAAAGCGCCGCGATTGCAGCGCAATGATGTCCTCGATTGGCACATCATCGTCAGGCAAATCAGGCGCACTCGGCAAAGGTGAGGTAGTCGCATGGGCAATGCGCTCCTGGTGCCGCTTAGCCGCAGAGATAATAGCCCACCTGCCGCCGTAGTTGCCAGTGCGGGCTAATGCCCTGGCGCTCCCCGCCTGTTGCAGCGCAACAAATATCTCGGCGTCACGCGCCGGGTCTACATAGTACGCGTTTGTCGCCATTAGTCAGGCTTTCGTCCTAGCAATCGCTGGATCGTATCCATCTCGTAGATACGTAACACTAGCCATACTACCGACAGGATTTGCAGAATTGCCGGGAATATCTCCACGCTTACCCATGACACAAGGCCCACGCCAGCAGCCGTAGCATCCATAACCGTCTTGGCTATGGCGTTAAAGTCGTGACCTTCGTTCATAGCCATATGTCCTACAGCATTGCGCCTGCGCCAGGGTTGAAGATAATGTTGCCGCTGACATTGCCTTGTGTTGTAACTGCCGTGCCAGCCCGTGTGATTCTATCGGTAACAGCCGCAGGATCAACGCCGACAACATTCAACATATACGTGGTAACGCTTGCATCGACAGCAATGCCCTGTGCCCAGCCTTGGCTAGTTTTTGTGCCAGCCGCAGTCAAAGAAGTGTTAGCCCCACCAATTGCCGTAATGATGGCACCAGATACGCCGCCACCTGTAATGTTTTTAAACGCCTTAACATTAATATTGCAGCTGGAAGCGCTGATTAGATAACATGGATTGACGTAGTTATTTGCTGTCAGCGTTGCCTCAACATTAGACGAGTCAGACAGGTGGAACATGTAGACAGTGTTTGCCAACTGACCATCCGCAGTTGCGCCAACAATGTTAATACCATGGCTAGCTTCAATTCGAATGCCAGCTCCCGTTGCGCCAGACGCGCCGGCAACCCAAGGATTCGACATATAAAGAGACGATCCTTGCGGAACGTCCAGAATATGGATTCCATTTGTGCGATAGCCATCCATCACAGAGGCATTCAAATGCACATCTCCGCAGGTTGCACCGCCGCTGTTGATGAAAATACCCTTACTGCATCCCGCACTTTCAAGTTCGTGAATCCACAAATCCTGAATAGCGCCTTCAAGATAGTATCCGTAAGCCTGCGTTGCGCCACCGCCAACCATGTTGATCTTTGAAATGCGCGCAGAAGGATTGGGAGAGGGCCCACCAAAAGAACCTATTGCGCTGACACCATCAACCCAAAGTCCATAGTGACGGGCCATGCTTGCACCAGTCAGATTGATGCCACGCACAACTGAAAAGTCGATGCTCAAAACGTTGCTAACGTAAATTTCTACAAGGTTGTTGTAGGTATAAACGTCCTTCACAATAGGGTTGCTGCACATTGCAAAGTGCAAGCCGTGTCCTTGCGTCCTATCGTTTGTTGACGAACCAGGAACAGTAGCCGCAACGCCACGAGAAATACCAAAACCCTGCAGATTAGCGCCGCCAATGTAAGTTCCAGGGTAGACACCATCCTGGCTCATCAAATGCTGGGTAGCGTGATTAATAACAATGGCGCTATGCAAAGCCCCCTGCCCTTTAACTACGCAATAAGCAGGCAAAACAATACCTTGGGAGGAATAGTAAGTGCCCTTACCAAGCGAAAGAATCCCTGTAACACTCAAAGCACCAGCAAGAGCATTATAACTATCAAAGCCGGCATCATTAATCTGCGCGCCAAACCATTCGGGTGGGCAATAAACCCCGTCCCAAACGCGCTCCCAGTAAAAGCTGGGAGTGCTCGAAGCTATGTAAATGCCTTGTTGCGTATCGGCTGGCGCACTACCTGCTCGGCAAATAAAGTGGCCTTCGCGGCCCGCGTCTTGAATAAAAGCAACCTTGCCGGCAACCGGAGAAACGCCAGGAAGCAGGGCGATAGTAACACGGGGCACCAGTTCGTTGCCCACTGTTCCTGCGCTGTAAGTTACGTTTGAGCCGTAACCAATGCTTCCGGCACCAGTCGTTGCGGAAAGTGACGTGGCTAAAGATGCCGCACTGCCATCAGCAGGGGCCGAAGCCACCGGGTTGCCAGCGGAGTCAAAGCCAAGAAGCTTTAGAGCGCGCACATCTTTAGAAGGAATCTTGTTAAGAGAGGTTGGGAGATCGGTATCCGAGATAATCAACGCGCGAGTCGCAACGCTCGTTTCAATTTGCTGCATCATGGCAGTCATCTTGTCGAGCGTAGTGTTCAGAGCCTCGATGTTAAACGGGCCAGAGAGCGGGAAGTCCGACACGCGCTGGATAGGCACATCGCGCACGATGGTAATGACGTCATTGAGCGTAACGCCACTAACAAACGTCAGGTTGCCGCCGCCAGTGACGCCTGCGCCAGTCAGAGTGTAGTGAGTCGAGATAGTCTGCAGCGTACCGTTGCGATACACCTCGAGATCGCTGTTTTCGAAGAACTCAAATGGCACAGCAAACGTGGTCTGACCGCTGGTAGCAGTATATTGGACACGAGCGGTGTTGTCGTTGATAAGAATGGCCATTTAAATCTCCAAAGCCTAATTGTTCAACTCTGATTCTGGTGACAATGGACTAGCTGCCTCAACCGCAGCGTCCTCTTCCTCAAAGTCAGGTTCTGGTTCCACAAAGTCTTCGATCAAGCCGGAATCAACCGCCATCTTGTTGAAGTCCTTCATGAAAAAATCAAACTCAATTAGGCTGGCAAAAGGCAATGCGCGGCGAATCATGCCAGCACGTTGGTATTCAGTAATGTTAGGATCGGTGTTGGCGAACGCCTCGATCACACCGGCCATAATGCCAGCCGCAGGTCCGGCAACTGCGCCAACTTTTTGACTAATCAAATCCTCTCCATAAGGTTCAATGCCAGCAATGCTTTTCAAGCCGTAGCCGGTTATCATTTCTTCCTTTTTAATAACCTCGCCCATCCAGCCCATGATGCCAGAACTTTCAAAAGCCCCCACAAAGCGCTCTTTCCAATCCATGCTTTCCCAACGATCACCGGCCCGAAACCAAGTGGTGATGTAGCCACCCATAAGCAGAGCGGCCAGCGAAATGGTTACGCTGCGATCTCGCCCGGTTGCGGCGGCATGGTTGAACTTAGCTGAACTCGAGACGGTGAAAGAAAGCAGACTGAATGGAAGGGAAAGGAAAGGCATTTCTTTACGCTCCCCATTCCAACGCACCACGCCATCCATAATTGGGTGACGTTGATTTGGTCCAGGAGTAATAACTGCCGATCTAATCTGCCCTTGCGCTGCCGCCCTAAAAACATCCGCCGCTTCGGAGCCAAGCTGTCCCGGCCAAGCGTCAATATTAGGTAGAATCAGGCCGGTATCCGTGGTTTTTTCCCAGGGCATTTCTGCAATTACTCGAGCCATGCGAGGATTAATACCAAAACTGCTCAACCTTGCTGCTGTTTTCAACTCAGCTTTGGTCAGGGTTTCTGCGGTGCGCCCCTCATTGAACGCTTTTGCAATAGCAACAGCATCCTCAATCATCCGGTGATTGCCTATCATGGCAACAGCTTGTTTCCAAACAACGGTGAATGGATTCATCAAGTTGGCGCGGAAAAGCCAAGGCTGAGACGCAGCAAGGCCGCGCTCAAATGCGGTCTGCCTTGTCACCATAAGCGCCGAATCGTTTTCAATCATACGAGACATTGAAGATGACATTGCTAACTCAAGACCTTCAGCAAATTGTTGAGCGTTTGCAGCCCGAGCAAGCGACTTAAACTGGCCATCCCATGCAGTGCTAAGTGCGGAAAGAACGGGACGATAGCCAATCTGAGCCAACGCTTTAGTAACGTCCGTTGTCTGTGAGTATATGGCGCTGCCCATTGTCTGAAGGCGCTCGACGTTTTTAATTACACGAACAGCTCGATTGTTCCAACTCATCGGGTCCTTGCCGTGAAATCTGTTCAGCGTTTTGTCGCGGGTATCTTCAATAATTTGAATAGCCTTTGTAATCTCATCAGCCTTATAGCCTTCAGAGATTAGGGTGGTTTTAAGTTCGTCCAGTTGCTCTTCCAAATCGAGAGAACCGTATCGGCTCTGCATTTCAATTGCCGAGCCCATGCGACGGGCATAGATACCCATGACCGCATCAGAATCCCACACGATAAAGTCAGCCAACTCTTCGTTGGTCAGATCAAGTTGGCGTCCACGCGTGTTTTTCGGGCTACCAATACCATCAGTAGGCAAAAACTCTTCGCCACCATTGCCAATGATTCGATTAGCCACGTCTCTTGCGCGGCCAAAAGCTGCCTCATCGCCGCCAAACGATTCAGCAACGCGCTTTACGAACCCATCAAAGTTGTCTGTGATTTTTTGAATGTCAAAAAAGCGAGGGAAGTAGTACTTCTCACGAGCGGGCTTAATTGGAATCGTATTAAGAGTCTGCTCCAGATCGACAAGCTCGAGCAACCTATCAACGTGCTTCTGGTTTTGCTCTTTCAAGAACGGCACCATGCGTTCAGCATAACCCTTAGCCCTTGTTGACAGGGAAGGAGGTGTGCGCGGCGTTCCATCGGGCATGAAGCCAGGATCATAAGGAGGTTTGCCAGCAAGGCGCTCTTTCTCAGCAAGCTCGGCAACCTTGCCCATCTCCTTGCCAAATATTTCAGCCTTCTCGCCTGTAGTTAGGCGGCGACCAAGCTCTGCTTCTCGAGCCTTAGCCTGATCGACCTTGCCTTGCAGTTCAATTAGATACTCCAGATTCCGATCAAGCGCAGCATTGCGCCATGCAACTTCCCGCTTGAGAGACTTCTGGCCGTCAAACAGTTCGGCAGCCCGAGAGCCCTCCTCAAAGTCGGCAAGGCTTTTGCGAATTTGATCGCCGGCCTTGCGGACAAAAGACATTTCCTTTGGCGTCAGGCTTATGCCGTTCATCGTAAAATCTTCGTCGGTGTTTGCAGCCCGACCAGTAAACTCACGAAACTGAGCAAAGGTCATTTTGTTTCCGCGAAAAACCCGCCCAATCCGGGGGATCTCGGAAACAAGCGTCTGAGTTGATGCTGAAAGTTGAGGACGCGGTTGCGGTGTTTCACCACGAAGATAGTTTATATAGGCTTGCTCGTTTGCATCCTTAACAAACGCAACGTGACGCTGCCACATGAGCGACTTCATAAACACAGAGCCGCCTGGCGTGGTTGCGCGAAGCACTTGGTTAGCCACCGTCATGCTCTGATAGTCGCCCCCAATTCCCTCAAAGAGTTCATATGCAGCGCGATGCTTTTGACCGAGCAATGATACTAGTCGGCCTGTTGGAATCACAGCCAGCCAGCTTCTAGCAATCCGACCACCGGCAGCGGCCAACGGTGCGCGCTCACTCTTAACTTCCTCAAGAGCAATCTGGCTAATCCGATTTTCAAATGCCGCATCAGTTTCGGTTGCTAGTTTTGTCGTGATGCTGCGATTGGCTTCCTTCAACATAAGGAAGTCCAGCCACTCCGCAGGGGTGCGGAAGGCGTCGGCAGGCAGTGGAGTTGCACCTTCGATTGAAGGACGAGTCCACGGCTTGGCTGGAAACTCTGCGATTGCAGCGGAGCTATCGATTACAATAGAATCGTCAGCCACACCCTCTGGAATACGAACATTGATAGGCTCTCCAGTCATGGCGTCCGTCAAGCGCCACTTGCCAGGTGGGATAACGATAGGCGCGTCTGTGTAGATCGCAGCCTCTCCCATGGTTTCGCGCTTTAGACCAGGAACGGCATCAGCCTCAACTTCGAATACCACCGAGTTGTTGGCAGATCGGTCACCACCGCGAACACGAGTCGAGTAGTCAGTTGCTACTTGTCGCTGCACACCAAAGGAGACGCCCGATAGGCCAAAGTTTTCACCCGGCGTAAGCGTCAGATTGCCATTGCCGTCGATGAAAGAATCTACGTTATCAGATGACACCCTGGTTCCGTGATAAACGGTTGGTCCAATGGGTGCATCAATATCGTACTCAAAAGGATTTGGCTTAGAGAGTTCATCTTGCAGCAACTCGTCACCACTCTTGGCTCCTACAGGAACCTCGTCAATCGTAACTCGAGCGCCTACTGCATTGGTTTCACTTGCAGATCGGTAGGAAGCAAACTGATAATTACCACTGGGATCGTATTTGCCGGTGTTGCCATCGACAACTTTGAAGCCCTTACCTCTCATATCAAAAGACGACAGCGGAGAAATGCTATCGCCAACAGCAGCAGCTTCATCAAAGCGAGCAGCCAGCGAGTTAACTGCATCCTGCTCCAGACCATCTAGCGGCACAGGCTGACGATTACGTAGCGCGTGACCAATAGCGCCAGAGAACAGGCCACCAAGTAGAACGCCAGCGCCAATGTTGATAGCGGTTTCCGCTCTCGAGCTTGTTGGATCGAGCTCGTGACGAAGCACTTCCTGTCCAGTGTTGATTGCGCCAATCGCAGCACCGCCACGCAATGCTGCTTTGACAAAGCCAATCCCCGCCAATCCTGGAACAGGAATTAGGTTCACCGGATCAACAAGGCCAGCAACAAAACCAGACAGCAAGTTTGTGCTCAAGTCGTATTCCGACAGCCGCTGACGAGCCGCATCGTTCTCATTAATGTTGCGGGTGATTACGTCTGCCTCTTCGGCATTGCGAGCATAAGCATACTCTCGAGCGTACTTCTCGTATCCACGAGGGATGTTATCCAAACCGTCAAAGGTAGCATCAATGCCTGCACCTCGAGCGTACAGCCGCTCCCCAAAGTCCTTTATCTGCCCGTAGACACCAAGGGCCATCTGGTTCTTGAAGGCATCAAATGCCCCATACGCTTCTTCGGCTGGTTGCCCTGGAAGAAGTGACTGCGGCGAACGCTGACGGATTCCGGGAAGAGGAACTTCCATTTATTTCACCCACAATGGTTCGCGGTTTTTACGCTCAAAAGCAATTTTGTCTTTTTCAGCTTGAGTTAGAGGCTGAGATGCTAGAGGCGTCAATGGCGCACCTTTAGTTTTTGCGTTCTCTTCGCCGCGCAAAGCTAGTGCGGCACCAAGGTCGATAGATAGCACGGGCAGCATTAGCCTGCTTGGGTTGGTAGGATCGTAAACCTCAATCCGATATGCGCCTACGTCGGCAACGTCGTCATCAGCTGGAACAAACTTAACATTGCCACCTGGACCAACTGTGTGCTTCTTACCGCCCGGTGCTGCAGTCAGAAACGGCTTGCCCTGGATAGTAAGGTTGCTCACCAGATCGGCAAGCTTCTGGTTTGTGGCTACACGCATAAGCACAGCGGGACCAATGCCTCCTCTGAACACACTGTTTCTTGTGTACAGCGGCGCTACCTGTCCCAACGCAGCGTCCAGAGCAGCCTCTGGATTGCCGGGGTGAAGATCAAGGTTGTCAACGTATGCCTGATTCACTCGAGAGCGAATATTAGAAGGCACCGTCGAGCCCTTTGGCAAGCCAAAATAAGACGGAGCCTTGCTATCAAGGTCAACGTCAAAGCCCCTAGTCTTTGATGATCCACGATTGTAGGTCGAACGAGCCTCGTCAAACGTAAAGCCAGTAGATGTTCTGGTCTTATCGAGCAAGGTTAGCACATCGGACGGAGGGGTGTTCATCTCCAACGCCATAGTAGCACGACGGAACAGGGCGGCAGAACGCGAGTCCATCCTCGCCAGCATTAGATCGCCAACCGCAGCACCATTCACACGGGCTTTGCTAACGCTGCTAAACAGATTGACCGCTGTCATTGGGTTGCTCGAACGGATACTATTATCCATCCAGCTAATAACCTCTTTCGGCACATACTGTGTGTCGCCAATAAAAGCCAGCAACGCATCGCTTCCGTTGGGCGCATTAAGCCCTTTAAACCCAACGGTTTTCATAAACTTTTGGCTTAGATAGGCTTGAGTTTTGGCGTCATAGTTGCCGGTATAATCTCCGCTCTTTGCTTCAATAAGAGCATTTTCAATCCGAGCAGTGCGCGCCTCTTCCCTCGCATCTCTAATCGCCTCTGCCCGCGCAGCGCGAGCAGCTGCCGCTTCAGCAGCAATCTGCTGCCTGCGATCAGTGACTACGCCAAGAAGAGTCCGCTTGGAAAAATCACTCAATTTAAAAAGCTTGTCAGTTGCAAGGATAGGAGCCTCTTTCCGCAGGCTTCCTCCTGAACTAATATTATTGAGTCTCTGCTCAACTATTTGCAGTTCATCGCCAGAAAGACCAAAGATTAGAGGGGTTGCCTCATTAACGGTACGCATACTAATTGCGTTGTTAACTGCTTCTGCATATTGGACCTTTTGATCCTCCTGCTTTGACCCTGCAAACTTTTCTCCAATAGTGCCCGCTTTTATCGCAGCATCAGTTAGAGCGGTCATTTGAGCTTGGTAATTAGCTACCTGGGCTACATCGCCTCTACTAGACGCATCAGCCACTAGTTTGGTAAGCCGAGTGTAGTCGTTGTTCAACGCGCTCATCAAATCCTGTCGTGCACGTTGCCCAGCTTCGCCGTAGACAGCACGAGTGCGCTCCTGTCCTTCACGGCCAAGTGTTTGTTCGAGCAGTGGGCGCACACGCGGATCGGCAACCTCGAGTATGCCTTGAGCAGTCCCCTCGACGAAGGCGCGATAAGATTCAGCGTCTAGCTTCTTGCCATCCTTACCAGAGCGCATGGCTTCAATTTCAGCATCAAGCTTTGATTGGAAGTCGAGCGACACGTTGGAAATGTAACGCGCTTGTGCCACTTCCTCAAACGCCTGTTGATACAGCAAGCCAGCATCTTTGGGCGTCTCAATGGGAAGCGCGCGACCCTTCTCGTCGCGTTTAATTTCCGCCTGGCCTGCAGCAAGCTGACCTTCTCGAACAGCCTTCGCCCGCATGGCAGGCTGCGCAGCTTCAAACACCTGGCCAGCTGCACGAGAGATTGATGGGCCAACGTCAGCAATCTGCGGAGCATTGCCAGACAGCAGGCTGCCAGGACTGGAGATACCAATGCGACGGCGAAAAGGTTGAATGGCCACGAATTAGCCTCCAGCTGGTTTTGGTATTTTAGTTTGATTATATGAAGAACCAACACTGGCAGCCGTTCCAACAAGGCTAGCCACTGCACCAATAGTCTGCGCTCGGGCATTGAACCCAGCAACATCGCGCGAAAAACGATTAACGCGAATCTGCGAAGCAATGCGATTCTGGCCAGTAATGTCGCCCATGCGAATAGCGCCAATGTCTAAACGCAAGGCGCGCTCCTCCGCTGGCATAACGCCCTGGAGGAAGCTAATGTTCTCGCGCACACCTGATGCTGCCAGTGAAGCAGCGTTGCTAGCCCTTTGCCTACGGAAGTCATTAAGACGCTCCACCTCGGCCTCCTGGGCCTGCAGACGGGCAATCTCACGCTCTTCATTCAGTTGCTTGCGTTGCTCATCAAGCATACTCTGTTGAGCGCGTTTGTTTGCCTGAGCAGCGGAAATGGAAACGGCGGTGCCGGCACTTGCCGCGACAAGGGATGCAGCAGCAAGAACGGTTGCTGAGACGCACATTAGAAAGACACCTCCATGTTCATCCCTAGCACCCTCAATGGCAGAGGCTCATCCTGCGTAATCGTGACCTTCGCCTCTCGATTGTAACCAAGCAAGAAGAACTCCTTAATCCCTGTAAATAGGGCAGGTGCAACGGACAAGTCGTCTGTCACCTGACGAAGCAGCAGTCGGTTGTTCGAGACCACGCAAGATAGGGTGCTGTTCAGCCCAACAAGAACACGGTTGATTCGTTTAGGCATACCCAAGAGTGAGCCAGTGGGAAGCTGCAAGTGTACGGGCAGAGTGGTAATCTCCACCGGATAGGTGAACCCGGCAGTTACCTTCGTCACTGGCTCAGTAAGCGTAATGACGCCGGAGCCGTTTGCAGTGAAGGTGCCAAGATACATGTTGCTCGAGACAACATCGACCACCTTGTTAGCGTAGTAAGAGCCCAGCGTCCAAGTTGCGCTTGACGATCCGGTCAGGCTTATCGCGCTATCAACCGTCAGGGCTTCGGCGTCCGAGAGCAACTCGAGCGTATATGTCAGGTTGCGCTGCACTGCGACAAATACCAGTTCGCCCAAGGTGCATACCGAGCGAAACAGGTTGATGGCCTTGGTTCCAAATTCCCACGTTGTCCACCCTGCCACGTTTTCAGACCGTGCCGAGTTGAACACTGCCATCGTGCCATCATTGTTCACCACCAGAGCATACTGCTCACCGCGCACGGTCGAACCAAACAGCACCGCCATATCAACGGGGCTGTTGATAAGGTGGCTAGATAGCAAGGTAATGTCGGTCGAGGCATAACCATTCGCGCTGTCATTATAGACAAACTCGCGCACAGATTTGCCCGAGCCCTGCACAAACAGAGTAGCGCCATCAAACGGAAGCGGAGTGACATCACTCGAGCCGAATGGCGTTTGCCTTGAGATTCGAATGGTAGTGGGCGTCATTGCCTGGGTGCTTGAACGCGGCACAAAGAACTCGCCGCTTGCTGTAAAAATCTGCAAGTCTCGGTTTGATACGATGTGCTTTACGTTCGAGATATCCTCACTGCCGATAGTGATCTGAATGCTCTCATCATCGAGGCCTTCGCCCACATCGAAGTTGAAGAACAGGCCAATTTTAGAAGCCCACAAGCCATCAGGCACGGCACTGCTACCGCCAAACCAAAGGCGACTTTCGTGGAAAGCAACCGCTCCAGGATAGCCATTGACCGCAGAGTAAGTCTGCTCGGACCAGTCTCGAGTGGAAGTTGTGCTGCTTGTAAATTTGACCGTAGGGCCGCCGCCATCTTCTGATGCGTTTGCGTTATGTCCAGTCGCGTAACTATAGCGATTGTCATCAATCACGGTGATCGAAAAAGTGCCGTTGATCTGAGCAAAAGTAACACCAGCAAAGCCATTGGCACCGCTAATCGTCACACTCTGCCCAGTGGCAAATCCATGCAAAGCATGAGTCACTTCAACAACATCGCTACTATGCGAGGTGCGAAGCGGATTAATATCAAGAGAGCCTTCAAGCCGTCCCTTGATGTTACCTACCAAGGTCGTGGCATTTGTGTAGGTAGTGATGAGAATCTCAACGTCTTTCCAGCGCACAATCGTGCCCACATAGGCAGACGTGAATACGGCACTCGAAGCGGTAATGGTTACGCCCGTGCCTGATACGGCACTAACGCTGATCGTCACCGTGTCATCGGCAAACTTATAATAAGGCTGATAAATCTTGTTGCCGTCTAGGCTCGTGTCAAACGCAAAGGTGCTAATCGTAAAACTGGATGCGCCCGTCCGACGCACCACGCGAGGTGCCCAAGATGGATGGCACAGGATCATCACATCCGCTGCCTGAGTGTAGCTAATCTGTCGAAGCTGTGCGCCTGTCCACGGAACGGTGCTTGTGATCGTAGTTAGCAGTGTCCCCGACGTGCTGAACACATCGAGGCGACCATTGCTCAAAGCAAAGACATAACGCTCCGAGGACGAAAACTCGAACGGCAAAAGCCTGCTATCAGTAGTAAGGGTGGCAAGATAACGGGTGCCCGCCCGCCTGCTTACGCCGCCAGTATTCAGCAATGAGCAGTTACGCAGAGTGGCCGCGCCATTCTGGTATGCGCCAGTATCCACACGCATACGCAGCAGCGGATCAACTTCCCCTGATGAGAAGTTGGTTTGGACCTGCTTGATGGTCGGCATTAGCGGATCGTCCTACGCGCTTTGTCGAATCGGCTGAGATCGAAACGGCGCGAAGTCTGTGCCGTGCTGTCAATGTTGCGCGCCAATGCCATCTGACGCAAGGCCTTCTTCTCCATGAAGTCAGCCGTATTAATCTGGTTGGCCACCGAGTAGGCGAAGATCGAGGCAAGTTGCAGTTCGACCAGCGTTACAAAGTAAGGAGGCCAAAGGTCCTCCTCTGCTCGGAACGTATAATCAGCAGCCACAACCTCTTCAGTGGTCGCATTGCAATAGACCAGGTTCTGGTAGCGGTCATACTCAATCATGTTGTCATTGACGGTCACGTCATGAAGCAGCAGCAGATCGGCCGGCAAGTTATACGCGGCATCCCATTTAGAATCCGGTTCTTCCACGCGACGAGACAGTTGAGCCTGGCCAGAAGCAAAGCGCCAGCGGAAGCGAGACATCAGGTCGCGCACCGTATCTTCATAGAGATTGGCAGCAACCGTGCTCTCAGTCGTGCCATCTGCAAACGATGTGATGGGTGCGGCACCGATCAAGATCAGGGCGCGAGAGCAAATATCAATGTCGGTAACTGCCACGGTGCGCTCCTAGAGAAAAGGCCAGCCCTGCACAAGACAAGGCTGGCCCGGGAGAGGTCAGGGGGGAGAACCTCTCCCTGTTGCTTACGAGGCGGTGACGCCTTCCAAAGCGGTCGTCGTAACGGTCGCCGCGCCAGTCGCACTCGTAACACAGATCACGTCAATGGTACGGGTGCCGCCAGTCGAACCCACGCACAGAATGACATCATTCTGCTTGAGGTTGTCCGTCACCGTGTTGAAGTAGCCCGAGGCAACAATCGTAGCGATTGCATCGGAGTTCGAGTAGATATGCAGAGCCGGTTCAGCACCAGCCAGCTTAATCAAAGTTGCGGGAGTAAAAGCCATGTTCTTTGCTCCTTAAGCGTCGTAGGTCTGAACTTCGTACACACCGTTGCTGTCGATCAACACGGCACCCTGCGACATCATCGAGGTTGCCAGGTGAGCGGCCTTCTCCGGCACGTAGTTCATTTCGGTCTGCACTTCCGAACCAGCCGCCACGCCCAGGGCGCTACGGTGATAAGCAAAGTTCTTACGGATGTTGGAAGCAACCGACAGGCCCGAGAACGTCATCCACATGAAGCCCATCCAACGCTTGGCCACCATGCCGCCCTTGTAAGGCAGTTCATCGGGACCAACGAAGTCAGCGCTCGAGAAGGCGTTCAGACCCAGCAGATCGGTCCATGCGCCAGGCGAGATCACGAAATAGCGTTCGCCATCATCCGGCACATCATTGTTGCCGAAGAATTCGAACACGGTGTTGACCTTCGTCTGGTTCAGGCCAGTCGTGCCGGACTCAACGATAGCATTGCTAGTCGTGTCGAGCGCAGTAACGATCAGGTCGTCGGTCTTGCGGCCAATTGCGGCAGCAGCGGACTGGGTAACAACCATGCGCTCGTCATGGTTGATCTTCAGTTCGTCCAGCTTGTCCACGTAATCAGCAGCGTAGAAGTCAGACAGGGTGCACTCAACCGGGGTATGGTCGATGGTCATCACCGGCACGTTGCCGTGACGCGACTTCGTGCCAGCGGTGCCCTTGCCAACCTTCTGGAAGGTGGTGCTGGAACCACGGACGTTGCCCTTGTAGCGAACGGTATTGCGGAGCTTGGAGCCCATACGCTGATACGCCATGTGCACTTCGCTCTCGAACTGCTTCACAAAGGCGTCATTAATATCAATTGCCATTGTTCAATCCTTTCATTCAGGCTTGCGAAAAACTGGTTTTTGCCGGTTATCCGCAAACGATGCGAAAGGAGTTGTCCTGGCGGGCTCCATAGCCAGACCTTGCGGGCCTGCTTGTGATGTCTTGCAAACAGATCAAGCCGGCAATGGACTAATTGCTTTAGAGTAAAGCGCGCCACTATCAACATAACCCATACGCAGCAGAAACCTACCCGCTACATCGCCATTAATGCCGGTAGTTATGCCAATCCGTACACGCTTTGTGCCAACGGCATTCGACCAAACCTCAAGCAGCGTTAGCATTTTGATAGCAGCCGACGTGCCTCGAAATCCTGGCATTACATAGAATGCCAAGTCCTCAGTGAATCGGTCGGGCCCAAAGAAAGTTTCGACTGCGGCGGCTACAAGGAATCCGACGATTCGAATCTCACCGTTCACCTCAGTCTCTGCGACGATTGTTGACCAGTCCCTTTCAGAGAGGCAAGCCCAAGCAAGGCGCTCGAGCTTGCCCTCGTCAAATTGAAAGTCAGCATACTCCGGCGCTTCACGGTGCATTAAGCTGCCAAGCGTAATGACAACGGGAATATCCCGCTCCTCCATAAAGCGAACGCGCATTAGCGGAAGGTCTTGGCGAAGAACTCTTCCACCTGGCGCACAAACGCAGGATCACGATCTGCCGGATGCCAATAGCGGCGATCCTGCATCATCTTCTCAACGTCTGCTCGAGTAGGCTCCGGCTTCTTTTCGAACATGGTGTTGTCAACCACGCCCGAACCCTTAAGCGCAGACATTAACTTTTCCATTGCGGCCACGCCAGCGGCACTGGTGCAAGCAGCAGAAATTGCAACCTGCTCTTCTTCGTTGAAGTAGTTGCCAGCCCACAGTTGGACGGCCTCGATGCGGGCAGTTGCGCTCTCGCCAAGCTTTTGAAACTCGCGCTGATAGCTTTCCTCAATCTCCTTCACCTGTAGGTCGGCGTAGGTATTGATGGCAGTTTCAAACTGTTCCTGATTGTATCCCTGATCGTGGGCAAACTGACGCCACCACTGAACAACGCCCGATGCTTCAAGTTGCTCCTGATCGAGCTTCTCGTGTTCCGGCAGTTTGTAGGCATTAGGCGCTTCAGGCCGCGCAGCAAGGCGCTCGGTTGTCAATTCCTCGACAAGCTTCTCGCGCAGATTGCCGCGCATCTTTTCGAGCTCGCCATAGGATTGAGCCAGCTTATCGTAGGCCGGCTTGCCCTCAACCCAAAACTTCTCAGGCAGCCACTCGGGACGTGACTCGTCAACGGGCGCTGCGCTCTCAATCGGAGTCTCGCCGTTATTGCCTTCCACCATCTCAGTCATTTTGCTTCCCCTTGTTTATGCGCTGTTCAATGATGGCTACGAGATAGCGCATACCCTCTCGATGCCGTAACTCATCTGATCCAATGTGCGGGCCAGCGACTGCCTCGATGGTAATCGAGCGCAAATACGCCAAGAACTCTCGAGCTCCATTGCTACTGAAGGTCGAGGCTGCCAATTCGTTTAGCTTGCGCTCCTCTGCAGGAGCTCGAACGAAGCCGTCAGGCCCCAGTAATTTGGCTTGTGTCGATGCCATTCTGCCCCATTTGCGCTATCTGACCAGCAAGCTGTTCCCGTTCCGCCTCATCGCGGATCAGTCTTTCCGGCACACCAAACTTGGCAGCCAGATACTTGGTGGTCTCATCGCCCTTCACATATAGGTTGACCATCTGCGGGCCAAAGCGGCCCTGTACCATTTCAAGGAATCGGTTGATAGCGTTGATGTCCTCAAAAGCCTGGGCTTGAGCAAGCGGGCTTGTCGAGCGCACCTTCACTTCGCGGCCGTTGATGACCGGGATAGAGATACGACCCTGCTTCTTGAGGATGTACACCACCCGGCGAAGCACGGGGTTCACAAACTCTGCCTGCAAACGACCAAAGGCGCTGCCGATCTGCCGTGACAAGTCAGCCATACGCTGCGCCACTTCGGTTGCAGACATCGGCGTTGTGTTGGGATTGCCGAGCATCTCGTTGTAGAGAGCCTTCTTGATGTTAAGGCGCATGTCGGAAAGCACCAACTGAGCCACATCAAAGTTACCGGCACTGCCTACGGCGCGCAGCCCGGAGCTACCAGGCGCAACAGGAATGATTGTTCCTGGCACAAGTCGGATCGTTGCCGGGTTTACTACGCCATCATCTTCCGCAGTGTAGATTCCCGAGATTGCCATCTGAGCATTCTCGAGGATCATCTGCACCACCAGGTTGGTGGTTTTTACAGCGGGCATAGCAGACAGCAAAGGGCCGCGACCCCAAACTTCACCAGCAGCTTTGGACCAACGGAATGCCACATAGGGATTGGAACCAATGCCTTTATAGGTTTCCGTGAAAAGCATATGGTTCCGCTGGGGAAGGAACACGGCAAGCATGTTTACTTCCTCACCTGGAGTAGACCAGTCACGGTACACGCACTCAACTAGAGACTCAAAGTTGTCCACGCCAGTTGCCAACTCACGCTCGAGTTCGGCAGGCAGGACGGCCTTCGGATAGGCAATCTTAATGTTTGAGGTACGGATCGAACGCTCACGGAAGATTGTATCGAGCTTGTCATCCGGGCCAACGTCTAACGCCAATTGCGGCAAGGGCACGGCAGTGAACATGACAGGATTGAGGGCGTCACCCTCATCGATCCTCATGCAGGCAGTGCCAAGAGCAATGTCCAGTAGCGTCTCATTTGCTTCCTGGGCAAAGTTACTGTTCTGAATTACCTCAAACACATACTCAGTGACGGCCTCGAGTGCCTCATTCACTTCGGAGCGATCATCTTCCGGCACTTCGCTACCAGAGACAAGCTCTGCCCACCGCGCATAGTTGGGAATCAAACCGGCTTGCAGGCGAGATGCAAACTCCTGCACACCCACCACAGCAGTCTCATCAAAAATCTTATCAGTGCGGCTTTGACCGGCAGCCTGGGCATAGAAGCTTTCGCGGCTAGGCAGCGCATATTCGTAGCACTCTTCATACTCCGAAATCCATGGCTCTCGCAGTTGCTTGGCCCGAGCATATCGAGCCTGCAACTTGCCAAGCAGTCCAGCACTGGCTGTGACTGGAACAACTGGAGTCGGAATCACCGGCATAGTTTAAGAGCCTAGCATAGAGCGAAGGAAGCCCTGACCACCACGGCGACCAGAAATAAGTGAGCGCATACCAGAACCGCGAACGCGAGAAAGCTCAGATTCGAGTCGGCCTTCCTTAGCCTCAGCAAGGGCACGACGGCGTTCGTTAGCCATAGATTCACGCTGAATCTTGGCGTCCTCTTCCATTGCCCTTTCCTCAGCAGTCGGAACTGGAGGCTTGGGGGTTTTCATGCACATTCCAGAAGCTCCTTGCCAGCCTATTGGGTAAACTGGTCGCGCTATAGCAATGGACTAAAAAACAGATCGGCGCACCGAAGGTTGCCTACGGAACACATCGAACATTGCTCGAGCTACCACAGGCCTAGTGTCCCCTCTGCCGACAGTCAGTGTCCGAGATTCTCCACCGCCACATAGGGCATATTGTAGCGCATCATGGACGTGACTGTATTTGTTTTTGTCGGGCTTGTCCTCGTAACGACCACCGCCAGAAACTTGTAGGCGTCGATACTGGTAGCCACCACGGAAGCCCTTGATAAGATTGACGCATCTTTGGTCGATCATAAATCCAGGCTGGCCATCGACCATGCGATTCAGTGGATTGCTTACCGCTTCAATTCGCAATGATGGATCATTCGTTGGAGCGATGTAAGCCTTGAGTCCGGCCTGCCTTAGAATCTGGAAAGGTGTGCGCTCATCAGTCTGCGCTCGGTAATCACCGGCAGGGTCTCCGTAGATTACAAACTGTGAGCCGGGGAATCGCTGCGCCATCTCCATGCGGAGTATCTCAGCAAAGCGGACAATGCCCATGTCTTGAGCAACCAACTCATGTAGCACATACCATCTGCCACGGACGTTCTGACAAAACGCGGCAGCAGGCGTAAGACCAAAGTCGAGGCCGACAATGATCGGGACTCCTGGCGTGGGCAGGATTGGTTCTTTGGATATGTGCGCCGCTTCATCAAACATCTGATAGATCGCTTTGCCATCAGTTAAGCTTCCCAGCTTGTTCAAAACATAGACATCGATCCAGCTTTTGGTTTTGCCGGTGATGATCGAGGGATAATAATTAGGCGTAAGATTCTTAAGGTTCTCTGCCTTCGGATTCAGCTTGTAGTCAGTGACTACGCCTTCTTGATCCACATTGGCAACCATGCCGCCAGGCTGAGTAAAGAAGGCCCAGGTATCCGGCTTGATAAGCATGAGGGATTCTTCCCTACCAATATGGTCAGGGATAGGGGCCTCGCCCGCCATGATTGGCCACCAGTGATCTTCGTCAGGCGCGTTCGTATCAGCAATCACGCCATACCATGTTGGCCCGCCATCCTTCATCGAGGGGAAGCGGCCAACGCGCATGGTGCAGGCGTCAACAATCTGCTTGGGCACTTCGCGCGCCTCGTTGATCCAAACGCCAGTAAGCTCAAGCGAAAGAAGCTTCTTCACATCTTCCGGCCTATCGAGGGCCAAGAAGATGACCTCCATATCAAGATCGCCCTTCTTAATGTGGTGGGTATAAGGCGGCGGATGCCAAAGCATCTTGCCCCAGATGTTCTCTGGGAACCAGTCTAGCCAAGTCTTGATTGTCGTGGTTCGCAGCTGTGGGTTGGTGTTACGCACCACGGCCCACCTAGTGCGGCGGATACCCTGCTCGTTAGGTTCTTGAGCAAGAGCGCGGCGGAACATTTCAATAGCGCAGCAAGCAGATTTGCCACTTCCTACCGGGCCACGCAGACCACGGAAGAAGTGATCGTCTTTCATAAAAGCCTTGAGTGTATCACCACCCGGCTTGTATTTGAGACTCACGCAACAAGCCCTTTGTCCAAGGCTGCCTTGACAATGTTGCCAGCAACCTCGGGCCCCCAGGCGTCGATCAACTTATCACACTCGTAGTTATCCAGCATGTGTTGCGGATAGTGTGAGAGATGCACCTTACGGACAATCGCTCGAAGGCGAATGCGATCCGCAATGGTGAGTTCCCCTGTGAATGCCATAACTTATGCCCACACCCGATACGGGACTGAGGGTTCAACGCTGATCGGCTCCAAAGCCGCAAGCTGCTCATCGTCAAATGTGCCGCGCAGATTGGTGTGCCAGTCGGGGTAGGCCACAACGATAGGCTCACCGGCCTTGTCGTAGCCCGTCACGCGGCTGAATGGCCCGATGTGATCCAGCGAGACGCCCGCCACTGGGAAGCCCTCGTCGTTGATGATGCCCGCAGCGGTCAGCGCGGCGGTCATGTCGGCTTCGGTGGGCGCGCAGAGGTAAAGGTCGATCATGAAGTGAGCGCCTGTAGCTGCGCGTTAGTGAGGCGGGTGGCGTAGTAGGTGATGGAGCTAAGGTGGCCGTTGATATTTTGCGGCCCCGTCCCTCCCGAAACCACATCGCCAAGCGTCATGCGGTCAACAGTTGGAATCGAACCGCTGGTATCTGCCGTGAAAATAGTTCCATTGACAGACGCCTGAAAATCGTTGGCTTTGTAGGCCAGCGCGACTTTGGTTGGGAACGCATAAGCCCCTGCCGGCGACACAAAGTTTGCCTGCGTAGCGCCAGCATCAGTAACAAAAGCTGCGGAAACACCAGTGCTACCCGCCCACGCAACCGTTATGCGATTGCTCTCCGTGCCGTTATTGATATTTGCGATACGCCTTGCTGCTCCGGCAGCCGTAGGTGCGGCGCTGGAAATTGCGGCAAACAGAGTCCCCTCGCTGGCGTTGTACCAGCTAGAGAAGTTCGTACCCGTCATAGACGCAACGTCAACCGCGCGGGTGACCGTGGAGGCCACGGTGGGGATGTAGCTGGTGGCGAACGCGCCGGCTTCGAGTTGCGCGCCGTAGAGGAACGCGCCGGAGACGCCATCGCCCGTGTAAACGGATGTCGTGCCGTTGTGCAGGATAAGCTGAAACGTAACGGTTGTGGACGTGTCGGATGTTGCGGTCATCACAACCCGATACCAACCATTACCGGCATTGGTTATGGTTATGGTTCCGGCAGTAAAGCCCGATCCAAACGCCGTAGCGTTCTGCGTCACCGTACCTGTTGCGGGGTTGACGCGACCCTGAACTCCGCTGGAGCCAGCGGCGTTTTGAATGTTAAATGCTACCTGACGGCCTTTATCTTTGACATAGAAACTGCCCGCGTATTCAATGCTAGACGCCGCCTTGGTGACGGCTTGACCCATAGCGTGGAAAGCGGACGCGGCAGTGTTTTCGATAAAAGCATCGGCGTTGGCCGTGCCATCCGGCGACGTTGTGGTGTTCGCGGTAACCGACCCGTTGAGCTTCGTCCAACCCGCGTTATCGAACTGCTCCGAGTACAGCACCAAGTTTACCCGCTGCTCTTCAATCAGCAGGCCGCGCGGAGCCAGCGTGACCGGATTGTAGTCGAAACGCGGGGCGTAGTAGGCCGAGGCGACCGTCTGCACATACGTCGAGGGCAGCGTCTGGTAGGTGACGGCTTCAAACTGCGCGCCCCAGAGGAAAACGCCAGAGGTGCCGTTGCCGGTATACTGACCAGTTCCCGGCCACTCTGAAGTGTTGGACTGCATACGGAAAAGGTAAGTGCCTGTTCCGCTTAAAGTCGCGCGCTCAGTGACTGCGCACCTGTACCACCCATCCCCTACAGGAGTGATAGACGCAGAAACGCCAGCATCTACATACTGAACAACGCCCGCAATTAGATCAAACACCCCATATTTCTGGGAGTCAGCGGAACCTACACGCAGCAAACTACGCCCGTTCTGTTTGGCATACACGCTAAAAATGTAAGAAACGCCAGTCGTTACCGTAACAGCGGCGGTTACGCCATGCGTCGCTGTTGCCGTGTTTTCAATAATTGCATCTGCGGTAGTCGTGCCGTTGGGTGCTGCTGTCGCATTAGCAGTGACCGTAGCGTTCGCCTTAGTCCAAAACGCGTTCTCAAACTCCTCAGACCGCAGCACCAGATTGTTCGGCGCGTAGGTCACGCGCCCGGTGCTATCGACCAGCGTGGCGTTCGTCGTGCGGCTGAACGTGATGCGGCTGTCCAGCGGCGCGCCGGTCAGAAAATCCAGATGGAGCGATCCAGGCCCAGTGGTATTGTTAGTATACCTCTGCGGCAGAAAAACGCCGGCTCCAAAACTCATTAGAACAGCGCCACAATGTTAAGCGCGGTCGTCGCAGCCTTCACACGAATAGCTTTAATCCAAAGGGTAGTGCCACTCGGCACGTTAGCAAACGTCACGTTGGTATTGGCAATCGTGTCAATCACCACGCTGCCAGTAGTGCCCACATAAAGAGCAACGCAGTTTACCAACGTCGAGTCTGACGGCGTGACTGCAACCGCGCCCTGCGGCACCCAAGCTTCGTTATAGCTAATCGACATGACAATCTCCTTGGCGCACCGCTACACCTAGCTCGAAGCCAACCTCAATGGACTAGTCCTTCTTGCGTTCCTTAGCTGCGCGGTATCGGGCCAGCAGTGATCTGCCCTTAGCCACCGCACTCGCCTTATCGCCGCCATGTCCCCAGGCTACCAGCGATAGCTTCAATCGAGTTGGCCTACCCTTCTCGTCCTTGAGAGGACCGGCAGCAGAACCCATACGAACAAGGAAGCTTCCCTTGCGCCGCATCTTCTCGGGCGTATCGGCAGCACCTTTAACCGGAGCCTTCAGGTTCGCGCCCGTCGTCCGCTTGAAGAAAGCACGGCCAGCAGCCGTCAGGCCACCAGCAGGATTCTTATGTTCCTTCTTCACCGGAACTTCCTCACCTTCTTGGCTACCGAGGCGGGCTGCTTTACAAACTGCTTGCCAGCCTTCGATCCCTCGCGCTTGGCCTTCGTGGTCGCCGCATACTCACTGGCAGACAACGCCTTGATCGCCTTGGCAGGAAGGTAACGCTCACCAGTAGCGTCCTTACCTTGCGTCGAAGGCTTGCCAGACTTCGTGCGCCAATCTTCCTTGGTCCACTTGGCCAGTGACTTCTGCGGCTTCTTCATCAGTCCCGATAGCCTCCGCCCTTGGCCTTGTAGTCCTTAGCCAGCATCTGTGCCTTACGGGCACTCCACTGACCCGGCTTCCCTCCCTTGCCTCCAGCCTTGATCGCTTCGAACAAAGACTTTCGCATACCAGGCTTGGTGTAGTTACCAGCCTCGTTCACACGAGAGGGAGCCTTGGCCACCTTACTTCTTGCCCTTAGCCATCGGCTTGGCAGCAGCCTTCGTCATCTTCATCGGCTTGCCAGTCTTAACAGCAGCCTTCTTGGCAGCAGCCATACCAGCAGCACCATAACCAAACATCTTACCACCAACCTTAGGCATCACAGTCTCCTCTCACCAAAAACAACATCGAAAGATTCAGAGGGGAAAAAATTTCAGAGTGGGGGCCCGTGGGTTTTCGGGGAAAAATACATACTGAGGTCCACTTGCCATACTCACAGCCCCGTTTTTGGACCCCCACCCCCTTAACTAAGGTCAATCTGTACCGAGATCTCGCCAGATACACGATGGTCTACACGGTCAGGAGCCCGAAGACCCGCACGATTGAGCAAATCTACAGCAGCCTCAAGGCGAACTTTGTCACTGCGTGAGGATTCTGCCAGACGCTCAACTACATCCAGTGCCTTCGGAGCGACCACTGCTACACGACTCATCGTGCGCCTGTATATCTCGGACAACACCTTGTCTTGTTTGAGCAATCTACTGCCCAGGGTGCGTGCGGAGTCTTCCGAGTAACCTGCCTCAATTGCGGCTGCTTCTATACGCCCACCATTGGTCACATACGCATCTACAAACCGGTCCTGCAGGTCTGTCAGCGGACCATTCGGTGTGTCTGCAACGTAAGGCACATTACCCATGGGAGTTCTCTTGTGGTTGTTACTGCTGCGCGCGCGATCCTTATGTGAGCCCTCTCCAAACACCTGTCAATGCACGAAACTGATAGGCATCCCAACGCACTGACAATCAAGACAGATATAGAACAGAGAGGCTCGTTCTGATCGCTTCGGACCACTTGCACATCGTCTGGTAGTCCCAGTGCCCACAGGAACCGCACCGGCCGCACCTTCCTTGCACGGGTTCGGAACCCGCCTCAAGGGTGCTTCGCATCCCTCCGGGACGTCGCTGCGCTCCGCCCTTGATGCAGAACCGCGAACGCCCTGCTGCGTTGTTGCTACGCCGGGGGCGGTCCCCGGTGGTCACACGGAGAACTACCATGACTTCAGTTGCTGCTATGTCCAAAGCGATCCAGACCATCGCTGAGTTTATGACTGAGATTGAAGAGTATCAGACGAAGGAAGGACAGATCGTCCGTCGCAACAAGCTCGGTTATGCACAGAAGCGCATCCTCAACGGCATCTGCTACGCCGCCGCGATGACGCTCCAGTCCAGCAAGACCAGCCACGATGAGGCCGTCGCCAAGGTTCGCCTGGCTGCCAAGTCGCACCGGGGTGATGAGCTTTCCGAGGTTCAGCTGGCTCGTGCTATCGATTGGGCTCAGCGGATCGAGACTCAGATCGTCCACCTGGAACAGGTGCTCGAAGCTGCAACGTATCGCTACGAACAGCACACGGACGAACGCTTCGTCACTCCCACCATCAAGCCGCAGGCGGAACGCAAGTTCCAGAGCGCGGCACTCGATGCTGCCAAGCGGTATGGCATCGACGGTGAGATGACGCGCGGTGGCGGTGTCGAGGTGGCTTCGGAGGAAGCCGCCTAACACCCACAGGGGAGGGCTTCGGCTCTCCCCTTTTCTTCACACACGGAGACACATCATGAGCACTGCCTACCACATCCTGGTCGAAGGAACTCTAGTCATTGCGTTTGCGTATGCTTGG